>ERZ1643247.2523-NODE-2523-length-14291-cov-22.384167_pt1 | contig 14291 bp, 14 predicted proteins | sample MGYA00579264_ERZ1643247 | MGnify/ENA primary metagenome ERZ1643247 (study PRJEB29033, sample SAMEA4952262) | chicken gut metagenome | biome: Broiler Chicken; feature: Gastrointestinal Tract; material: Caecum | place: Ireland | collected 2018 | study: Broiler... | reverse complement strand
AGGCGGAAACCTTGTGGTTAAAGAGTGACGGAAAGTAAGTGGATTGGAGGGAATAGTGCTGTAAAGCATTAAAAATAGTTAGAAAAAAGCTCTATTTTTGGTTGACGTGCGGGAGGTCACAGGTTCAAGTCCTGTATCGTCCACCATAAAAACCGCTGTTTTCGAGAGAAAATGGCGGTTTTTTGTAACTTTTAGCTCGCCTTTTCAAATCGAGAGGCCATGCGTTTTCCGCATGACCACAGTTTCAGCCACAGACAGAGAAAACATGGGCCTCCGGAGGTGTTCTGCCTCCGGAGGCCCATTTGTGTATTACGCCGGATCGCCTTGGTCAACCCGCCAGTTCAGCCCGTTTTCCCCGTTCTCTCTCAGCGGTGAGCTCCGTCTTCATCTCCCGGATCAGCTCTGCCAGCTTCGCCTCGCACTTGGCTTCTGTTTTCGCGTAGACGTTCCGGGCCATGCGCCTCCCGTTGACCTTGGGGGAGTAGCGGCCCTCCCACAGGTGGTCATTGAGCTGGGAGATACACCCGGTGCCCGGTTTGCGGTACTTGCCCTTGACCGGCTGAAAGGCGGTTCTGCCGGGTGGTTTCGGCGCCTTCCCCTGCGGCGGTTCTGTCCCGGTGATGGCCCGGTCGATTTTGTCCGCCGCCTTCTGCCGCATTTCGTCGGTGACATGGGCGTACACGTTCAATGTTGTGGCACTGGACACGTGGCCGATGACTGTGGACAACGTTTTCACGTCCATCCCATGCTCCAGGGCGCTGGTGGCAAAGGTGTGTCGGAGATCGTGAAATCGGGCGGCGGGGCAGCCCGCCCGCTTCAGTACGGCGGACAGCTTCTTCCGCACCGCGGCGGGGTCCAGAGGGGAGTCCTCTTTCTTCGGGGATGGGAACATCCAGTGGGAACTGACGCTCTGCCGGTACTGTGCCAGGATCTCCAAGACGGGGGCGGGCAGGAGAATGCTCCGACAGGAGGCCCGGGTCTTGGGTTGAGAGACCACCAGTTTCCCCTGGATGCGCTGGACCTGCCGCTCCACCCGCAGGGTGCCAGTCCGGAAGTCCAGATCGTCCCACTGGATGGCCAGGATCTCGCCCCGACGCAGGCCGGTGGATAGTTCCAGCAGAAGGAGTTCAAAGCAGCCGTCCTCCTTGGCCTGGATTAGCAGGCGTTGGATCTCATCTCCCGTCAGCACCTGCATCTCTTTGGGGCGTGTGACCGGCGCTTTGCAGGAGAGAGCGGGATTTTTCAAAATCAACCCCTGGGCCACCGCCTGATCCAGCGCCACCCGGCAGGTCACATGACAGCTCTTTACCATGCGGTCGGACAGCCCCGGACCGTACTGCTCCACCCGCAGGAGCCGGCCTCCCTCCTTCAGCCGGTTATAGAACTGCTGGAGGTCCGCCGCGGTCAGTTTGGCCAGAGGGATGGAACCCAGCTCTGGGATGATGTGCTGGTAGATGCGGTTTTCATAGTCCGCCTGGGTCTTGGGACGAATTTGGGGTTTGCACTCCCTCTGATACCAGTGATCCAGCCAGGTACCGAAGGTCATGTCCCCTTTGGGCTTCTCCGGCTTTTGTTCCTGGAGGCTGGCCTTCAATGCTTTCAGCTTTGCACTGCACTCCGATTTGGTTTTTGCCAGTACATTTTTCGTTTTGGGGAGTCCTTTTTCATCATAGCCCACCACGACCCGGCCTTCCCAGCGGCCGTCTTTTCTCAGGTGGAGGCTGCCGTCGCCCCGTTTCCTTCGTTTTGCCATAAGGTCAGCTCATCTCCTAACCATTCCGTTACCACATTTCCCACGATCTCAGCGGCGTTTCGGTGCATATCCCCGGTGACATGGGTGTAGGTGTCCAGGGTAAAGCTGGCCTTGGTGTGGCCCAGAATGCGTGAGAGGGTCTTGGCGTCCACCCCGGAGGCCAGAGCGTGAGTAGCGAACGTGTGCCTCAGATCATGGAACCGAAGGCTGGGCAGTTCGGCCTGTTGCAACAGCTCCTTCAGTCTTCGGTATGCGCTTCCTGGGTTCACCGGCCGCTCCGGGCGGAGGGGATCAGGGAAGATCCACTGGGTCAAGGCAGAACGTTTCCGTTCCCTCAGAAGCTGGACAGTGCTGTGGGGGAGCAGGATCGTCCGCTGTCCCGCATAGGTCTTGGTTTCTCCTGCCTCCAGCCCTCCGCCCTTTCGGGCGTAGATCGTTCTCCGCACCTTGAGGGTGCCTGCCTTACTGTCGAAATCCTCCCATGTTAGGCCGCACAGCTCCCCACGGCGCAGGCCGGTGGTCAGTTCGGTATAGAAGAAATCGTGCCAGATGGGGTCGAATCGAATTGCGCACAGGAATTTTTCCAGCTGGTCGTGGGTAAGTACCCGCTTGGGTGTGTTTGGCACGCTGGGCGGAGTTACTTTTTCTGCGGGATTGAAGGGGATCAGGCCCTCGTCCGCTGCCGTTTTCAATGCGTGGTGGAGGGTGGTGTGGATTCCCCGGACGGTGGCCGGAGCCAGCCCAGGCCCACAGTTCTGGCGGGGGAGTTTGCGCCCTCGTTCCAGGAGAAGCTGATACAGTTCCCGCAGGTCATCAGATGTCAGTTTTATCAATAGCTTTTCCCCCAGGTATGGCTTCACATGGTTGTCCATGTCCTTCCGGTATCCCTCCAGGGTGCCGGGGCGGACCGTTCCTGTCATGTGCTTCTCCAGCCATTCATCGAGCCACTGTGCCAGTGTCATTTTGCTCTGTTCTGTGAGCTCCACATCTTGGAACGCATCAATATTTTGCCGGAGCTTAGTTGTCAGTTCTTTCTGGGTATCTGCGTAGATATATCGGAAGATGGAATCCCCGTTGCCCTTGTGGCCTACCACGATGCGGCCCTCCCAACGGCCGTCCTCCCGTTTCCGAACCATGCCGTCGCCGGATGGACGTCTCTTTCCCATAAGCTATCCCTCCTCCCGATACATCGTCAGGCTTCCGTCGTCCTCATCCAGGGCCTCCATAGCTATTCTCATCCCCAGCCGGAACCCCAGGATGAAGTGCTCCAGGGCCATGGTGCTGCTGATCTCATTCTCCGCGTTGAGGAGCCGGAGCAGCAGAGTTTTCTTCTCTCCCTCCAACTGGGCAGTGAGCTTCTCCTCACACTGCTCTGCCCGGTCCATTGCGTCTGCTAGAACGGGGCCAGGTGTGATGTCTTGCTCATTGGGTGTGATCTTTCCAAAGTACAGATTCTCCAGGGTGTCTCGCATGTGTGCCGCCTCCTTTCTAACGACACAACATACCACAGAAAACAGAAATAGCCAGTGGTACGGCGCACAATTATCAAACTGTTATCATTTGGGCGCTCTGCCGCCGCATTCATTGTTAACAGCGTCGCAATCTCAAAGCTGGGGCAGATCGGAAGAAAGATATTCTTCTCATCTTTAGCCCCACGTGTCTTTATGCAGATACATGGTTACTTCGTACCTGCGCCCCTTGCAACGGCGATGGTCTTATGCTACAATGCAGGCACAAAGAACCTGATTCGGGGGAGGGATAAACATGTCTGACTCCATTGAACGCTCCATTCGGACAGCGGAGCTTTCCCTGAGAATGGAGGGGTTTTCTGTCACGGATGCCTGTAAGGAACTTTGCCGCAAGCTGCTGGCCGGGGAGATCACGCTGCAGGAATATCTGACGCAAGTGATTTCAGGCGAAGGGAAGGCCTGATATGGCGTACAGCATAGACGCGCTTACAGAGGACTGCTATCCAGGGACGACCTGCCTAATCAATAAACTAGGGATTCAGGATGAGGAGAAACTGGCGGAGACCGAAGCGGCTATTGTTTTGGGCAAGGCCAGTTTGCTGGATCAGCAGCCGATGGCAGGTGCATTTGATTTTGCACATTACAAATCCATCCATCATTTTTTGTTTTGCGATCTCTACAATTGGGCAGGGCAGATACGTACGATCAAGATTTCAAAAAAGGGAACGGTTTTTGTTCCTGCTGCTGAGATTCCGTCGTGTGCGGATGCGTGTTTTTCTCGGTTAGCTACCTTTACCGATGAAGGTCTTTCTCATCAGAAATTCATCGAGGCAATTGCGGATTTTTACAATACGATCAATATGCTACACCCATTCCGGGAGGGAAACGGAAGAACCCAGCGGCTCTTTTTTACCCAGTGGATTCGTCACTTAGGCTATGAGTTTGATTTGTCAGACGCCGACCCGGATGAGTTCATGATCGCAACAATATACGCAGCGCAAGGAGTGATGGATCCATTGATCGAGTTTTTTGCGCAAAGGATCCAAGGGCCAACCATGGGATTAGATATGACATTTTGATAGACATTTGAGTACCGAACAGTCCTGTTACTGTGCGGTACTTTATTATTTCATGGTCATACCACCCCAGGCCTGAATCTGTTCCTCCTCGTGGTCGTCCGGCTTGTGGCCCATGGCAATCTTCTTCTCCTGGATTTTTCTTCGAAGTTTGCTGTCGACATGGATGCTAGCGCCAGATCGGGGCAGAGAGCGATCCTCGAAGATCCGGCTCATGTGGTAGAGCAGGCGGGTGGCTGACAGCATAACGGAGGGCGGACGGAGGTCACTCTGCCGTTCCAGGAAGAACTGAGCGTACTGGTTTCCCTGGGCGGCGGAGCGGCTGAACCAGTTCATCGCCTGGGTCTGGTCGTGAGTCATGCCCTGTCCTGTCAGGTACAACTTGCCCAGCATATACTGGGCATACTGGTTGTCCGCTTCTGCAGATTGTGTGAACCAATCTACCGCTTTGGCGGTATCTTTAGTCAGCACCTCGCCGGTCAGATACTCCTTTCCCAGCCAGTAGGCGGCCCAGGAATTTCCCTGGGCCGCCGCTTCTTTCAGCCAGCGGATGCCCTCGTCCGGGTCTCGGACTTCGGGATCGTCAGAGAGAAGCAGTTTCCCCAGAGCATACTGTGCCTCTGGAAGGTTTTGCTTGTCCGCTTGAACGAGCCAGTGCTTCGTCCTCCGGCTGTCCGGAATCAGCAGAGGACCATCCCGATAGAGTAGGCCCATCAGGTACTGGGCGTGGGTATCTCCTCGTTCCGCCAGCCGCTCCAATTCCTCCATCGCGCCGTCCCGGTCGGCCAGGGGGAGGGTGTCGTCCTGAATAATCTGCCGCAGTTCCCAGCAGGCATAGGACTCGCCTCGCACTTGCTCCGGTTCGTCATGGCCGGTCAGGTCAGCGTCCTCGAAGGTGATATCCCCCAACCGTATCCGCTCCGCCTCCTGGATGACAGCGTTCTTGATCTGACGGAACTCTTTCTCCTGAGACAGCTTTTTCTTTTCTTTGGGCATGTCGTGGTAGTAGCTGTCAACTTCATTTTGGAGAGCGCGCCACTGGTCGTAGCACTCACGGACCACCGGCAGCTCCTCCAGCTTATCCACGATTTCGTCTACGGTTTTCTTCACCGGCTTGGGGAGGTAGCCGTAGGACTTCTTGCCCTTGACCGTCTCCAGCTGCGTGGCCAGCTGTTCCATCTTCTGCTCGATCTCCGGAACCGAGCAGATGCTCCGGGCCATCTCTTGTGTGAGTTTTCGGATGGTCCGCCGCGCCTCCCGCACCAGCTCGTCCCGCGACTGAGATTTCTGCTCATAGGTGTGGAGCATCTCCTGCTTGAATATTTGGTTGGTCAGTGTTGACTTGATCTTTTGGATGCCCTCCCGCGTCAGATAGGCTTCACCTGGCACCGTCGACCATGCCATCATATGGACATGGGGGTGCTTGCCCTCATCGTGGTAGGCAGCGTACCAGCGGAAGTGATTCAGCGAGATGTTCATGGCGGCAGCGATGTCATTGCGGTTGGCCCGGAGTAAATTCATCCATGCCTTGGCATTGTCGTAGCCAAGGCGGGCGGCGTCCTCGCGCTTCAGGGAGAGGATGTGCGTCCACACATTTCCGGTGTAGTGATCCAGTTCGTCCATAGCTTTTGCCAAGTCCACACTGTCCTCGTCACTGAACAGACCGTGATTGCCTAATCGTTCCGCTCTGGGCCGAGTAGCGATGTACTTCATGTAGCCCTCCGACTGCTGCACCGCCGGCCAGTTTTCCTCCAGTGACCTGGAGATGAACGCAGAGGCGTTGGATTTTGTTGGTTTGGTTTTGCAGTCGGAGTGCTCATCCAACTCTTTGCTATCAGGAAAATCCTTCACCAATTTTGTGATGAGCTGCTCCTGCTTTCTTGTGGGCGGACGGTCATCCGGAAGCAACTCCACACGCTCCCGTGTCCCAATGTATCGCAGGTATCCACTGACAGAACTGCCGTTGCCGCACTTCAGGTAGGGACTTTTCATAATCAGTCGAGCCACTCATCGTCCTCCTCCCAGGCTCCCCGCACCCGCTGTTCCAGTGAGATGCGGCCGTTGGTCTTTTTCACATTCTGCACGCTCCCCGCCCGCCGGCGGCGGAGGTCCTCGTCACCAAATTGATAGGTGTCCGCCAAGATACCGGCCACCATGTCCTGTTCCACTGCTTGACGAAAGGCGATGGAGGACAGCCGCTCCTCCAACTGTCCCAGCCGTCCATCCAGATAGGACTTGATGGAGGTGGGAAGGAACAGTCCAGCGCTGTTGGCGCTGAGGTAGTCCAGGTAGAAGTCCACGGCGTTCTCAATGAAGGCGGTGAGGCTCCGGCTTCCGTCCTCCTGATACCGTCGTTCCAGAAGTGCTTTCTTCTCCGGGGAGAGGTAGAAGGCGAATTTCTCTTTTCTGCCCATAAACTGCTCCTTTCCGGGGGTTGACCCCTGTTTTTTCCTTGTGACAGTAGGGGTTTGGGGATCATGACCGCAAACGTGATCCCCGCCTGTTGTTTTTGACCCCACTTTTGATACACCGAAAAACCCCCGTAACGACCCGCACTGCGGGGCGAAGTGACCGGCCGGAGGTGCCACCGGCGACCCCAGGCCTTTATCCTGCTTTTCCTTTCGTCCCTCTTACCTCCCCCAGAACCGGCTCAAAACCGGCCGATAACCCAGGGAGGAGATCATCTCCCCGCTCCCCAGGTGGCCTGGCTATACAGCAGCCTATATGCGGTCACGTGGGTGCTTCCTCTGTCACCCGTTGGTGCTCACCTGGCGATTCCAATCTGTCTAACTGCTGCTGATAAAACGCATCCGTGGCCTGTTGAATAGGTAGAATCGTATAGAGATTATTGCCGTTCTGTTTCATCCCATGCCGGTCGATATAGCTGGTGCGTTCCACCGTGATGAGTTGCTTATCAGAGATCGTAGTGATGTGTTTCATCACAGTATTGACAGACAGACCGGTAGTCTCTGCGATGGTGCTATAGCTGGGATGACACTGGTGAGAGCGGCGGTCCTCACAGCACAGCAGGTAGGCGTAGACCGTGATGGCTCCGTGACTAAGATTCAGATAAAAGACTTCATCCGGAAGAGTGAAAAAATTCCCTGCCGTGGGCAGCGTCCAGGTTGGGAGCAGATTACTGGTCATGAGACCCCGGTCGACCAGAATGTCCACTTGCAGCTCCGCCATCTTGACACTCATTTTTGTGCGCATAGCAAGCTCTCTTATGGTAGGCACACCATGGATCTTCCGGCAGGAGCGGTACTGGAGATAGGCCAGAATGGCAAATGCTTGAGGCTTCAGTTTTTGTACCCAGATGTCGTTGGGCAGCGGGAAACGATACGTACTCGGATGGCGCGGTATGGTAAGCGGATTCATTGATGGCCACCTCCCTGTGTGTGCGCGGATACCCACTGAATGAATTGTTCTTTGGGAACGACCATTCGACTGCCAATCCTCAGAGAGGGGAACCCTTCTGTGTGCATGAGTTCATAGGTGCTGGAGGATGACACTCCGAGAACCTTTGACACGGTATTCGAGTTGAGAAACAGGGGAAGGGCATCATAACTTCTGTAGACAGACTCTTTCATGTGTACCTCCGATTGATTTTTTAAACTTTACCTGATACAATGATAGCAGAGACAGAAGAGGCGTTCAATCGTTTTGAGGTGGATCGGGTAAATCTCAAAAGTTGATCGGTTACAGACAGGAGGGCATATGGTAGGCGAGACATTTGATAGTGAGCAGGTTTTTACAGAGGCTGTAGATGATTTTACAGCGTTGTTCTATAGTGACCGTGTTTTTATTGGAGCGCGGGAATACCCAATTGGTCAGTGTGTTGTGGATATCCTGAACCTAGAGGAATCCGAGTTATTTCGGATCGATCAGATACTGATGGAATTTTTTCATACCGTGCAGGAAGTATGGGAACAAGATACCGAGAAGTCAGTACTTCGGGCACAGAAAAAATTGCAGGATGTATGGAATTTGGTATCTGTGCTACCGGTCTATCGGGACTTGAATATTGACTGGTTGCATCCAGTGGCACAAAACGCCCCCTTGTTAGAAAAGCTATGGAGCCGAATTCGGTATCTGACTGTAGAAGGAAGAGCCGGAGTAGACGAGAACCTACGTAAGCTTATGGGTGTCAATGAGCTCCTGCGTACATTTCAGAAACAGATTTCTCTGATGCTGGACGGATACTTTGAATCGCTGGAGCGGAGAAATTCGGAATCTTACGCTGTGGGAGTCTTTCAATTTTACAGCGATATTATGACGGCAGAGCTTTTGGAACGTGGCACGTGTGAGCTCGATCACAGTTTTCCAATCAAGGTGCAGTTTGTGCCGATGCTGTCCCCAGTAGGTGAGGACAAGGTCATTTTAGCGGAGCGGACCAGATTTTCTGCTCTTCTGGATTTCTTGGAGGTGGAGTTCTTTCGGGGACTTTCGGTGGGCAATGTCCCCCGGCGCTGCCACAACTGCGGGAAATATTTTCTGCTTACAGCGGGTTATAACACCTGTTACTGCAATAACATTGCGCCAGGTGAGACAGAGCGCACCTGCCGGAAAGTGGGAGCCCATCGTAAGGAGGCCAGGGACAGGACTGGCCGCACGCCGGCGCAGATAGAATATGACCGAGCATACAATCGTTTGAAGCAGAGAAAAAATCGGAAGAAGATTACCATAGATGAGTGGAACGTAGCTGTGGCTAAGGCGCAGGGATTGTTGGAGCGGTCTGAGAGAGGGGAGTTAGCGGATGAGGAACTAAAACAGCAATTGGATAAGTTATAAGAGAAATGCCGGTGGGATACTCCTCCACCGGCATTTCTTTGTTTCAGTGTATCATATTTAAACCTGTGTCTGTTTCTTACATCCAAGCAAAGCGCCCCTTTTGCAAGTACAGTATGTGTGTTTGGGTCCTCAAAATTAGGATCAAGCAGGCATGAAGGAACATACTATGGAACTATACATGCTTCCTATTAGTACAGGGTATAGAAGTATTCTTTGGAAAGAATTTGAAGATGTGGGTGAAGAATTGCTGCTGCGACCGGGAAGCCCGGACGGTAGGCGCTTTGGAGCATACCCTTAACTTCTGAAAGCATTAAATGAGGGGCAAGGGCTCTTGGATTGGCGACTCCTTGGTCCATATCGTTTTGACGATTGTATGAGGATGACTCAAACGCTCAGTTGTTGAATTAGGAGGCCCATGTTATAATAAAAATATATTTGAAAATATTTCCCGATTGGCAACAAAGCGAGGAAACATTGGAGTACGTATAATCATTCAAGAAAAGCGGGGTGACCTCCATGACTCCTGAACAAAAAGCGCGTGAGGCAATTGATCAGAGACTCATTCAGTCCGGTTGGATTTTGCAGGATATGCGGCAGCTCAATCCCATGGCTGCTCCCGGCGTAGCGGTGCGGGAATTCCCCACCAGCACCGGGCCGGTGGATTATGCGCTTTTTGTAGATGGCATCCCAGTCGGGGTTGTGGAGGCCAAGGCGGATGAAAAGGGCGAAAATATCACCACGGCTGAGGCGCAGTCCAGCCGGTACGCCAGGAGTACCTTCAAGTGGGTCAAGACAGACTACCGCATCCGGTTTGCCTATGAAGCCACGGGAAAACTGACTCGTTTTACCGATTACAAAGACCAGAAGTACCGCTCCCGCCGCATCTTCAGCTTTCATCGCCCGGAGAGCCTGCGGGAACTGCTAAAACAGGATGACACCATCCGCAACAATATGAAGCGTTTTCCACCCCTGGACACCTCCGGGTTCCGGGATTGCCAGGTCACGGCCATCCATAATCTGGAGAAGTCCTTCGGTGAGAACCGTCCCAGAGCGCTTATTCAGATGGCCACCGGCGCAGGCAAGACGTTTACCGCCATCACCGCAGTTTATCGTCTGCTGAAATATGCCAAGATCAACCGGGTGCTGTTCCTGGTGGATACCAAGGGCCTGGGAGAGCAGGCGGAGCGGGAATTTCTGGCCTATCGGCCTAATGACGACAACCGATCTTTCTCCCAGCTCTACGGTGTGCGGCGGCTGAAGAACTCTTACCTGCCAAACGATGTGCAGGTGTGCATCAGTACCATCCAGCGGATGTATTCCATCCTGAAAGGGGAGGAGCTGGACGAGTCTGCGGAGGAGACTTCTTTTAACGAACTGACCACAGCGGACCGCCAGCCCACCAAAGAGGTGGTCTACAACGAGAAATATCCGCCGGAATTTTTCGACTGTATCATCATCGACGAGTGTCACCGCTCTATCTACAATGTGTGGCAGCAGGTGCTGGATTATTTTGACGCTTTCCTGATTGGACTGACTGCCACACCGGACAAGCGCACCTTTGCCTTCTTCAACGAGAATGTAGTCAGCGAATATTCCCGAGAGCAGGCCATCATCGACGGAGTTAATGTGGGGGAGGACGTCTTCCTCATTGAGACCCAGGTGACCAAGAGCGGCGCCCACATCATGAAGCAGATGATCGAATACCGCAACCGGCTTTCCAGGGAAAAGCGGTGGAAGCAGATGGACGAGGATGTGGACTACCGGCCCACCCAGCTGGACCGGGACATCGTCAACCCCAGTCAGATCCGCACGGTGGTCCGCTCTTTCCGGGAGAATCTGTTCACCAAGCTGTTTCCCCGCCGGCGCGAAGTCCCCAAGACGCTGATCTTTGCCAAGACGGACAGCCACGCCGACGACATCGTCCAGATCGTCCGGGAGGAGTTCGGCGAGGGAAACGAGTTCTGCCAGAAGATCACCTACTCGGCCCAGGACCCTGAGGGGACCCTCAGCAGTTTCCGCAACAGCTATAACCCCCGGATCGCCGTTACTGTGGACATGATCGCCACCGGCACCGATGTGAAGCCTATCGAGTGCCTGATCTTCATGCGGGATGTGCGCAGCCGGAACTATTTTGAGCAGATGAAGGGGCGGGGGACCCGCATCCTCAGCAAGGACGATCTGCAGAAGGTCACGCCCTCGGCCACAGAGAATAAGGACCACTTTGTCATTGTGGACGCTGTGGGGGTCACCACCTCCAAGAAGTCGGACACCCGTGTCCTGGAGCGCAAGCCCTCTGTCTCTTTGAAAGAACTGATGCTGAATGTGGCGCTGGGAGCCCGGGACGAAAATACCCTCACCTCCCTGGCCGGACGGATCATCCGCCTGAACAGCCAGATGTCGCCCGGCGAGCGGAAGGAGTTTACGGAGGTGGTGGGCCTGCCCGCCAACAAACTGGCGGAGGCGCTTCTGGACGCCTTCGACGAGGATGTGCTCACCGCCGCGGCCCGGGAGAAATTCCACACACAGGAGCCTACCGCGGAGCAGGTGCAGTCCGTCCAAAAGGAGGCAGTGGCCCAGGCGGCTGCTCCCTTCTGCCGCCCGGAGGTGCGGGATTTTATCGAAAATGTCCGCCGCAGCCACGAGCAGATCATCGACAACACCAACCCGGACACGGTGCTCTTCGCCGGGTTCGACGCCCAGAAGGAGCAGACCGCCCAGCGGGTGATTCAGACCTTCCGCGACTTTATCCAGGAGCACAAGGACGAGATCATCGCTCTGCGCATCCTGTACAGCCAGACCTATCAGGACCGGCCCATGGTTCTGGAAAAGCTGAAAGCCCTGTATGAGAAGCTGCGGGAGAAAGGGGTCACCCTGGAGCGGCTGTGGGACTGCTATGCCATTCAGAAGCCGGAGAAGGTGAAGCAGACCAGTACTGTGCGCCAGCTGGCCGACCTGGTGTCCCTGGTGCGGTTTGAGATGGGGGAGGCGGACAGCCTCCAGCCCTTTGCCGACAAGGTGAACTACAACTTCCAGCAATGGACCTTCCGCCGCAATGCCGGCGCGGTCCACTTTACCCCGGAGCAGATGGAGTGGCTCCAGCTGGTGAAGGACCACATTGCCACCTCTTTGAGCATTCAGCCAGAGGATCTGGACCTGAGTCCCTTCGACCGCAGGGGCGGCCTGGGGCGGTTCTATCAGGTGTTCGGGGACAAGTATGAGGAGATTTTGCGGGAAATGAATCGGGAATTGGTGGCATAGGAGGAACTTTTGCTTGAAGTTAGTTGAATTAGGCACTATTTTACATATGGATAAAGGAAAAAAGCCTCAGAAGCAGCAAGAAAAATATAAAGAAGGTTATTTACCCTATGTGGATATCCAAGCATTTGAAGAAGGAATTATCAAGAGCTATGCTGATCCACAAAAGTGCTTGCTTTGTGAAGATGGCGATTTACTCATTGTATGTGACGGCTCAAGATCGGGCTTAACTGGGCGGGCGATTAAAGGGGTTGTTGGGTCAACGCTTTCAAAAATATCTGCGGATGGTTTGTGTACAGAGTATCTGCAATATTTTATACAAAGTAAGTATACACTGCTAAATACACGGAAAAAGGGAACGGGCACCCCTCATTTAAATGCTGAACTATTGAAAAAATCGAAGCTGGTTATTCCAACACAAACGGAACAAGAGCGCATCGTCTCCAAAATCGAAGAGCTGTTTTCTAAACTGGACGCCAGCGTGGCGGAACTGAAAACCGCGAAGGAAAAACTGAAGGTCTACCGGCAGGCGGTACTGAAAGAGGCGTTTGATGCAGTTTCAGAAAGTCCTCGCGCAAAAATACAGCATATTTGTGAGTACATTATTGACTGTCCTCACTCGACGCCTAAATGGACCAATGCGGGAAAAATATGCCTTCGTACTACCAATTTTAAAAGGGGATATCTCGATTTGCGAGAGAAAAATTATGTCTCGGAAGAAACATTTAATGCAAGGAATAGTCGCTTAATTCCCGCCTCTGGAGATGTATTGTACAGTCGAGAAGGGGCAATTCTTGGAATTGCCTGTATAATTCCGGCCGGATTGTCCGTGTGTCTTGGGCAGCGAATGATGCTACTTCGGACAAATGAGGAAAACTTTAATCGTTTTCTGATGCACTATCTTAATTCACCAGCCGTAACAAATTATGTGGCAAGCATAACGGGCGGATCAGCCTCACCGCATGTTAATGTTCGTGACATAAAAAATTTTCTTATTCCTGTTCCAAAATTAGATGTTCAAAAAAGGACTGTGCTGAAGATTGAAGAAAGAATATCAATATGTGATGACAGCGAAAGATCAATCGATACTGCGATACAGCAGGCAGAAGCCCTGCGACAGAGTATTTTGAAACAGGCCTTTGAGGGGAGGCTGATAGAATGACATCCCAAAACACTTCTAATGAAAATGTTCAAAGCAATGAAAAGTATCCATCTGCGGAATTTTTATATTCTGTGAGTTTAGAGGACTATAATCGAGTTCTGTCAAATTACGATAAAATCTATGATCGAATCAATGTTGCATTAACCTTATGCGGCGTAATTCTGATCGTAATACTAAGTAATGTTGATGTGATAACATTACTTAGTTGGAATAATTATTCAAACCTTGAAAAAATGGCAGTTGCCATCTATGGTTTATGTGCTGTTGGAAGTGCCGTTTTGATTGTCATTGCAGTCATTAAACTTCTTTTGCTTTCGAGAAGTAAAGAAATGCTGTCTTTTGACAGTAATAGTATCAAGACAGAATCTCTCTATAATGAAAAAATCGAAGATGCCGCATTGTGGGTAACACTTCAATATATCCGAGTGATAAATGATATACGAGAAAAAATAAAAGAAAAACAGAAAGCATTTAACACGGCAACAATACAAATAATTGTTGCTTTGCTTGCATATGTGATTTCAATGCTAATACATAACGGAGGACTAAAATGAGTACAGATAAGGATTTAGAATCTATCAAAAACGGTTGCGGATTAAGCAATTCTTCCACCTCAAACGATTCAAACCAGTCCACGGGAGTAGCCACAGAACAAAGAGGTCAGGACGCAGGCATCCGAAGAGATATTTTTACCCGCCAAGACAACCAAAAGGAAGGCGGGAAATAATGTCTGACCAAACCTCAACCATCATCTCCAAAGTCTGGGGGATGTGCGGTCCCCTGCG
>ERZ1643247.2522-NODE-2522-length-14293-cov-19.507375_pt1 | contig 14293 bp, 12 predicted proteins | sample MGYA00579264_ERZ1643247 | MGnify/ENA primary metagenome ERZ1643247 (study PRJEB29033, sample SAMEA4952262) | chicken gut metagenome | biome: Broiler Chicken; feature: Gastrointestinal Tract; material: Caecum | place: Ireland | collected 2018 | study: Broiler... | reverse complement strand
GCGGCTCCAACAATAGCAAAACCCTGCAAAAGCAGGGCTTTGTCTACAGTCTGACCCGGTAATCTTACCGGGTCTCCCTTCTGCTCATTATTTAATTTTTAAACATGGGTGGTTTTTGGAAAGTAAAGTATTTTTAAGCCGCATCCGTGAAGTCTGCAGGAGCAGATTCGGGAGCTGCAGGCTCTGCTGTGACAGGGGATTCTGTCTCTGCCGGAGCTTCTTCTACAGGAGCAGCTGGTTCTTCTGTTACAACCGGGGCCGCTTCTGTCTGTGCCGGGGTTTCTACTACAGGCTCTGTCTCCTGAACTTCCGGTGTCTGTACAGCTTCTGTCTGTTCGGATTCCACGATTACTTCCTCTGTTTCGGGAACCGTTGTGGTCTCTGTCTGCGGCTCTGCTGTTACAGTAGGAGCTGCTTCTGCAGAATCTGCAAATGCCGGAGTAGATCCGTCACTGAAAAGATTTGCTTCTGCTACTGCTTCTTCTGTTTTTTCAACCGCCGCTGTTGCGGATACACCTGTCGGTCTGTAGAACCAGTTCAGTAAAGACTTATACTCTTCCATAGTAGGAATACGGCTGTCTACTAATACATAGGATTCGTTAAATATCTCTTCATCTGAAAATTCCAAAATATTTTCTACCTTCGGACCAAGTGTTACAATTATCGAAGTGACTTCATTGGTGGAGTGAACCCCATCTCCATATGATCCAGTAAGGTAGCAAGCACCGATTGTCTCAATGGAAGAATCCAAAATGTCAGCTTTGTGTATTGGAGACGAGATCCATTCTTTTAATGCTTCCTCCGGACTGATATATCCGGTTGAACCAAGTCCGATCTGTCCAACACCGTGTTCTGCAAGATCAGCAGGATCAGTGGTGCGGATTCCTTTCAGGATATCATAACCTGCCATGGCAGATGCGGAACGTAAGCAGTATTTTTCTTCCCACTGTAACGCTTCACGTCCATTCTGTACACGGTACTCATTGATAAGTCTCATGACTTCCTGGGCGTAATCCGTATGGTTTATAACCCAATTGGTTGCCAGTTCTTCATCCGTAACATTATCCCAATCTATGCCGGGATCCTCAGCAACAGTGATCTTGCAGGTCCTGGTGTAATTACCAAGTTTAAAGGTCAGGGTCGCGGATTTTCCAACCTGATTGAAATAACCGGAGTGCCATGCCTTCAAAATTGAAGGATTGCCACTTTCATCCAGAGTTGTACTCAGAGTAACAAGGTTTTCATCGGAGCTTGTTACCAATACTGCATTTTCTGCAGTCGGATTCCCGGATGTATAGAAGATAAAGCGGCTGTCACTGATGATATCCATACCTGTTGCCTCATAAACAGTGTAATCTTTGGATGTGATCTCATCCAGTGCTGCTTTCAGCTCTGCGCTTGGTTCTTTCTCCGGCGGCTGTGTCGGATTTACCGGCGTTGTCGGATCCGTAGGCTTCTGGTCATTCGGTTTTTCCTGTTCCGGTTTTTCTGTCGGCTTCGGTGCGGGTTTTGTAGCCACGCCGTTGCTGTCAATCGTATAACCGTCTTTGGTAGTGTTTTTCGCCATCACGCCATTGCTGTTGAAGAAATAGCGTTTTCCGCTGATCGTCTGCCAGCCTGTGGACGCGGTATAGCTTCCGCTCTTGAAATAGTAACGGTTGCTTCCTGCATTGACCCATCCTGCTCCTACTACCAGGGCATTGTTTTTGGAGTAATATACCTTACCGCCGTATGTCTGTACCCCGTTCAGGATCTTTCCGGCTGTGGAGATCAGGCGTTTCTTTCCACTGATCGTCTGGATGCCGGATTTGATGGATGCGCGGTTTTTAGAATTCAGCCAGTAATAGGTACCGTTTACATTGATGAAACGGTTGTTATTCTTGCCGATGTATCTGCGTCCATCCTTCAGGTAGTAATAACCGGAAACGACTTTATTCTTCTGCATCCTGCCCTGGCTGTCGAAATAGTAATAATACCTTCCGATCTTCCTGTGGCTTCTGTAGGGAGCGCCCGTACTGGACAGGTAGTATCTCTGCCCGTTAATCGTCTGCCACCCTTTTTTGATGGTGGCCTTACGTTTACTGTTGATCCAGTAATAACGGTTGCCGACCTTTACAAAACGGTTCCTGCCTGTATAACGGCGTCCGTCTTTCAGGAAATAATAGCCGTTGATGATCTTGTTACCCTGCATCCGTCCACGGGAGTCGAAATAGTAATAATACTTTCCGATCTTCTTGGTCCCTTTATAAGGGACGCCTTTTGTGGAGAGGTACATGCGGTAATTGCCGACATTTGCCCATCCGCGTTTGATGGATGCCTGTGATTTGCTGTTGAACCAGTAATATTTATTACCGACACGGGCGTATTTGTTCTTACCCGTATATCTACGTCCATCAGCAAGGAAATAATACTTCCGGATCATCCGGTTTTTCGCCATCCGGCCATCACTGTAAAAATAGTAATAATATTTCCCGATTTTTGTTGTTCCAGTACATTTCTTTCCGTTCTTGTAGTAATACCTGTCCTTTCCTTTTTTTACCCACCCATTTTTCTTAGCTGCTGCTTCTACTGTCTGTACCTCAAAGGTCTTCAGTGCAACAGGGGCTGTGGTGAAAAGCACCAATGCCAGTAAAGCAGCCTTGAAAAATCTTTTTCTGCTCATTCTGTGCCTCCTTTTATTAAATTGAACATTTGATTACTACATAAAGAGTATGTCAGAAAAAATTAATTTTGGCTATTTTCCATACGGGAGCCATTTTTATTTTTTTCTGCTGGATTTTTGGGGGATTTTATCAGAAACGATCACATGAAATGCTCTTTTTATTGTACTTCCCCCTCCTCATTCAAAATATAGCACTTTGGGATGAAATGTTCAACCGGATTTTTGCTGCAGAAAAAGTTATATGCAAAAATCACCCGATAATATTTGCCCACAAAAACAGGCCCGGATTTCCGGGCCTGTATGGCTGACATCTTATTCCCATGTGATCGGGATGGTGTTTTTCACAACATCCGTATGGCTGTAGAAATCATAAGATGTCTTATTATTGGTGAATGTGACACCTGCATTCCTGTTATTGACATCCAGGTTTGCGGTACCTGTCTGTCCGGAAACAGATGCATTCTGCGTATCTGCAGTGAGGCTCTGGAACGCATATCTCTGAGTTTTCTTTTCAGTAATATTGTATTTACCGATCGGCACATTCTTGAATGTGCAGCTCAGGATCGCATATCCACCCTCAACGGTATAGTTTCCTTTTTGGAACTCCACATAATCCTGATAGGTATGGGAATTGCCTTTCACGTCCGTGCCGGAGACAACGAACCGGAATACCGGGTTGCCATGAGCCCAGATGATATTAGATTCCTTGATCTTCTTTGTGACAACGATCTCACCCAGCGGCGGAACGATCGGAGTGTTCTTGGCTTCGATCGTTAAATCCTGGTTTTCGTCCGCATTGGTGTTCATGTTGAAGGCCACTTCTTTTTCAAAGGTTCCTTCGTAACCAGTGGGATTTTTTGTCTCGACAATCTTAAATTTACCCTGGTTTTGTTCGTTGGCTGTAAGTCGTTCTGTTCTATAAGTCTTATAGACCTTATTATAAACAACTTTAGAATCATTACCCAGAGTATCTTCGTATTTGTTTGTCGATTTATTCCACTGATAGATCTTGAATTCACCGTCTGTAGACTTCAGGACTTCCCCTGTAAAACTGTCCACCTTATTGATCGTGATAACGCCGTACTTTTCAACTTTCTTACGGTTTGGAGCGTTATACGTTGTTGGGTTGGCAAGGGACGTTACCTGAATCTCCTGTGACCAGTTGCCTTCATATCCACTTGGTGCCTGTGTCTCTACGATCTTGAACTTACCTTTATTGGATGCTGTATATGTAAGCGTTCCAGTTGTATGTTCCGCGCCGCTGACAGACAGATTCTTAACGTCATTGTAACGCTTCTGGCTCTCGTTCCATTCCTGCAGCTTAAATTTCGCACCAGTCAGTTTCTGGGAAGTATTTGCTGCATTCACTTTAACCACCTTCGCGGATCCAGTGATCTGACCTTTTACATAGCTGTAATTGGTATTCTGCGTATCCTTAACTACGCTGGAATTGATCGTCCTGGACGCCCTGTTGGAAATGTAGAACGTGTTTCCGTTAAAGTGGTTATGACCCGCAACTGTTGATTTATTACCCAGCGTTACATTGATCCTGAAGTAATACGTTACGTCATTCATTGCTTCATCCGTCTTAAGATAGGATGAATTCATGGTGAACTTCACTGTCTGTCCGGATTTAGTGATGGAAAACTTGCTTGTTACATCACGTCCACCGGAGGTAGAAACCGTTGCTTTCTTGTAGGTCAGGCATTTATCCAATGTATCTGAAACCGAAAACTCGGAATAGTTACCGGGCAGAAGCCGTTGTGCAATGACATAATCAAAGTTGTTTCCGCAGCTTTTTGATAAAGCCGCCCCTGTGCTGTCATGCTTTGTCATTGCGGTATAAGCCTGGTTTGCATTACCTACCCGTTTTTCCGGGCCAGGGTTTGGTTCGTAAGTACCAACGGATTGCGATGTGGAAACATAGAATGCGTTTTGTGGTCCGGTCGTTGTGTACCACGTATCCTGCGCAAGCCAGTTCATCGTAAATGAACCATTGAAATGGACGGTACACCATCCCCAAACATCCGAGTTATTGGTTGCTTCTCCTTCCCTGCCTCGAACTTCCCTATATTGTCCGCCATTACTTGCTGTGTCGGAGGAGACGATCAGGTGGTTATAACCATTCCGGATGTACATTGCCTGTACACCCCAGCCGTCGTAGACACGGAATCCCTGTCCGCCATCCAGGTCGGCCATGGTGATGTGTCCCTTCGGATTGATCTTGGTATTTGTTCCATGTTTATAAAAGTCGAAACGGAAACGTACTGTTCCAACGGAGATGGTGTTAAAAGCGATCCTGTCTTTGTAAAACAGGATACAGGGATAAATCTTTGTCCCGTCTTTGCCGACATGATTATTATTTACAGTACCCCAGGAAACAGCTGTTACTTTCAAGTCAACAGGCTGACCCTGATATTCGCCAACATAAGTGTAAGTTGCTGTGATGGAGGAATCGTAAGCACCATCATTTGTGATCAGCGCCCCGTAAAATGTCCTGCAATATGCTTCCGTAAAACCGGACGCATCACCAAACCAGCCATGGAGCTTATCATTCAACGTACCGTTGTGACGGCTGATAGTCATGGTGGTACGACCCTGCTGGAAACCGTATGTAAACGCATAATTCTGATCAAGTTTTGTGTTTGCATTTACTTTTGTAACTGCAGGAACCGCCCTGCTTGCAGCCGGTGCCGCCATCAGGGAAACGCCATTAGAGGAGCCGGTCACAGGAGGAGCTGTGTTTTCATCCATGGTGTCAACGTCAATGTCCGCTTCGCCTGGTACTTCCGTCTCTTCTTCGGTCTCTTCTTCTGATTCCGGTTCGGTCTCAACCTCAGTTTCAACCTCAGATTCCGATTCCGTCTCTATCTCGACTTCAACTGCTTCCGCAGATTCTTCCTCAGACTCCTCCTCAGATTCATCCGGGACTTCCGTAAAGACTTTAATCACAGCATTGGAATCCGGCATTACGATCTCATAGGCATTGTTGTCGTAATCAAATACCTCGATCTCGCCGTCCAGGTCAGCAGCTGCTACTCTGTCGATCTCATATCCTTCATAGGGGATGACATAAAAACCAACTGCCTCTCCTTTTTCAAATTCATGCTCCTGCTCTTCCAGCAATTTGTAAGAATCGTAGTCAAGGAGTTTTGCCACATCATCCGGAAGGACTTCTTTCATAAGATCGATCTCTTTCAGCGCTGCTTCTTTTTCAGCTTCAGAAACCTTATTGGTTTCTTTCGGAAGAGATTCTTCGGATTCCTCTACAGAGGATCCTACGTTATCTTCTTCATCCAGATCTTTCAGTTTACCGTCCTTCAGCTTCAAAAGATCAGCAGCGAATACAACCACAGCATTGTCTTTTTCGTCATTCAGGACATTTACTTCATAGACCTGCGCTTCTGTTTCAGATTCCGGCTCTTCGGATTCTGATTCAGGGATATCAGAAGATTCGCTCTGGCCCGGCACATCTGTAGATGTAGAACTGCTGGTTTCCGATTCCGGCATCCCGGGAACTTCCACAGTAGGAACAGTTTCAGATTCCGACTGGGAGCCAGATCCTGACTGAGAACCAGAACCCGTCTGGGAACCGGTAGACGATTCAGACTCCGGCATTCCGGGAACTTCCACGTTCGGACGTTCGCTTTCTATTTCGCTTTCAGGTTCGACCAGATTGACCTGCGTTTCGCCTGAAGGCGTTTTTGTCATTTCAATCTCCGCACCCTGGCCGATAGCATTCATGATCTGATTGTCTGTACCTGTGTTGAGTTCTGCCGAAGAAGCGGAGGCAGTAACTGGCGATAATGCGAGCATTGCCGCCAGGATTACTGAAATAATCCTTCTTTTCATGATTTTTTCCTCCTTTCTGCGGCAACCAGTAGTGCCGCCGAAGCTCCAGATATAATGGAAACCGTAAGCATGATGTTAAGCGGTGTGGAATCACCAGTCTGAACTGGAGAAGCAACGGAACCGCCGTCATGCACAACAGCGTCACCGCCTGCCTCTGCAGGCTCTTCCTGATTAACCGTGAATACCCAGCGTACATCCGCATCCCTTAAAGCGAATGCGTTGTCCAGGTTTTTCGGTACAGAAACCGTGAAATCCAGTGTGCCAGTCTGTCCGGGAGCATAAGTTCCCAGGCTGACAGCGCCGCCCATATCTTCCGCTTTCAGGTCTCCGGAATAGAGTTCCTGTCCGTCCATAGAAATGGTAAGCATCAAATTTCTGAGCAGTTCGTCCTGTTCGCCTGACAAGCCAAGCTGCTCCGTATTGAAGAACAGCTCCGCGTCACGGTCAGTCGTGTTGGAAAGTTCAACGGAATCCGTGAACACATCCCCAGGCATAGCTACGGAGAAATTCTGGAAGAAATCAGATGGTGCCGCGACAAGTTTGTGGGCGTCCCCGTTAAACTGAACGGAAAGTTTCACGTTTTCAAGGCGTTCTGTTTCTTCCCCGTCTGATTCCGCAACTGCCAGCTGGATCTCTTCATTTCCCCATGGGGACATGGATTCGAAATCCGGCTTATAATTTGCTGCCTGGATTGCTTCCGCTACGATTCCGACCGCAAGGCTCTGGTCCGCGTGTTCTTCCGTCCATGTAGACGGGATCGTGACTCCGGTAAAGATATCAACAGTTTCACCCTTGTCCAGGATGTTTTTATAATAATAATACTCCCCAATCTTTACCCAGTCTTCTGTGATGCCAGAGATATTGTCGTCTGAGAAACCATCCAGTGTATCAGAGGTGTTTCCATAGGCAATCTTAGCCCTGAGCCAGCATGGCTCTCCTTTATTAGTTACAGTAGGGATCTTAGAGATCAGGTCTCCGGGAAGGACCACCTTGAAGTCTTCATAGGCCTCACGGCCATTGTCGCCTTCCTGATATTCTGTAAGGTCAATATCCACGATACCAGTGGAAATGTGGCTGTCAACCGCCACAGAATCTGTAAATGTTGCATATACCGTTGCTGATGTTGCGGAGATGATACAGGCTGCCATAAGGAAAGCAATTAATTTTTTTCTCTTCATAATACACCCTCCTTATTTCATCCGCGCAAACGCTTCTTCCGCGCTTGCGAAACCATCTGACTGTACAGATTCTTCGTATACATTGACCTCGAACTCATCAAGGATATCCTTATATTTATCTGCCACTTTATCAGAATTGATCTTAACCCCTGTGAACAACGGAGTGGTGGACTCCCCTTTTTTGAGGATATGCTTATAATAATAGAAGCCATCCCCACCCAGCGTCCAGTCCGCGGTGTTCAATCCTTCAAGGGTAACAGCCTGTCCGATATCAGAGTTGGAAAAGGTTACTTCCGCCCTGACGTAACAGTCAACAAGTGCTTCTCCATTTCCATCGTTCGTAACCCAGACCTTTTTAGGATAGGACGGGTTGTCTTCTACGGGCTTTGGTGTCGGGTCCGGAAATTTCTCTTCAATCGTTGTGTCATTGTGGCCTACCGTAACCGTGTTCGGTTTGTTGTCATAATCAGAGAAATACGCAGAGGATCCACCATAGCCGACTGCTCCTATCGCAAGCAGAACTGCAGACGCAAGGATTACTTTTTTCTTCGTCATGGATGTTTTGGTTGGATCCTATGATCCAGCCATCCTCCTTTCTATAAATGCTTGCTGGCACGGCTTATGCCGCCCTCTTTTCATTACAGCCGCTTAAGCGGCAATGATTTTTGGGAGCCGGTTTATGACCGGCCCGCCAAAAAAATCTTAGCATTAAACGTTACCAGATGTGGTCGCGCCTTCCTGCTGATCGTTCTGGTTTACATACTTATTGTAAGCAGCTTTTGCTCTGGAGTTTACATCTGCCTCTTTGTCATCAGTGTTAGCTGTCTGGATCGCGTAAGCGCGGATGTCCATATCAACAGACTGCTCGTCCAGCTGGCCCTCGATGATATTGGCGAATGTAACGGTCTTGAACAGAGGCTCTGTTACCTGCTCAGGAGAAAGGATCTCAGTGTAGTTATACAGGTAAACCTTATTCTCACCGATGATCTTGCTGCCCATCAGGTTCCATTTCTGGGACTTGTTGTAGCTGAAAAGCTCTGTAGCTGTAGAGGCATTTCTGCTGCCATCCTCATTTGCTGTGATCACTTCACGGACGGGAACGGAAACTTCCATATATACGAAAGCATCGTTCTTGCCTACGTTAGTGATCTGCGGGTCTTTCTCCATGGTCTCAGTGGGTTCCATGGTCTCGTGGTCTTCCGGAACCCAGCTGGGCTCTGTCAGGTCGATGTCAACCTTACCTACTGTAAATGTGTTTTTTACTGCGCCGTAGTCTGTCAGATAAGCGGCTGTGCCGCCGATTGCAAGCGCTCCGATTACACTGCAAAGTGCGATTGCTTTAACAACTCTTCTTTTCATAAATCTAAACTCCTTTATAATTTGTATTTTCTGCTTCCCCAGCAGGTTCTTGTCTTTTTTTGGGGGAAGGCGCAAAGGCGAATACAAAGATCACCAATGCGAGCAGGATCATAATAGAACCCCTGCTTGTCAGGATGGAAACAGCATATCCGATGAATGGGATAGAAAAAATCACTGTCCCGATCACCTGATCCTTATGTATCGCGGAATCTTCTGTTTCATTGGCATCTCCTTTGGTTACAATGCTTTCGTCATCTACACGCACAACTCTGTGTGTCACTAAGCTTCCATCATTGACTTCAAAGGTGATGATATCATCCGGTTCAGGGTCTGCCTTATTTGTGTCTGTGAAAACGATCCCACCTGTACGGATAGCAGGTTCCATTGATCCGGACAGAACGACATACGGCTGAATTCCTGCTGCTTTAGGAACAGACAGGATCAGCGCAAGGATTACGACACAAGCAAGGACAATACTCGCTATGATCCATAATGGAAGAAACCATTTTTCGCCGCTGGGTACCCCATCCGGCATTGCGTTGGGTGGGGAGAAATGCGGCTTTTTGCTTGATTCGTTTATCATTCTGTATTCCTTACTACAAATATCATCCTTTGCCGCAGGGGACCTCATCCGGCATTGTGTCGGGTGGGGAGGAATGCGGCAGTCTAATTGTTTCTTTCGCTTACGCGTTCCCGTAGTCTAGCGCGCATGGCACTGGCACCAACAGGGATCTCCCTTGCGGGGTGGTCCACATCGCCAATGTTATCCGGGGGTTTTCGTATACGACACTTCTCCTACCCTCAGAGATGTTTAACCGTACACCGCAGAGCGTGGGACTTGTGGAGCATCCCACGGTGCCTATAACACAATCTTTCGATTGATTCCCCGGTAACGTAGCCTCTCGCTGCAGTTGATCCTGCATCCCGTAGGCTCAGGCTAATCAACCGGACTTAAAGGTTTCCCTTCAAGCCCATCCGATTCTAATGAGTCGGGTGGGGTAATTGACAGTGATTTCGTAAACATCGTGAACTACTCGGATACAAGTAACCGAGCTTCTTGACTCAACCACAGCGGTTATTGTCACATCCCGGCATAAGCCGGGCAGTTTTTCCACTATGTCCGCAAGCGTTAAGGTTCGGGCAGTTCCTGCCCTACCATGCAAAGGTTTAGACGGATCTCAGGATCCGCAGACCTTCCTGCAGGATGTTGATTGTGTTTACAATTTAGGCGGTTCTCTTGCCTGACGTAACATAAGCAGCGCCTCCTTTCCTGAAAAAAGTTCTGAAGAGGTTTACAAAAATAATATGTCATTTATTTATAAAAATAATTTCACATTTTTTTCACGGGTATTTTATGAGAAAAACGATAAAATTTCGGAAGACAAACTCAGATATTTTCAGAAAAAGACAAAAAAAGAGCCAGTCTAAAAGACCAGCCCTTTTGGAATATTGTCACTTGTATTCCGATACAGAAAAAGTAACTTTTTGTCCGTTATCCAGATAAAAAAACATTTTCTCTTTGTCAGCAACCGCATGATTGATCATACGAGACTGACAGTTGGCCATCCTGGATACAATCTCTTCAATTACCTCCGAAATCGGAATTTTTTTCCTTCCATAATAGTGGTATTTCGAGATTTCCGTATGCAGGATCTCTTCTACAGCATCACAGATGGCATATGTAATTTCCATCTGGTAATCCTGTACGTTCTTGTCTACAGCTTCGGAAATAGCCTCGAAATTCGTTTCTGAAACTTCCAGGTTGTTTTCTTTCAGAAAATCCCGGATTTCATCATTATATACTCCGTCATGTATCACCATGTTCTTTTCCTCCTTTCAATACTCCATTGCCATGCTCCACTTCAGCTTTTCACGGATATCCATCAGGATCTGGCCCAGCATGTTCGTTCCTCTGCCATTGACCTTACCCCAATAAATATCTCCCCAGGAATTGCCTTCTTCCAGGACAGCATCGCCTGTAGCGATCAGGGCATCTCTGAGATCGGGATTCTGTAAGAACTTTGACATGCAGATCTCATACATGAAATTCGTTCTTACCTTATCCCAGTCCGGACGGAGAGAAATTTTTTTGCCCTTCCTCTTCGCTTCCGCAGGGTCATGCATATGGTAGATCGAAAACCTCTGCCGCTCCACTATAGAAGATGACTTCTGCGCCTGAAAAGCGGCTTCATTATTGGCATAAGTCTGCCCCATATAGGTGACAGGAGCAGGATAAAAATTGCTGAGAAAAGAATATTCCCCAGTGAAAGATGTTATTTTCATGATTTTCCTCCTTAGTTTTGATTCTTTTTATTCGTCCTTATTCAACGCTTCCGCCAGATCATTCAGCATTTTCTGAATGGCTTCCGCGTCTTCTAAGAGTTCCCGGATGGTAGAGGGCACGCCAGACACACCTCTCTTTCTTGCGTCTATCCACCTTTCAACGTGTTCGTCCACGTCAAAATCCTGAGCATATTCTTCTACTTTTTCTGCGAAATCCTGTATAGGCACATAAATGAAGAAGTCTTCTCCAGCAGGGGAATATTTCCCGATACATACTTCTTCTTCTGACTCATACCCCACGACCCGCCATCCTTCATTTTCGATGATCTTTATGGTTTCATCGGGAAGGATACATTTTTTTCTTTCCTGGGCGCACCATTCGAAGATCGCATCATTGACCTCCTCTTTTGTAAGGGGGTGGTCTTCGGTGGCTTCATATATGATGTCTGTGATCGGGACCTCAATGATCGAAGGCGAATGATAATCCTTAAAGGAATTCGCTTCGGGGAAGTAGTCCACCCACATATCCCCGTTAGAGCGGTCAAGCATCATGGCGGCATAACCGTGAGTGACTTTATCCCAAGAATCCATCTGATCCTTCATGTCTGCAATCTTGTTGAGGCTGATTTCACAGCAATGTCTGTTCAGGATCTGCATTTTTTCCATCTCAGAGAGCCACGTCTCAAACGTAGTCCCCTCTTTTTTCTGCTCCGCCAGCCCCTGATTAGAGGCAAACATTTTCTCCAGGTCATCTTGGAAGAATTTTTCCTCCTTGTCGTTCTCGTAGTAAACCCAATAAGTTTTGGTACTCATATTTTTTTCCTCCTTATCCGTAATAGATTGTCCCAAAGACCGCAAGCTGGATGATCATATCCGCTGCTGGGCCATCAATCTGTCCACAGTTGATCAACCATTCCCCGTTTGGTCCGGTATATAAGGTATCCGGATGCAGCGGGTTCTCCAGATATTTAGTAAGGCCGGCCATGAAATTTTCCTGTGTGAGCTTCAAAGGCTCCCCGCTGATCCCGTCAAGCAGGATCAGGATTCCTCCACGGCTGATCTGTTCGCTTGCGCAGTCTCCGTAATATTTGCCGACAACGATTGCCCGGCTGCACCAGTAACTGATTCCGCTCTCCAGGGCGGACGACATGATGTCATCAATATCCTCTGCAGTAATCACTACATTGGCCGTGATATCTACGGTTGTCGGATCCATTTTTTTCGGCCTTGCGGTCAGTTCTTTCTTATTAATGATGATGATTCCCATTGTTTTTCCTCCTCTTATAAAAAACTCTGCACTTGTAATAACAGTGCAGATCAGTTCCTCCCAATGTATTGTGGGTCATGCATTTTTGGCGTCTTCCACAAATGCATTCGCTTCTTCTTCGCTGGAGAACCAGTCCATATAGATGGTTTTCCTGGCGAGTTCTTTTTCTTTATTCTCCGGGATCCTTACTGCTGTAATAACAGATGTGATAGCGGAAGTAACCCTTCCATCATCACGTACCGTGGTTGTCACACCCCAGAACTTCTTCTGTCCTGCAAGGGTCAGTTCATAGGCGTCTGCCTGTTCTACAGAAAGTGGTTCAGAATACTCGACATATCCCCACGCTTCCGCCGCGATTTCTTCACAGTAAGCCCTCTCGTCAAAGTTGACGATCTGGAGAGCCTTGTCTTTTTCCGGGTACCCGCCCGGAAGCAGCGGTCTCCTCTCGCTATAATACTTAGTCATGGTTTTCCTTTCCGGCGGGGAAAACTCCCCGCCTGTTGTTTAATCTTCCTCTGCGCTTTCTTCGTCCTCCTCTTCATCGAGGCACATGTATTCAAGTTCCACATCATCCGGAGAATACTCCGGGACCGGAATATCCATGGAACGGGCCATCTCATCCAGCCATGTGCCGGGAATATACTCCCCGTCCTTATCAAACCGAGCGAGGATGGGAGCGACTTCTTTCTTCGTAACGGACCGCTTGAAGAAGTCCTGATATTTTTCGCCATAGGCGTAGATCAGGAGTGTGACGAAATCTTCTTCCGAGAGCGTGATAGATTTCGTTACATGGTATTCAAGCTCCACTTCCCGTTTCGGGAAGAAATTTTCCAGACCGTGATATCCGCAAGGATCCACGAAATACGCCTTAATCCCTTCGCCGTCTTCCAGGGCAATGATGTCGCTTACTGAGACACTATGTCCTTTGAAATCATCAGGGTTTCTTCCCATGTTAAATCTTGAATAAATATGATCGAGGTCTTCCCCTTCGGCAAGAGTATCTTCGTATACGAGAGTATAGTCTTCCAACCTGGGCTGATACCCGTTGAAGCGCATATATTCGAGGCTCATGAAAAGGTATTTCCTGGCCTCACAATCCTTTTTAATCTGATAAATTTTGTACTTCATAGTTTTCCTCCTTAAACATAATAACCAGGGAATCCGGAAAGATCGGATAACACAACATAATCCAGTGTGGCGTCACCATAGATCTCATCCAGGATCTCCGGGATGCATTCTGCCAAACAGGAATATTTTTCCTGGACAAGTTCGGACGACATATACATACCGCCGTCCTCTTCGGAAAATGTCTCTGTCTCGTAATAGGTGTAATCAATATAATCCACCCATCCTTCTTTCTTATCTTCCGAAAGCAGGTTATCTCCAGTCCCTTCGGAAATGACGATCATATCATGCCTGGAAGGGACAAATACAAGAAGGTCATCAAAATTCCCTTCTGCACACGGCCCCGAAACTCTTTTCATCTGGATCGGTGCTTTCCCTTCGATCATGGGCTGGATTGTTTCGTAAGAAAGATCTACCCCAAAACATTTCAGCCACTTTTCTGCTTCTTCACATTCTCCAGCGCTCCAGAGAGAATCCTGGCTCGCAGATGCTGCCTCCTGGTTGTACTTTTTCCGAGCAATATAATGCTCGAACATTCTTTGCAATTTTTTCTCAGTAATCATGATT
>ERZ1643247.2519-NODE-2519-length-14312-cov-10.987936_pt1 | contig 14312 bp, 21 predicted proteins | sample MGYA00579264_ERZ1643247 | MGnify/ENA primary metagenome ERZ1643247 (study PRJEB29033, sample SAMEA4952262) | chicken gut metagenome | biome: Broiler Chicken; feature: Gastrointestinal Tract; material: Caecum | place: Ireland | collected 2018 | study: Broiler... | reverse complement strand
TCTCTTTTATCCCAGATACCTACTTTTTCTAATAACTTTACTGCTGTTTTATAGTCTACATTGAAGGTATCTATCACTTCTGAGATAAGCTCTATTAGGAATGAAAAGATTACTTCTTGTGAGGAGATTGTTCTACGTCTTGCCATATAAACTTCCCTTAATTGATACTAAAATTCTCAGACAGCTTATTATCATTATCATAGCCTTCAATAAAAGCATTAGCTGCTTGAGCTGCATATACACTTAGCTTCTTAGGCTCCAATACCCTATGATTTCTACAATCAACTCTGATCCTACCCATACTTCCAAAGTCATTGTTACATATAAACTTAGCTGATACTATGTCATCTCCTATCCAATTGATACCAAATACTTTTACCATGTTTTTTCTCCTTTTTATTTTTATTCTAACGCCACACATTTTATTTTTCAAAGCCTTTATATCTTTATTCCAAGCTTTCTCATTTTCTTTAAATGCCTATGTATGGTCATTGCAGATACACCACATTCACTTGCTATATCCTTTATATACTTGCCTTCTTTTCTAAGTTTAAGTATCTTTTCATCTAGTCCAGGTGTACCATCTTTTATCTTTCTGATACCGTGCTTTACCTCTAAACTATATCTTCTACTTGTCCTCATTTCATCCAGAGCTGCTTTATATCCTTCAATCAATGCGTCTCTATTTGCTATTTCAATTTTTAATAAAGCATTCTCTTTTTCTAATTCCATTATCCTATTGTTATCCATGTTCTTTTTGTCTCCTTCTTGCTCTATTCTATTTAAGAGGAGCAAGATAAACTCTTACTCCTCATTTTATTTATTTTTAAGCTGCTTTTCTTCCACCCTGTATCAGCCTCAATTTTCTAAATACATTGTATATTCTATTTACTTCTGTATTACTCATTTCAAACTTGTCTCTTACAAATTCCTTAGTGAATTTGTCATTCAGATATATGATAGCCTGCTTAACCTTGTCTCTATCTCCATCAAACTTGCCTAAGTAACAATCCAGACGCTCCTCAGCACTTAAACACATGTTCATTTCCACGCCATACTTGTCATTTATATATGCCTTTAACATTTCTGCAAGTTTACTAAATCCGTCTTTACTGTTACCATTAAACTCAATATCACACTCCAAGTCAGTTTTATCATTCCTAGCTTTCTCTACTATTACCAGCAGGTCACAACCATGATAAGCAGCTGTCTTTCTTTTATCCTCGTCTCTATATATTGTCTCAATGTTTGAGTGAACACTCTCACCGTTATATTCCACCAGTAAATTCAATGAAGGAATGTATATATCATATTCATATCTAAAGCACCCTTTATGAACTTCCATGCCATCTGCTTTATTCAAATGATAATGGAACTGCACATCCTCGAAGTTTTTCTTGAATATCCTGTAAACTAGCTGCTCTCCAAGACTGGTATTTCTCTTATTACAGATAGGACTACCACACCAACGCTTAGCGTCAGTTACATTGTCCAGTCTCTTAACCCACTCATGACCACATACAGGACACTTCCAGTTACAATCTATATGAGCAAATGCTTTTATCCCAGCCGGATCAAGCATAGGGTTCTGCTCAATAAACACTTTCAGTACCATTTTTCTTCTAGCGTTCTCTACCATATCACCTGTGTCTAATCCAGCCCACTCCTCAAGTGAAGCTCCTTCAGGTGTGTAATAATACTTTCTTCCATCTGCCCTACTTATTCCATTTACAAGTCTCATATCAAATTCCTCCTTGGTTAATTATTACTTCCAAAGCCACATGGGTCAGCTTCCATGTAAACATACTCGTCATATCCAGCCATCACAGCTGCTTCACTACTGTTACTATTCTCAGTGAAGTTAAAGCTTACTCCATACTGACCAAGTAAACTATTAGCCACATTCTCTGTTACAACTGCCATTCCAGTGTAAGCCATTGTTCCCATCTGCAATACTGCAAACATAGCTACTAAACTAATTGTCATTTTAACTAATGCTTTCTTCATTTTTCTTTCTCCTTTAAAATTAAAATTTTTTTCTTATCTAACCAACATATGCTTATTTACATGTAACTAAAGTTAGTAATTATGTTAATTAGTTTTTTGCAACGCCTTGTCTTTCTTATTTTTGTTTGTTTTATTCCATCTGAGTATCTTATTTCTTACTGTCTGTATTACTCCTACAATTAAACTTTTATTTTTAATTTTTAAAATTTATACCTATCTAACAATCATATGCTTATTTACATGTAACTAAAGTCAGTAATTATGCTAACCAGTTTTTTGCTATTGTTTTTTACTCCATTTTCTGTTTTTACACATACAAAAAGAGCCAGATATTTTCATATCCAGCTCTCTCATAAACCTCACTAGCTTTACATATTAGCAGTTAAGTAATCGTATATGTTTTCAAGCCTTATTGGTCTTGTAGATGTTGTAGATGATGTAGATGATGTAGGTGATGGTTCATCTTCTAAGCTTTCCTGTAAACACCTGTCTCTGTCTCTTAAGTATCTTTCATTTAATGCCTTGCCATTTATCATCTTTAAGTCACTTAATATCATGCCTGCACATATTAAACTTACGTATTCTCCTCTTATCTTATAAACTTCTTTTTTATTACCTGCTACTTTATATCTAAATAACTGGTCATATACTTCCTCTCTTTTGTCAGCCAGATCCTTCAATGCTTCTGAGAAGTATCCTTTATGACCTATAAACTTATTCATACTTATGCTACACAGTTTATTCAATACAGTATCATTTATTTTATCTAAGCTTATCTCCTGTTTATTTAGTTCATATTTCACTGAGTCTACTATTTGTCTACGAGCTTCCTCATTTAAGTAATTATAGGCATATTTTGTCTCTATTTCCTTCAGAGTGTAATATACTATTTCTTTTACTTGGTCAGGTAAACCACTAGTCATTTTAGAGAGTATTAGCATATCTAAGTCTATGTCTTGTATTGATTGGCTTGATTGACTGTCTAGAAATGCTTCTATTACATTATAGTTTATTTCATCCAGTAAACTCTGTAACTCTGATGTGTTGATTTCCTGTCCACTTGCTTTTAATTTTTCTTCTATCTGTTTTAATTCTTTTTCTACGTCAAATATAAGTAAATACATTGTCTATTTCTCCTTTATCTTGTATGAGGGTGTTATTTTGAAATGTGAAGAGAGATGAGGAGGATAATATGAACTAAACTACTAAACTTTTTCTATCCTCCCACCCTCTAAACTTCAATCATATAAAATATCTGGTATGTTGTGCAGTGTATATCATTTTTTACCCTACTGCTTATACTACTTTTTACTACCATGCTTACCTTGATTTTATATGCCTGATAGCGATTTTTTGTTTGATATAAATTATTTTAGGTATTGTAGTTATTTTTTCATACCCTATTTTATTTTTAAATTAGCTTGAAAATTAACTACTTGCTATTAGTTTTTTATCCTTATGCTTATTGGTACATGCTATTTATTTTAGATTTTGAGTATATACTTATAAACTTACTTGTTCTTTTCGTTATCATCCAATAAACTTAACATTAAAATTAAGTCTCTTTCGTTCTCTGTTTGCTCAGATACTATGAGAGCTGTAATAGCAGTAAGCTTCCATTCCTTATCTAAACAAGCTTTATCTTTTACTGCTCTGTATAAATCATAATCATTGTTTTTTATTACTTTGTATAATCTTTCCTCTAAAGCAGAATAAACTTGAACTAAATGAGACCTATTCATTATCTTAGCTTCACTTAATGCGTTTATTATTACAGGAGAGTCTAACTTAGCAGTTCTTTTAGCTTCATCATCACATTTATAAAGCCCTACTAAACCTGCTTTATATGCCTCTATTTTATTGATGTTCAATAACATTTCAAATATAAGACTTAATTTATTAAACTCATTTGTCAGTCTATTTATATCAGATGTATCTCCAGTAGAACCTACACGCTTAGTTATATCTGTCATCTGCTTATTTACTTCCTCAATAGAGCCTCTTAGATCATTATTATTTTCATTTAGTACATTTAGTGTTTGATTGATAAGCTTAGCAGCTTCATCTCCTTCTACTTTTGCATATCCAAATACTACTCTGTTTATATTTACATACTTTAATGCAGAAGATAATTCAGAATGTAGGTCTTGGTCTTTACTTCCATCACACATAAACCTGATATCATAATTGTTATCTTTGTTCTTCTCTAAGAGTATATGCAGATCTGTAACATCTATCTGCTCTCCTATGATACTAGAGATTGAATTCAGCTTATCACTGTATTCTTTATATAAAGCTTCTATAAAATCAGCTTTGCTATCATAAATCTTATTTGATATTGAAAATTTAGTCATGTTAATACCTCCTCAGCTTAATATGCCTATGCCAACTTCAATTCCTATTGCAATTAGTCCTATTACTACTGCAATACTTACTAGTGCTATAATAAATTTATACATGTTTAATTTCTCCTTAGCTTAAGTACCTCTTTTTACTATAATCAGATAAACTTGAAATTAAAATGTCTTTTTCCTTTCCACTTTCTGCCAGCATATTTTCACATGCTTTACGTGCAGCATTTAGGCCCATCATCTGCTCTAACATTATCAATGTGTTTTCAAAGTCACTTTTATTAGTATCAAGCTTACATATATTATTCATTGCTTATTTCTCCTTCTGTATTGTCAGGGGTATTAGATTTTCTATTATCCTTCCATATACCCTCTTTTATTAGCCGTTCTCTTATACAATTATATGTAATTCCGTATGTATCTTTGTAATGCTTTCTCATAGCCTTAGTGATATGGTAGCCATTCTCAATGTACTCCTTCACCAAATCCTTGGTCTTAACTTCTTTTACATATCTTGGATTATGCTCACCATCTTTTCTAGCTGGTTCCTTTGGTTTTACCATGTGAACCCTATCGTATAATATTGTCAACATATCCTGATTTATTTTCTTTAAAGCTTTTATTTCTTCCTTCAGTTCTTGTATTTCTTCTCTCAGTTCTTCATCCATAGCAGATATCCTCCAAAAGTGCTATATTTTTGTAATTTTGTAATTTCTTTCACCTACCAAGCTTCATAAGAGCCTCTTGAGCCAGCTCGCAATTATCATATGCAAGCTTCTTTAACTCATTAAGCTTCTGTCTCATAATGCAGTTTGGACAAGATGTATTAACCATCTTGTCCAAATCTCTAACTACTGTTTCAATCTCTCTTGATTTACTATGCAATTCCTGTATTATCATGCCATCAAACCTCTCTGGAAGATGTTTATCAGGCTTATAACAGCAGCACAGCAGGTAAACACAACGATTATATGTACCAGTGTATATATCCAGAATGTCTTAAGCTCAGCTTTTGAGTAATTCTGTAATGTTCTATCGTACTTGCCATCAATATTTCTATTCAGAAGCACAAGGAACAAAAAGTAAATCGGAATACCTATAATAGGGAAGTATTTCCACAATATAAGCTTGTACCACTCTTCCTGAGAGATAACCTTACCCTGTACATACTCAACTATATGGTTACCTTGCTCTTTATGAAGCCTCTCAATAACTGCATTTGTTACAAACTCAACTACCTCAGGTCTCAATTCATCAGCTTTAATGACCTCTCCCTTAACCTTAGGTATATTCTCGCTATCAACGCCTTCCATATCCGGATCAGCAAATGGATCCCCATCAGCTACACCCTCCATATCCTGAGCAGCTTCTTCCTGCTGCTCTAACTGCTCCATCAAACTGTTATAGAAGTCCTCTGTGTAGAAACTGTCCCCAAACAGTGTATCCATCAGGTCATCTTCCGAACTCTGATTGGGCTTTATTATCTTATCCAATGTTCTGTTCTCCAATTCAGAAGTTATTTTGCTCTTAAGCTTATCTTCCATAGTTTTTTCCTCCTCGATTATTCAACTAATTTTAAGCCATTTTCAAAATCAGGATTGTATCCTTCTATATAAACATGTAAACCCTCTCTGTTTTCAACTTTGGGTCTTACCCACTCTACACCCTTGCCTACAGTGAACACTTCATCTGTATAAAATTCATCTTCTGTAAGATTGAAGAAATACAGATTGTCCTCATTTCTAAGTGCATTGCTTTTTGTGTAGTCAAATGTCAAATCAAAGTATTTCCATTCTCCATCTCTGTCTTTTACAGAGTTCCAAGCATGTCCATTACCACCTATAATAAGCATATCCAGCTTATTAACAGCTTTATCTTTATCAAAGGTTACTTTCCAGTCCTCATCAAAGTCCATCCAGTTTATCATGTCTCTGAACAATGCACTGAAACCATTACATGCACCCTTTTTCTCAGTAACAACCGTCTTAGCAAGGTTATTATTCTCAACATTGACATCATAGATATAATAGTTAAGTATGTAGGTATAGCAAGCTACCTTAGCCTCATCCAAGTCCATTCCTTCTGAAATAATGTCATACATATTCTCATTGAGCCAGTTTTCCATGAACTTGCTTTCCTCTATAAATGCTGATCTGTTCATGTCATACTTAGTTAATGGTGTACTACTATATTCTGTCCAGTAAACTACACTTGAATATGGAGCAAATTCTTTATACCATCGTCGCGAGGCCTCATCTAACTCAGCACTCCAAAACAATGTAGTGTTATTAGCTTCATCCTCATGTCCAGTAAATGAAACATTGAAACCATGAGGTAAATTATTTTCTACTGCATAGTTCTTATACCAGTCCATGTTAGGATCCGTGTTTCTACTGGCCATTACTTCATTATAGTTTAAAGTTCCACCAACAAATGCAATTCCAAATATAGCACAAGCAGTAACAATAATTTTTTTAGCTCTCTTTTTCTTATTGTTTGAATTCATAAGCATTTCCTCATTTCAATATGTTTATATCAGCAACTTTTTGACTGTAATATTCCATATTACTATTGTACATACCTCTTATCCATGGGTGAGCATCTTCAAGACTAGTACCAACCATATATGTCTCACCATCAAAAAATTCTTCTGCACTTAAACCATAGAATTCATAATGGTGCTGACCATCATCACTGTCATCAAAAGTTGGATCATAATATATCCAATGTGTATCACTCAAATTTCTACAAGCATTCCAAGCATGTTCATTGCCACCAACAACTTGCATATTTAATTTTCTGTATGCCGGGCCTATATCATTATCTTCCAAGTAAGCTACCTTATTGTCAAAATCAAAAATCAAGTAATTTACCATATTTCTAAACTGACTTGCATGTCCTACGCAGTTTGCGTACCCTGTTTGAAGTCCAGTCATTGCTTTCCATGTGAATGTATCTTCTCCATTTTCACCTTTTCTACTTTTGTATGTAAAATTATCTATTACCCAGTCATAGCATATCCTCACAGCTTCATCTATATCAGTTCCTTCTGGAACTATATTAGGCATATTTTCGTCTAGCCATGCTTTATTAAATGAACTTTCTGCTAACATATCAGCCATTTTCTGATTATAGTCAGTACCAAAAGTCTCACTATAAAAAAGTGGTAAATATTGATTATCTCCGCTTGCATATGGAGCACATTTTCTCTGCCATATGTTCATGTAATATACAAGTGTATAGGATATTGGAACTCCAAATACATCAAATTTCTGTTCTGCATTATCCCACCATGACTCGCTTGTCTCTAATTTGTATAAATTTGCCTCTATTGTTGGAAACATATAATCAAGATATTCACCTAACCAGTCATAATTATCTTCTATTCTAAAGCAATTATATGTCTCCTCTGAGTAATAATAAGAAGATGACTCTGCATATGAAGGAAAAGCTGCTGATAAACTCATTATTCCAATCGCTACTGCTACAATGTAAGTCTTAAGTTCTTTCAGCATATGCCCCTCCTTATCTTAGTTTGCTTATATCATTTGTTTTCACGTTCCAATACTCTACATCACTGAGGTACATACCTCTTACCCAACTGCTTGAATTATCTTCTATTTTGTTTGATGATACAGTTGCATTGTTATAAAATTCATCTGCTGTCTTAGCAAAATAATCATAGTTTTTGCTACCATCGTCTTTATCATCAAAAGTAATGTCAAAATAGTACCAAGCTGTACCATCTATATCTTTCATAGCGTTCCAGGCATGACCATTTCCAGTTACTACATACATATTAAGCTTCTTATATGAAGCACTAGGCTGCTCACCATTTTCCAGATAAACCACATTGTTATTTTCATCAAATACAAGGTAGTTCACCATATCTTTAAGTAAGCTTGAATACCCAGAACAGCACAAACCTCCTGTCTGTAAGCCACTCATAACTTTCCATGAGAATGTATCTGTTCCATCAGTATATTTTCTTGCCTTATACTGTATATTGTCCTGTATCCAGTCATAACAAAGCTTCACAGCGTCTTTTGAAGATGTCCCCTCAGGAACTATTGACTTCATATTTCCATCTAACCAAGCTTTTACATAATTACTTTCATCAATCATTTCTTCCTGCTTGGTATAATAGTCTGTATGTAAGTTCTGGTTATAAAACTCAGGTATATAGTCAGGGTCTACACTTGCATATGGAGCACATCTACGCTGCCAATCATTCATCTCATGCACCAGTTCCATGGTAACGTCTACCCCAATAGCAGGAAATGGATCCGTGAAAGGCTCTCCTAAATAGTATGATCTGATACCAAGGTCACCCCTTAACTCTGTAAGATAATTACCTAACCAGTCATAGTTCTCCTCAATTACAAAATAGTTATTTACTCCACTTTCCTGTGCAAATGCACTGAATGAAGCTGCCATACTCATGGCACATACTGCTATTAAACCTGCTTTTAATTTGTTCTTGATCATATCAGCTCTCCTTAAATGATTATTTTTTCATATTCAATGTTTCTGTTTAATAAATTGTCATCACAATTATTTAAAAATGGCAGTTCCCTTTTTCCTCTCTCTTTTCTTTCTCTTTCAGCCAGTTCTTTTTTCTTTTTCTGTATATTATCAAGTTCTTCCTGACCACCCTCCAGCAGCTCTTTTTTATACTTGTAATATGTCACTCTATCTACGCCAGCCAATTTAATAATCTCTTTATCTTGTAAGGGTCCACCAAATTTCTTACTGTACTTTAAAATCATTTCTTTTGTTTCTATACTTTTCCTAGTAACCACCTTACTGCCAGTTTGGCGTCCTATTTGTTTGCCACTTATTCTTGCTGTCATCATGCCCTCCCTAGTGCGTTGTCTCAGCTGATCCACTTCATATTGACTTTTTTCAAAAGCTATCTTTATCTGATTTCTTGCTATCATCAACAATGCTTTATTGATACCTGCAAGTATTTCATCCACATAGTCTGTACCAGTAGAAGCTATACTAGATTGACTTGCTTTCCTGTAATTATCAGTGTCTATATATCTTTCCTTCAGAAAGATAAGTTCCACACCCTTGTCAAATAACTCCTGATAAAGCTCAAACCCTTCTTCTGCATTTCTACTCATTCTGCTTACTTCATCAAAAATGATAGTATCTCCAGTCTGAACCTTTTTAAGCAATTTGATAAATTCAGGTCTATCCATTGTTCTACCGCTATAAACATCAGCGTATATCTTTGTGTCTTTTGAAAAATCCTGTATATTTCTAATCTGCCTATCTAAACTCTGCTGAGGTGTACTTACCCTTGCATATCCGTACACATTATTCTTCATATGGTTATCCCCCTTGTTAGATTTTTGAGGCTCCCCTAATTCTTTACACGTATTAAACTATCTCTTATTGAGAGTTTCATACTTTTTATAAGAACCTCTAAATCAATACTGTTTATTATTCGTTATCTTCGTTATTACTACTTACAAGTGCTCTTATCAGATATCCAGCAGCCATTCCAACAGCTAAACTTAAAATATCCATGTGCAGTAGAAAGTTGAGTAATATTGCTATTCCCAACACTCCAACTATATAAAGTATTATTTTCTCTTTATTCATAGTCTCCTCCTATTCCATGTTCTTTTTCATATATCTTTTTGTACCTGTAATATGTTCCTATTGGTAGCCCTGTCTCTTTCAACATCTCTGCTACGCTTATATCATTATTAAGGACTTTTTCATATATACTGCAAAACTCGTCCCAATCCATTCTTCTAGGTCTACCAGAATGCACACTCCTTTCATATTCAAGAATACTTTCCACAGTCTCAATGATTATTTCAAAAGCTCTGCCCCTACAAACATTTTTGACTGTGATAGGAATGTCTAAAGCAATAAACCTAACATTTTTGTCCAGCATTCCTCTTAATGACTCAATAATATTTATTCTCTTGCCACTCATACTGTACATGCTACTCAGTATCACAGTGTCATTTTCATTTAGAGCTTCTACCAACTCCTGCCTTGTCTTATAAGCCCTGTATTCGAGCTTATCTTTTTTACATTTAGCTATTGCTGTTTTATCCCGTTCTAATGTCAAATACATAGACTGTCTCCTTTTCTTTAATTTTTAAAAACTATACTTTTTATCATTTCAATGTAGAAATCCACGTATATCAATTCTAGTAATAAGTATCTTAGTTTTTCGCAACTGTCTGTTTATCAACCCATATGTACATATATTCGCAATATTTATTTGAAGCATACTCCAAAATAATTTTGGAGTATCAATGGTATAAAATAACTCTACATATTGCTATGTAGAGCTAATAAACCTTAATAGTCCTCAGGTAATAAGAATGTCACAACAGGTAGTTCCATACCAGTAACGTCTTGTATTTCTTTTAAGGGCGTGTCCCATGAGTAATCACTGATAGCATAGAATTTTATCCCATTGTAAGTGAACACTTGCAAGTAATCAGGATGTCTCTCTTGCTTTAAAATCATGTTCATTGACTCTTTAATAAGTTCTAATGTTTCTTCTCCAAAAGTATTCTGAAAATTGGCAGTGCATACTATCATTACGCCATAAAACCTGTAATTCCCCTCCTCTTCTTGCTTCATTTTAGTTAGCTTATGCTTTAGCATTTTCCCACCCCTCTGTATTTTTTAGGGGGTGGATTATAACGCCAATAAACAAAATTTTCAACAACAAAAAGCACCATACCAACCCGAAGTTAGCACAGCGCTTTTTCCCTAAATTTCATATTTTATTTTGCTTGTTTCCAGATTAAACATCTGTCTATACAGATATAAGAATGTTACTCCTTATACCTGCTCACGTTCTATATTTTCTAAGGAGGAATCTCGTTCCGAGACTCATTCCAGACTAATGTCTGTCTAAACAGGTATAAAGTTTTACCCTCATACCTGCTGTATTTTTAATTTTAAGGAGAAATTCGTATATGCTTAGCTAGCTATACTTATCTTCCAGGCTATTACCTGTCTATTCAGATGTGGAAGTATTTCTCTCCCACACCTGTCCTGATCTTACACTGTGTATGTACTTCTCAGCACATTAGTCACCAGCGTCGATTTCAGTTGCAGAGATATCAAATCCAATGTCATTGCTCCAAGCACCTGCACTAAGGTTCACTACCTTAACAGTACCTTCCTTAGTTGCGTTAAGAGAAGCAGCTCCACTGCCATCGTCACTACCGTCATCAGCCATTGTCCAGCTGGTATCTGCCTGAGTGATAGTAGCAGTGATAGCCTTCTTTACACCAGCCCTCTCAGCCATCTTGAAGGTACCAGAACCATCAGCGAAGTTATCTTCCTGAGCTGCAGCCTCACCGCTCAAACCAGAGTTCTTAACAGTAGTAGCAGTGTTAGGAACTACATTGATCTGAGTATCACCGGCGATGTCTCCCTTAACGGTTACCTGATAGGTAGCGTCATTCTCAGCTCCCTTGGTACCATCAAGTACGATCTTGAAAGGAACCTTAACTGATACACTTGCACCCTGCTCAACTTCTACCTTGGTAGCCTTATTAACAGTTCCGCCATAAGCACCATCGGTTACGTCAAACAGCATAGAAGTCTCGCTATTAACGTCCTCATCGGTACCATTGTCCTTGTAATAAGTAACCTTCTCACTAGAAGTGTTACCCTTGGTAGGAGCTGCAAATGCAGGAACTGCAAGAGTACCAGCCATAGAAGCAGCTGCCATCATGATAGCCATAGACTTGATTGCTTTCTCTTTAAAATTTCTGTTCATAGTAAAATCTCCTTTAATAATAAAATTAAAATTTATACCTTAATTACTTTTATATGCTACTTTTACTGTAACAAATCTAGTAATCGTGATATCATATTTTATATCAAACGATACATCTTTCTCTCACATGCTTTGAAACTGTCTGATTTCTCAATTTCTGGCTCTTTTTCAACATTTTTTGCTTTATTCTCTATTTCTGTATCTCTTGAAGCCATTAAACTAAATAGCCTGTCATTGAATTTATCATCAAAGCACTTTTCCTCTGTATCACATGCCATTTTATGAATAGCTGCACAATATCTATTCACAAAATTTACTACTTCTTCTAAAGAGCTACATTCACTTAACTCAATAAGCTCTTTATTCTTGCGTATGTAATAAATTACATAACTGTCATTTTCTTTATGCAATTTTATATATTCAAACTCGTTACGTCTTAGCCATTCTCGTGCCTCCTTTATATCTCTAGGTGTTCCAAATATTATTCCTATTACTTTATACTGTAAGTTATCCATTTTCATTTTTCCTATAGGCTTATTTCTCAATTACAACAGTGGTAATTACATCTCTTGCAGAGCCAACCTCTAAAGTCTCTGTTATATAAGGTGTTACTCTAAGCTTTATTGTATATTCACCAGCTGCTCTAAAAGCTGAATAAGCGTCCCAATTATACTGAGTACCAGGAGGAAGCAACTCAGGATACGTGCTATACACACAAACCTCATCTGTCTTTAGATCTTCCCTAACAGCTTCATCCACAGCACTAGCGTCATAATTCATAATTGCTGCTGTAGCTGAGTCAACTATAACGTCATATCTAAAGGAGAACTGATTTTCCTCTGTCTCTCTTTTCTTTTCATCAGTTAAACCCCAGATATAGTCCATGCAGTTGTCAATCTCAGTATTGCTCAATGTCAAATATGTAGTGCTGAACTTCTTTGTCAAGCTCATTCTCTCATATTTGTCAGGGTCAATCTTTAAGTCCTCTCTGTATTGATCAGCTACACTCCACATATCGTCACGGAACTGATTTTCAGAGAAGTTTCTTAAAGGTATAGTCATGTTTTCACTATTTATTATGAGCTTAGAACTAAATGCAGGTATCCATAAATACAATGTCTCTGATTTACTCTCTGCATTATCCTCTATATGCTTCTGTATTTCTTCCATATCCTCTGATATAACTGTATTTCCATCACTGTCAGTAGTAACTGGCTGTATTCCAGATGTCACTACTGTAGCTAATATCACAGTGGTAGTTAAACTTGAAACCACAAATGGATATAAAGGCCTTTCTACAATAGCCAAATATTTATCACTGTCTACTTTAATGTATCCTACTCTTTTACCCTTATGCTTACCCTCAAAGATATTAAACTTCTCATAGATTATATTTCCATCATCATCTGTTTCATCTGTAGGTATCTCAAGAATATTAGTCTCTTTCTCTCCCTTATACTGCTTGAACTTTTTACCTAATCTTACATAACCTAATACTTTGATATCCTGATATCTCTCTGAGGCTTTATCTTCAGTCATACCAGCATATTCATTTGTTTTATTTCTGTTATTCTTTTTCTGTAATGCTCTCATTTGATCAGGAGTAAAATATTCAAAATAAACTTTTCTGAACTTTAATACCCTGTACAAAACATTGATAAGAATCCAGAATATCCAGAATATGATTATCCAACCAATCACAAGCTTAGGATACTCAAGTGTGTACGCCAACAAATAACTGGTATCAACTTTAGCTACAAAAGCAAATCTCAATGCAGCCACTATCATTGTCAATGCTATGATTGCTAATAAACTAATTATGCTATCTTTAACGAGCTTTATAATATCAGCTTTGTTCCACTTATCTATCTCATGCTCCTCATAATCATAATTAGTATTCATCTTATCGTTATAAGCTGAAATACTCTCGTACTCGTATATATCTATCTGCTTATTCTTGTCATTTATAAATGTGCCTTTTAACATGTCAATTTCTCCTCACTTTCATTATTGCTTTCGTTATTTGATGTACTTGTATCTTTTCCATCTGATGAAGTATTATCATTTGATGTATCAGATAAACTATCATTTTCTCCAGTGTCAGAGTTTTCTTCTGAGCTGCTTTCAGAAGTGCTTGTATCTGTTTCAATGCTTTCTTCTGCATTATCTACAGTAGAGCTTTC
>ERZ1643247.2517-NODE-2517-length-14315-cov-4.341024_pt1 | contig 14315 bp, 11 predicted proteins | sample MGYA00579264_ERZ1643247 | MGnify/ENA primary metagenome ERZ1643247 (study PRJEB29033, sample SAMEA4952262) | chicken gut metagenome | biome: Broiler Chicken; feature: Gastrointestinal Tract; material: Caecum | place: Ireland | collected 2018 | study: Broiler... | reverse complement strand
CTATGGCCGCACGGATTTCGGCGGCGGGAAAAAGGTGCTGGTGGAATTTGTATCCGCCAATCCGACCGGCCCGATGCACATCGGGAATGCGCGCGGCGGCGCCATCGGGGACAGCTTGGCCTCCGCGCTTGATTGGGCGGGCTATGATGTAAAGCGCGAGTTTTATGTAAACGACGCGGGAAACCAGATCAACAAATTCGGCATGTCGCTGGATCTCCGGTATCTCCAGCTTTATAAGGATGGGATTGAAATGCCGGAGGATGCCTATAAGGGCGAGGATATTATCGCGCACGCAAAGGCCTTTGCCGAAATTTACGGGGACCGGTATGTCGATGCAGATGAAAAGGAACGCCGCGCCGCGTTGGTGGCCTATGCGCTCCCGTTGAATATCGAGGGGCTGAAACGGGATCTGCTAAAATACCGGATCTCCTATGACAACTGGTTTAGAGAGTCGACGCTGCACGAAAACGGCGAGGTAGACAAAATCGTCTCGCTCCTGAAGGAAAAGGGATGTACGTATGAATCCGAGGGCGCGCTTTGGTTTAAAGCAACCGATTACGGCGCGAATCAGGATTTTGTGCTGGTCCGTTCAAACGGTGTGCCAACCTATGTTGTCCCGGACATTGCTTATCATTACAACAAATTGGTGACCCGCGGCTTTGACAAGGCGATTGACGTGCTGGGCGCGGATCATCATGGCTATGTACCGCGCTTAAAAGCGGCGCTTACTGCTTTGGGCGTGGATGCAGGCCGTCTGGACGTTGTTTTGATGCAGATGGTACGGCTGGTGCGCGGCGGCGAAGTGATCAAGGCAAGCAAACGGAGCGGGAAGGCGATCACGCTGGTAACCTTGCTGGATGAAGTGCCGATCGATGCAGCACGCTTTTTCTTCAACCTGCGCGAGGCCAATTCGCATTTTGACTTTGATCTTGATCTCGCCGTTGAAGAGAGCGCGCAGAACCCGGTTTATTACGTGCAGTATGCGCACGCCCGCATTTGCAGTATCGGACGTATGCTGAAGCAGGAAGGGATCACCCCCTGCAAAACGGCGGACTGTGACTTTTCCCTGCTCTGTGCAGAGGAAGAGAAGGCGCTGGTCCGCTTCCTCGCAAGACTGCCGCAGGAAATTATCGATGCGGCAAAAGACTATGATCCCGCAAAGCTTACCCGCTATGCGGTCGAGCTTGCAACAATGTTCCATAAGTTTTATAATGCCTGCCGCGTAAAATGCGGGGAGGAAAAGATGATGAACGCCCGGTATGCGCTGTGCATGGCGGTGAAGCAGACGCTTTTCAACGTTTTATCACTGCTTAAGATCACGGCGCCGGACGCAATGTGAGAAAGGATTTTTGATATCATGCAGGATGATATTCCCATACCGCGATATACGCTGCTTGACGGCGCAACGGCGACCAATCTGTTTTCGGCGGGCATGCGTCCGGACGAATGCCCGGAGGAGTGGATGCTGTCGCATCCGGATCAGGTTATAGCGTTAGGACGCGCCTATCTTGAGGCAGGCAGCCGTATTTTGTATGCGCCCACTTTTTCGGCAAATGCGGCGCAGCTTGCCCGGTTTGGCCTTGCGGACGCAGTGGCCCCGATCAACCGGGAGCTTGTCGGGCTTGCCCGGCAGGCGGCAGACGGCCGGGCGCTGATAGCGGGGGATCTTTCACCGACGGGACTTTCCCTTGAGCCGGCCGGAGAGGATTCGTTTGACGAGCTTTGCCGGATTTATGCAGATCAGGCTGCGGCGCTTGATGAAGCGGGCGTGGACTTGTTTGTAATCGAGACGATGCTTTCCGTGCCGGAGGCCCGGGCAGCCGTGTTGGCATGCCGGAAATATAAAAAGCCGGTATGGGTGACCATGGCGCTGAACGAGGAAGGCATGCTTTTGTCCGGCGGGCAGCCGCTTGCCTGTCTGGTTACGCTTGAGCGTTTGGGTGTGGATGCATTTGGTTTTAACTGCGGCGCCGGGCCGGAAGAAATGGTGACGGCCCTGCGCACCATATCGCCGTATGCGTCTGTGCCGCTGATTGCAAAGCCGGGCTTCCCTGCGGGCGCGCCGGCCTTGGACGTGTTTGCGGATGAGGCCCGCAGGCTTTTGGATGCAGGGGCCGCAATAATCGGCGGCTGCTGCGGGACAACGCCGGAGCATATCGGCGCAGCGCACAATATGCTGGCCCGGTACGTTCCGCAGCCTATGGCGCCGCTTACTTCCGCGCAGGAAAACGATATCTGGCTGACAAATGAAATGGCACTTTTTGCGCTTGACGAAGACCGGATAGATTTTACGGAGCCGATTGCATGCGGGTATGATATGACGGATGATTTTCTGGCGGCGGAGCGCGACAGCGTGGATGTGATGCTGGTTTCAATTGAGACGCCTGACGATGCGCTGGATTTTGCCCGGAACGCCCCCTTTGCCGCGCTCCCGGTTTGTTTTTATTCGGATGATCCGGAGGCGCTGTCCCGCGCGCTGTTTTTGTATAACGGCCGCGCAATGGTGGATTCAAGCTGTACGATCGAGCCGGGCCGCCTTCGTAAAATTGCCGGCCGTTACGGCGCGTTCGTATATTAAGAGATAAGGGATTTTAAAACTGCTGCCGGACTGGATGCAGCATCGGAGAAAGGAGGAACGCTTTGCTTGCCGCACTGGATCATATTACAAGATATTTTGGCGATACGCTGATTTTTGACAGCGTTACCGCTTCAATTGAGGACGGCGACCGGATAGGCTTGATTGGCGCAAACGGGATCGGGAAATCCACCCTGTTAAACGTGCTGTGCGGCCAGCTTGCGCCGGACGAAGGCTCTGTCAGCGTCACAAACGGTGTACACATCGGCTTTTTAAGGCAGAACAGCGGCCTTTCCCGTGAGAACACGGTTTATGAGGAAATGCGCAGCGTGTTCCGCGAACTTTTGGAGATGGAGGAAAGGCTGGCACTGCTGGAGCGGCAAATTGCCGCCTGTACTGCGCATGACGAACGCTACCGGGCGCTGTGCGAGGAATATTCCGATTTAAGCGCCTATTTTGAAGCGCGCGACGGTTATCATATTGATGTAAAAATCCGCACGGTGCTAAACGGGATGGGCTTTGAGGAGAAAAACGACGATCTTTGCATAAACGCCCTGTCCGGCGGGGAAAAGACCCGTCTTGCGCTGGCAAAGCTCCTTTTGGAGGAGCCGGAGCTTTTGGTGCTGGACGAGCCTACGAACCATTTGGATTTCCGCACGCTGATGTGGCTTGAGGACTATTTGCAGGGATATAAGGGCGGGATCGTGGTTGTTTCGCACGACCGCTATTTTTTGGACCGTATGGTCACAAAGATTTGGGAGCTCGAAAACCGGAAGCTTTATACCTATCCGGGGAATTATACGCGGTATAAGACGCTGCGCGCCGAACGGATCAAGCAGGAAATGCGGGCATATGAAGCGCAGCAAAATAAAATCGCCTCCATGCGGGAATATGCGGAGCGAAACATCGTCCGCGCATCGACTTCCAATATGGCGAAGAGCCGGCTGCATCAGCTGGAACATATTGAGGTGCTGGAACGCCCCGTCGAACGCACGCCGGTTCCGCGCTTTTCCTTTACGTACAGCCGCCGCCCGGTTAAAGACCTGCTTGCGGTGAGGGGGCTTACGCTTTGGGTAGGAGAAGACGGAAACCGAGTCCGGCTGTCCGGGCCGATTGATTTTGAAGTTAAGCGCGGCGATAAAGTGGCGCTGATCGGACCGAACGGAACGGGGAAATCCACGCTTTTGAAAACGCTGTTAGGACTTTTGCCGAAGGACGGGGAAGTGATATGGGGCGGGAACGTGCAGACGGCCTTTTATGAACAGGAAAACCGTCAGCTCAACCCCGGCCGCACTGCGCTTGAGGAACTGTGGGGTCAGTATCCGCTGATGGCAGAATATGAGATCCGCGGGCTTTTAGGGCAGGTCCTGATCCGGGGAGAGGAAGTTTACAAAAAAATTGGCGTGCTTTCCGGCGGGGAACGTGCCCGCACGGCGATGGCGCTTTTGATGCTGCGCCACGCCAACACGCTGATTTTGGACGAGCCTACAAACCACCTTGATTTGCAGAGCAAGGAGGCGCTGGAGGAGGCGCTTAGGGAATTTGACGGTACGCTGATCTTTGTCTCCCACGACAGGTATTTTCTGAATACCATCCCGAACCGCATTTTTGAGCTTTCCGCAGACGGGCTTTCACAATACAACGGCAATTTTGACTTCTATCTGGAAGAGAAAAAAAAGCGCGAGCTGCAGCAGGCCCGTCAGGCGCCGCCCGCCGGCAAAGCCGAACGGCCGACGGCTTACCACCGCTCTAAACAGGAGCGCGCCGAGCAGGCGAAGCGCAAGCAGCGTTTTGCCAAGCTTGAGACCATGATAGAGGAAACGGAGGCCGACATCGCCGCGCTTGAAGCGGAGATTGCCGATCCCGATACGGCGAGGGACTATGAGAAGCTTTCCGCCCTTTGCGCCGCGCTTGAGGAGAAAAAAGACCGGCATGAAGAGATCCTTGCCGAATGGACAGAGCTCTCTGAGCTGATCTGATGCATGCGTTCGCTTGAAGCAAGCCCTTTGCTGCGAATCAACGAATAAGAAAGGATGTTGTTATGATGGAACTCGAAACCAAATGCCTGCACGCGGGCTATACGCCGGGCAACAGCGACCCGCGCGTTGTCCCGATTGTACAAAGCACAACTTATGTCTTCGACTCTACACAGGAGGTTGCGGCAGTTTTTGACGACCCGACAAAAGCGCTGATCTATTCACGGTTTGCAAACCCCACGGTTATGGCGGTTGAAAACAAGATAGCAGCCCTTGAAGGCGGCGTGGGCGCAATGGCCACAACCAGCGGGCAGGCGGCCTCGCTTCTGTCGATCCTGAATATTTGCAGTGCAGGGGACAGCTTTATTTCCGCTTCCACCATTTACGGCGGGACGATTAATCTTTTTGCAGTCACGCTGAAAAGGCTTGGCATTGAATGCATCTTTGTCGATGCGGACGCGCCGGAAGAAGAACGGCAAAAGGCGTTCAAGCCCAATACGAAGGCTGTTTTCGGCGAAACGATAGCCAATCCGGCGCTGACGGTTTTGGATATTGAAAAATTTGCACGCGTCGCACACAAAAACGGCGTACCGCTGATAATCGACAACACGTTTGCCACGCCGGTTCTCTGCCGCCCGTTTGAATGGGGGGCGGATATCGTCATCCACTCCACCACCAAATATATTGACGGCCATGCGGTGCAGGTCGGCGGCGTGATTGTGGACAGCGGCAATTTCGATTGGACAAACGGAAAATTCCCGGAGCTTACGGAGCCGGACGAATCCTATCACGGCCTTTCCTATACCAAGTCTTATGGGAAGCAAGCTTATATTTTAAAAGCGCGGATGCAGCTGATGCGCGATTTCGGCTGCTATCCTGCGGCCCATTCCGCCTTTTTGCTGAATCTTGGGCTGGAGACGCTGGCCGTCCGGATGAAACAGTACTGCGAAAATGCGCTGGCGGTTGCAAAGTACTTGGAATCCTGCGAGCAGGTTGAATCGGTGAACTATCCGTCCCTTCCGGACAGCCCATATCACCAGTTGGCGGAAAAGTATCTTCCGCAGGGGGCCAGCGGCGTCATTTCCTTTGTCATCAAAGGCGGCAAAGAGACGGCGATGCAATTTATGAACGCGCTGCAGCTTGCTTCCAATGAAGTGCATGTGGCCGATATCCGCACCTGTGTGCTGCATCCGGCAAGCGAAACGCACCGGCAGCTTACGGACGAGCAACTGGTGGCAGCCGGCATCGACGCGGGGATGATCCGTCTTTCCGTTGGGCTTGAGAATATAAACGACATCTTAGCAGATCTAAAGAAGGGATTTGCAAGCATCGAAAGGCTGTAAAAGGAAAAAAAGGGACGCAGAGGCAAACCGGGACGTCCCGCTTAAAGAAAGAGAGAAGAGGCCGCCGGCGGCGCGCTCCTTCCGATACAAAAAGAGGAGATATTTGAAAATGAAAGAACTGCTGTTTTTTGACCGGTGTTTTTGGTGCTTGGAGGATTTTTTCTCCCATATGGAAGGCGTCCTTGCAACAGAAGTCGGATATGCCAACGGCAATCCCGATCTTGTTCCCGCATATTATGAAGTTGGAAAAGGGAATACCGGATATGAAGAGGTGTGCCGCGTCTTTTTCGACGAGGAGCGCGTATCGGTACACACGCTCTGCACCGCATTTTTCCGGCGCCTGAATCCGGCAAGGCGGTATACCGAAGAAGAAAAGGTGCTGCGGGAAAACCAGAGCAAGGTGCTGTTTGTAGACTATGCGGATAGAGAGGCGGTCATCTGCGCAAAAGAGGCTGTGGAAGCGCAGTATCAAAACAAGCTGCTGACGCAGGTGGAGCCGCTTTCTATTTACTATCGTGCGGAGGAGGAGCATCAGCACTATTTTGCCCGCCATCCGGAAGAAGCGGCCTGTGCTGTCCGGTAAAGGCAAAACGGCATGGGGAGCCGGCGGGGTGGAAGTTCGCCTGCGCTGGGCTAAAACTGCAAAAAAGCGCATCCTTTTAGCAAAAGGATGCGCTTTTTGTATTTATGCTTTATTCCGCGTCATTCGGGGCGGCAGGCCCCGAGGGCTTTTTCGACCGGATGCCGAGCAGCCGCACGATGACCGGGCTTAACAGCGTGTTGATAAGCAGCTCAACCACAAAATTCCCGCCGACCAGCACAAGGAACATATAGGCCGCTACATTTTCGCCGTACCCCATACCGACGGCCCATCCGGCGACGGTATCATAGAAAAAGAGCCAGCAGCCGAGCAGGAAAACGCCCGTATTGACAAGCGGGCAGACGATTGCCGCCGCCGCTACGCCGACGTAGCGGTTAAGCTTGGAGAACAGCTTGTAAATGAGTCCTGCGCACAGGCCGCATGCCGTGCCTTTTAACAATACCGTTATAATCGTGCCGGGGATGTTGACGGCTAAAAAAGCGGATGCATCGCCGCTGATTAGCACGACAAGGCCGAATACAAAGCCGAGCCAAGCGCCCATATACGGCCCGCAGGTCGCCGCCCCGATGACGATGGGGAGCAGGACCAGTGAAATGGAAAACGGTCCGAAACGGATAAATGTCCCCATAAACTGCAAAAGGATGACAAGCGCCGTCAGTACTGCGCCGAATGTCAGCTTCTGAACCGATGTTTTCTGTGCCTGTGGTTTCATAAAAATCCTCCTTGCTGCCGTTCTGCCCTTTTAGCAGATACAGCGCATGCTTTTTATTATATGCACAAGGGCCGGTCGCCCCCATGTATATCGGGAATAAGACGGTTACAGCGGCGCCTTTTGGCGTGTGTTGCGCCTGTAAAGCTCAATTAAGCCGTATAACAGCAGGTTTTCGTCAAAGGCGTACTGCCGTCGGCAATACGGCGCAATGCTCTTGGCAATGCCGCCTGTCATGACGACCGAAGCCTTTTGCCCAAGCTCCTCTTCAATGCGGTCAACCATGCCGTCGATCATGCTGGCCGTGCCGAACAGGACGCCGGACAGCATACAGTCAATGGTGTTGGTGCCGATGACGCGCTCTACTTTGCCAAATTCAATGTGCGGCAGAAGCGCTGTATTTTTCGAAAGCGCGTCGAGCGAGATGTTTACGCCCGGCATGATCGTGCCGCCCAAAAAGCTGCCGTCCTCCCCTAAAACGAGCAGCTTGGTCGCCGTACCCAAGTCCGCAATGATGCATGGCGTGGGATAGCGCACAAGGGCGCCGACTGCGCCGCATACAAGGTCGGCACCCATAATGGCCGGATCGTCCAATTTAATGTTGAGCCCGGTTTTGATGCCGGGGGAAACAACTAAAACGCGCACAGGAAGGATCTGTGCAATCGCCGACTTTAAAACAGGGATGAGCGGCGGCACGACGCTTGAGATAATCGCACCGTCGAAATCAGACGGCTGGAAGCCGTAAAAACGGATCAGCTCCAGAAATTTGACGGCATATTCGTCGCGCATTTGATATTTGTCCGTGCGGATACGGGAGGTAAAGCGCAGCGTGTCCCCCTCAAACCCGCCGAAAACGATGTTGGTATTGCCAACGTCAACTGTAAGCACCATTTTGGATTTTCCTCCTTTGCTGCGGTGTCCTGCGTCTTCGTTTTCTTTTCTGGATGTTTAGCATAGCACAGGAGCGGCGGTTTGCCAAGTGATTTAAAGCGCGCAGCCCTGATTGAAATTAAAAATATTCGGCTGAAACCTTTTTGCCTGTTTTCTCAAGCTCATGGGAAAGCTCTTTGATCAGGTTTAATTTTAAGCCGAGAGAAAGCGGCATACCGGGATTCTGGTGCGCGGGATTCAAAGCCTGACCGACAAGGAACTGTACCTCCGTACACTCCTCCAAGAGCATTTTGCACAGCTTGGAAGCACCGTCTTTTTTGTTTAAAACAAAGTCTAAGCTGTGTTTGTCCCCGTCAGTATACTGCTTCATGTACTCTACGCATTTGCCAAGCGTCAAAACGCCCTCTGTCACCAGATCAATCCCCGGGATATGCGCTGTGGGCGGAACAGCCGGGTTTTCGTAATCGATCATGACCTCAAGCTCCCGTCCGGTAATCCGGGATACGATTTGTGAGGTGGTGCCGCCGCAGACGACCTTTAAGCCGCCGTTGTGCATCAGCTTGTCAACCACAACGCGGTCCATTTCACCGTTTGAGGGCGGGCCGACCATGACGGTGAGCGGCGTGGCGTTTTTGATGCGCATTGCGCACACCGTGGAATCGTCGCCCGGTTTGTCCATATACAGGGTGTTGACACTGCCCAAAAGCTTTTTCACCATTTCACGCGGGGAAATGTCGTCGGTATAGTGTTCCACGATATAGTTTACAATATTTTGATACTGCCAGCCGAGGTCGAGCAGCCGCCCGACGCCGGCGTGAACCACGCCGTCGGAAAAAGAGACGAGCATATCGCCGGGGGATGCCTGAAAACGGCTGGTGAAGATCTGCTTCCCGCCAAGCAGGAGTTCCTCCCGTTTGAGTTCGCAGACTGCGCCGTCGTGCATCCATACGGTGAGCGGGTTGTCAAATTCCGCAAGATATACCGCGCCGGTACGCTCCACCTTGACAATGGTAAAGGTGGAATAGGCGATGCCTCTGTCCTGACATACGGGCAGTGTGCTGGCAATGGTTTCGACTGCCTCTTCCAAAGAGGAGCCCTGCGCCATCATTGTGGCGATAATTTTACTGGTAAGCGTGGAGAGAATGTTGGCTTTTACGCCGCTGCCGAGACCGTCCGCCAAAACCATCAGAAAGAAATCGTCGTTTCTTACAATCTCGACCTTGTCGCCGCAAAGCTCCTCGCCGTAGTGATAAAGGCTCTCCCACACCGCATCGATAAACAGTTTCATATTTTCATCCGTTCTGCCGCAGCGGCTGTTATTTTTGGGCTGTTCCGCCGGCTTGCACGGCCGTTTTGCCAAAAAACCGGGAAACCGCCGGAAAACAGGTACTCCCGCCCGAAGGGAGGCGGGCTTTTGGGGGCAGCGGGAAACACTGCCCGGAAAAAGGGAAACCCTTTATTTGGAAATATCCTGAATAGAGCTTTTGAGCTTTGTAAGCGCAACTTTTGTCTCCGCCGTCGTCTCGCCCAAAAGGCTTGCAATCTCCTGCGCGACGCGCATCTGCTTGTCGATGACTTTTTGCGCGACGTCGACCGTTGACATCCGCAGTGCGGCAAGCTGCGCCTTATCCGCCTCTACCGCTGAAATATCTTTCGCGAATGCGATGAACATATCGTTTTGGGGCAGGTAAACCATAGAGAGCTCCAAAATGATCTGGTCTGTGGCACCCGTGCATTTCTTCATAACGGTTTTGCCGCTTTCCCGCGCTTCGTCAAACGCAGTCTCGCCGTATAAGGCGGGGATCATTTCGCCGATAATGGTGTTTTTGTCCACACCGAACAGGTATTCCGCGCGCGGGTTTAATTCTAAGACGTTCATATCCGCATCGAAAGCCACAATGGCATTTGGCGAATTGGATATGATCATAGAAGACTTGTTTTCCGCTTTCTCCCGCAAAAACGGCAGGCACATCGTGATATCTGCCTTCCCGTTGTACACGGCAATGGCTTTGTCCCGGCAGGTTGGATATCCGCAGCTTCCGCAGTTTAGCTCCTGTTCCGGCGAAGTTTTGCCGATGGCCGCTAGGATCTGGCGGATTTCCTCCTCGGACGGCATTTTCATTGCAATGCTGCGGTCGGCGAACACACGCGGGTGCTGTGTTTTGGTATCGGCCGATTTCGCGGGCGTACGGTCCTCTTCGATGGCGTCTGCGGTAAGCAGCGTGGTGGAACGGATGAGGCTTTTGCGCTGCATCCGCATCAGCGGGCCGCCGATGCATCCGCCTGCGCAGATATTGGCCTCGACGAAAATGTGATCGATCTGATCCTGTTTCAGCGAAGTGAAAAATTCAATGCAGCGGTCGATCCCGTCGACTGCAACCGGCGTATAGCCCGAAAAGTCCGGGATGGTCTGGATGATACCCTCCATTTTCGGATACTGGCGCATCAGCGGCTCGCGCACGCCGTGCACCTCTTCATCGTCCTCGTCCAGCGAAATTCCCTTTTCAGCAAACCACTTATCAATATCCCGGAAATTCAGCACCTCGTCGACCATACCGCCGGCGAGCGGGTCGTCCGCCTCAAACATTTTGGAAAGGCAGGGGCCGATGAATACGACGTGGATATCGCCGTATGTTTCGCGCATCATCCTGGCATGCGCCATCATCGGGGAAGATACGGGCGCGAGCTGGCCGATCAGTTCGGGAAAATGGCGCTCAATCAGCATCACGACGGAGGAACATGCGGTGGCGATGACGTTTTTCATCTGTCCCTCTTTCATCAGGCGGGCATACTCCTTTGAGACCTCTGCGGCGCCGATTGCCGTCTCCTCCACAACGGAAAAGCCGAGCTTTTTTAAAGCCGCGCTCATTTTGGCAAAGCGGTTGGTCCCGAAGAACCCGGTATAAGAGGGGGCGAGGCTGACGCAGACCGGTTTCCCGCTTGCAATCAGCGCTTCAACAGCGGGGCGGTTATGCCGGACGTATTTCGCGCTGCGCGGGCATGTTTCCATACATGTGCCGCAAAGGACGCATTCATCCTCAATAATCCGCGTTTTCCCGTCTTTGAATTCAATCGCTTTAAGGGGACATTCCCGGATGCATTTAAAACAGTTCTGACAGTTTTGTGCGTTCAGCTTGATGATGTTGTTCATTGTTGTCCTCCTTTAAAACGGGTTTATTCCGCCGCGGCGCTTTTTTCCGCCAGCGCAAGCGGCAAAATTTCCTCGTTGAATATCTGCTCTGCGTTTAAAATGCCGACGTTGTTGACCGGTTTGTCGTTGACAACGGTTGCAATCCCGTTTACGCAGCAGCCCAGGCAAAACGATGCGCGCAGATGCACGACGTCTTCCAGCCCGTTTTGCTGGATCAGACGCTGGAATGTCTGTACAACCGGATAGGAGCCGCGGATGTGGCACGAGCTTCCTACGCAAACCTTTACTTCTACCATGGTAAATCCCCTTTTCTTTTTGTTGTTATGGATGAAAACGCCCTCTTTTGCTTAATCGGCTTTAGGCAGGGCGCGGTAAGCCAAAATCTCAAACGCGATTTCCGTGCGGAGCGACGGCAGGGCCGAAAGCCGTTTCACAGCCTCGGCCGGCGTACGGTAAGCGTACGGCGTCATTTGGAAAAGTGCCGCAATATCCGCCGGATCGGTAAGCGTTATTTCGCCGGAAACCTCCCGCTTGTTTAAAAAAGCAAAGCCCGCAATCGCATAAGGTTTTACCTTGTTTTCATAAGGCCGGTCATATAGCGCAGCCTTCAGCCCGAATAGATGGCGGGCGGAAGGGATTACCTCAAGGAAAACCCCGCCCGCCTTTAAAACGCGGCGGAATTCCGACTGGCAGAATGGAGAAAAAACCGACGTCAGGATATCTACGCTGTCATCCGGGACAGGAAGGGCGAAGGCGCTTGCTACAGCGAACGCGGCCTCTTTTGTCCGTTTTGCCGCGGCGGACAGCGCGGCCTTTGAAATGTCGGCGCCAAGGACGGATGCGCCGGGCGCAGCCTGATGCACCGCATGGGCCACAGCCGCCGTATAATATCCTTCGCCGCAGCCGGAATCCAGCAAAACGGGGGCCTGTACCTGCGGAAGAAAGGCAAGGACCTGCTCGCAGAGCGCATTTTGAAGCGGCGCGTAGTAGCCCCCTTCTAAAAAACGGCTGCGGGCCGCAACCATTTCCCGGTTGTCACCCGGAAGCTTGGCGTGCATCCGGTTTGCAAGCAGCAGATTGACATATCCGCTTCGTGCGCGGTCGAAGCAATGGCCTTTTTTGCAGCGGAGGCTTCCCGCAGACTCTTCCAGTTTCCTTCCGCACACCGGACAGCAAAAAAACAAAACAAGCGCTCCTTTTTATTGGGACTTTTCTTTTTATGATAGCAGATATATAGAAATTTTGCAACGAAATTTATGGAAAATCATGCAGAGTGCCGCTTGTGTGCATCATGGTATTCCTTTATAATAGAATACTGGTAGAGTTTGTCCGTCTGACAGGCTCTAATACAAAGTGTTGGAGGATTGCACATCACATGATAACGGTATCAGACGTAAGCTTAAGCTTTGACGGATCGAACCTTTTTTCGGGCGTCAATTTAAAATTTCTTCCCGGCAACTGTTACGGCATTATCGGCGCAAACGGCGCAGGAAAGTCCACGTTCCTGCGTATTCTCTGCGGGGAGCTGGAGCCGTCAACCGGTGAAGTGATCATTCCGCCGGAGGTCCGCCTTTCCGTCTTAAAACAGGATCACTATGCATTTGACAGTTATTCCGTATTGGATACGGTGATTATGGGAAACAGCCGCCTTTACAGCATCATGCAGCAAAAAGAGGCGCTCTACGCAAAAGAGGATTTTACGGAGGAGGACGGCGTTTTGGCGGGCGAGCTTGAGGCCGAGTTTGCGGAACTCAACGGCTGGGAAGCGGAGTCCGACGCGTCGAAGCTCATACAGGGCTTGGGCCTTCCGGAAGGGCTGCTTTTTGCGCAGATGGACACCCTCTCTGGGAATGAGAAAGTCAAAGTGCTTTTGGCGCAGGCGCTGTTCGGCAATCCGGATATTATTTTGCTGGACGAGCCGACCAACCAGCTTGACCTTGCTGCGATCGCGTGGCTTGAGGATTTTATACTCGATTATCCCGGAACCGTCATTGTGGTTTCGCATGACCGCCACTTTTTGAACACGGTATGCACACACACGGTGGACATCGATTATACGAAAATCAAAATGTATGTCGGGAATTATGATTTCTGGTATCAGTCAAGCCAGCTTATGCAGCGAATGCAAAAGCTTCAAAACAAGAAAAACGAGGAGAAAATCAAGGAGCTGCAAAGCTTTATTGAACGCTTTTCCGCGAACAAGTCAAAATCAAAACAGGCGACGTCCCGCAGAAAACTTTTGGAAAAGCTCTCCGCAGAGGAGATGCCCGCTTCCTCTCGGCGGTACCCGTATATCGGGTTTACCATGGACCGTGAGGCGGGAAAGGATATCCTGACAGTGGACGGGCTTTCCAAGACCATTGACGGCGAGAAGGTCTTAAACAAGGTTTCGTTTATTGTCCGGAAAGGCGATAAAATCGCCTTTGTCGGAGAAAATGCGCTGGCGGCGACGACGCTTTTTAAAATTTTGGCGGGCGAGATGGAACCGGATGAGGGCAGCTATAAGTGGGGCGTCTCCACTTCGCAGAGCTATTTCCCCAACGACAATTCCGCTTATTTTGAGGGGAACACGCAGACGATCATCGAATGGCTCCGCCAGTATTCCACAGACGAGACAGAGACATATTTGCGCGGGTTTTTTTGCAGGATGCTGTTTTCGGGCGACGATGTGTACAAGCCGGTCAACGTCCTTTCCGGCGGAGAGAAAGTACGCTGCATGTTCTCGCGCATGATGCTGTTCGGCTCGAACGTGCTGATGCTCGACCGTCCGACGGACCATCTGGACCTCGAATCCATTACGGCGGTCAACAACGGGCTATGCGATTTTAAAGGGAATATCCTGTTTGCCTCGCACGACCACGAATTTATCCAGACTATTGCGAACCGTATTATTGAATTGAACAAGGACGGTATTGTCGACAAGTTCTCAGACTATGAGGACTACGTCCAAAGCAAAGGCGGGCATATTATTTTATAATAGAAGAGTAGGCGCTTCGAGGGGCGGGCTGCATGACGTGCAGCCCGCCCCTTTGTTCATAGAAATATTACAAATTGGGCTGACGCGTTTTG
>ERZ1643247.2516-NODE-2516-length-14316-cov-15.829675_pt1 | contig 14316 bp, 14 predicted proteins | sample MGYA00579264_ERZ1643247 | MGnify/ENA primary metagenome ERZ1643247 (study PRJEB29033, sample SAMEA4952262) | chicken gut metagenome | biome: Broiler Chicken; feature: Gastrointestinal Tract; material: Caecum | place: Ireland | collected 2018 | study: Broiler... | reverse complement strand
CCACTTATACCCGTAACCCCACACGGTGTTCACGTACGTCGGCTTCGTGGGGTTGCGCCCCAGAAGCCCAGCTTCTGGGGACCCCATCTGTTTTAAAATGCTCGGGCGAAATCAATTCGCCCTGTGCCAAGGTTTTGGCCCTTCTGGCCAAAACGCTTGTACGCGCTGACGCGCGCCCCGCTTTGCGGGGCCCCAGTACAACCCCACCGGACTTGTCTGCGGTTTAACTGCCCCACTTATACCCGTAACCCCACACGGTGTTCACGTACGTCGGCTTCGTGGGGTTGTCCTCGATTTTGATGCGCAGGCGGCGGATGTTCACGTCCACGATTTTCAGCTCGCCGAAGTAGTCCTTGCCCCACACCGCGTCCAGGATCTCCTCCCGGGAGAGGGCCTTTCCCGGGTTCTCCATGAACAGCTTGACGATGCCGTACTCCACCTGGGTGAGCTTCACCCGCTGGCCGTTTTTCTCCAGGGTCCGGTTGCGGGTGTTCAGCAGGAAGGGGGGCTGGCTGATCTCGTCGGCGGAAACGGACTCCTCCTCGCCGCCGGTGCGGCGGAACAGGGCGTCCACCCGGGCGGTGAGCTCCGCCGGGGAGAAGGGCTTGGTCACATAGTCGTCCGCCCCGGTCATCAGGCCGGTGACCTTGTCCATCTCCTGGGTGCGGGCGGTGAGCATGATGATCCCGATCTTGCTGTCCATGGCCCGGATGCGGCGGCACACCTCAAAGCCGTCGATGCCGGGCAGCATGATGTCCAGCAGCGCCACCTTGATGCCCGGGTCCTCCTTGATGAGGGCCAGGGCCTCCTCCCCGGTGCCGGCCTCGATGGTCTCATAGCCCGCCCGCTTCAGGTTGATGACCACAAAGCTGCGGATATTCTCTTCATCCTCCAAAACCAAAACTTTTCTCATGTCTGTCTCCCTTTTATCGGCTTCCCGTCAGTCGGTCCAGCTGCTTTGGATCAGATGGAAGGCCGCCTGAAGCTCTGTGCTGTCCATGCCGCAGTCCCAGTCGCTGTCGTAGAGGGCAGCGGCGTATACCGCCCCCTCCTCCTCCCGCAGGAGGAACCGGTTGGAGGTCTCCGCCCGGCTGAACTGGCTGGCAAACTTATAGATCACCAGGAAGGGGCTGCTCTCCCGCTGGCCCTTCCCGTCCAGATGGTAGAAGGACACCGCCCGCTGTCCCGTGACGAAGTCGTTCCGGCTCAGTGTGATCTGGTCCTTCCAATCCTCCGGGACCGTCAGGTACCAGCCGTCGGCGATATTGTGATAGGTGGTGCACACATACTCCTTTGTCCCCCGGCTGGTGTACTGGCTCCAGTCGATGAGCCAGAAATCCGAGGCGGAGGTGTCGCTGCTGCTGGGCAGCTGGATGGGGCTGGGCAGCTCCAGCACCCCGTCCTCATTGACGTCCGCGGGGTCCAGATCCACATAGCGGTCCAGCACGTCCCGGCTCACGCCGGTCTCATCCAGACTCAGATTGGCAAGCTTTCCGTCCCGGTAGGCCACAACATCCACCGCGTGGCGCCCGTCGGCCAGTTCGCTGGAGATATACAGGGCCCGCACCGGCACATTTTCCTCCCCCCGGAGGAAGTTGGTGGCCACATTCCGGATACCGTTGCTGACGATTCCCGCGGACAGGGAGACGGTATCCCGGATCATAAAGGTACCGTCCCGCCAGCCATAGAGCTGTACCGTGCTGTTGGTGCCCGCCGGGTCCACCTGGATCACCGCGATCTCCGTGCGGGTGTCCTGGTCCAGATCGTAGAGGGCGTATTCCGTATAGGCGGTGGTCATCCACTCCTCGGCCCGCAGGGCGTCCTGCTTGGGCACCGCCGCCGGCCCGGAGGCGGTGGAGGAGACCGCCGCCTGCTGTACGTTGCGGTTCATGACCTCCTCCAGGGAATAGGCCCCCAGGAGGTAGGCGCCGGTGTTCATCTGCCAGCTGACCACCACTTCCTTGGTCCCGTTACCGTTCAGGTCCACATAGTCCACCCGGTAGATGGAGGAGCCGGTCCCCTCCACCACCGCGCTGGCGGTATAAGTATCCTCATCCGACTTGGTAAAGAAATAGATTTTCAGCGGCCTGTCCGCGTCGGGCACCCGGAAAAAGGTGACCGCCGTCTCCGTTGCCCCGTCCCCGTCCATATCCTGGAGCTGAATGAGGGCGGTGTTGTTGCCGCTCATCACGGAGATGTCCTCCACCTCCACCCCGTACTCCTGGGACAGGGCGTTCTTCGCGTTTCGGATGGTCTGGGTCAGGCTCAGGTAGTCCGCCGACTGCTCCGGACTCTGATACAGGTCCGCCGGCGCCCGGAAGAAGCAGCCGGACAGGGTCAGCACCAGAACCGCCAGCCAGAACAGCCCCGCGCTCCAATGTCTTTTCATGTCCGTCACGCTCCTTTCCCCGCCGGGCCGCCCCAAATCCCAGGCGGCCGCGCATTCATTGGTATCATACCATAAAATCAGGAAAATGAATATGGCTTTTTTGAAAATCTTCTCCCGCTCCGGCGGCCCACAGCGGGGCGAAATGAGGAATTGACAGGAATTGGGGAATCGGTTATCCTTTTTTAGGACACACTGCCGAGAGAGGAGGGTACGCCGCTTTGACACAGGAGGAACTGCAAAAGAAATTCGCCGCACAGCTCCGAATGCTGCGCAAGCGGTGCGGCCTCTCCCTGGAGGAGCTGGAACACCGCTCCGGCATCTCCGCCAGCAGCCTGTCCGCCTATGAGCGGGGCGCGGGAAATCCCTCCCTCCAGAATCTGGGCAGCCTGGCCTCCTCCCTGTCGGTCCCCATCTACGTCCTCATCGGAGAGGAGCCGGAGGTTCAGCGGGACCTGGCCGTCCAGCGCCTCAAGCTGAACTTCGTCGCCGAGATTCTCCGCTTCGGCTCCAGCCCTGGCGTGCCGGAGAATCTGGAGTCCTGCCTGACCCGCTGCATGACCCTTCTGAAGGAATTTGAGCACCCGTCCTCCGGCGGGCCGGACGGTTCGGAAGACTAGGCCTTGTTTGAAAATTGGAACTGTGCCCAACGGCAAGGGATTTTTTCGCCGGACAAGGCGATTTGACGCGGCAATCCTTTGTGGATTGCAAGGAAAATCAACGCAGTATGGCGGAAAAAGACCATCCGTTGTGGTATATTGACCCGTTTCAAACATGGCCTAGGAAAAACCGGCTCCTTTGCTCCCTATATTCATAAACTCTTAATGGAAAGCCCCTTGAAAAGGATTATGGAACATGATATAGTGAATGGGTCAGAAATCCAGGCTGTTTCGGGATTTTGACGGACGCTCCGTGCATTTCACACAGTCTGAGAAAACAGCCGACAGAAAACAGGAGGATGCTGTGAAGGGTATTGTATTAGCCGCGGGAAAGGGCACCCGCCTCTATCCCATGACCAAGCCGGTGTGCAAGCCGCTCTTGCCCGTCTATGATAAACCGCTGATCTACTATCCCATTGCCATTTTGATGCAGGCGGGGATCTCCGATATTATGGTCATCGTCCCCCCCGGGGAGACGGACACCTTCCGTGCCCTGCTGGGTGACGGCAGCCAGTACGGGCTGCAGATCACCTACGCGGAGCAGCCGGTGGCCCGGGGCATTGCCGACGCCCTGCTCATCGGCCGGGAGTTTGTGGGCGCCGACCACGTGTGCCTGGTGCTGGGGGACAACATTTTCTACGCCCCCTCCCTGGGCTCCACCCTGAAGCAGGCCGCCGCCGGCCGGTCCGGGGCCACTGTCTTTGGCTATTGGGTGGAGGACCCCCGCCCCTTCGGCGTGGTGGAGTTCGACGAGAGCGGCCGGGCCATCTCCATTGAGGAGAAGCCCCGCCACCCCAAGTCCAACTACATCGTCCCCGGCCTCTACTTCTATGACAACCAGGTCATGGAGATCGCCGGGAACCTGAAGCCCTCCGCCCGCGGGGAGCTGGAGATCACCGACGTGAATCTGGAGTATCTCCGCCGGGGGCAGCTCCAGGTCATCCCCCTGGAGAAGGGGTTCACCTGGCTGGATGCCGGCACGGCGGACAGCCTGCTCACCGCCGGCCAGACCATCAAGGAGATCCAGGACGAGACCGGACGCTATGTGGGCTGTCTGGAGGAGCTGGGGCTCCAGGAGGGCTGGATCACCGCCGGCCATGTCCACGCCATCGGGGACGAGCTGAGCATGACTCTGTACGGAAAATATCTCCAGTGCCTGTAAGGAGAATTCTGCCAAAACAAAAGAGGGGGCCGTCCGGCCCCCTCTTTTCCACCAAGTCGAACAAATGAGGAAAGGGGAAGATGTTATGACACACGTAACCGGGGCCTATTTCAGCCCCACCGGAGGAACCAAGCGGGCCCTGGAGGCCGTCTGCTCCCTGTTTGAGGGGGAGGCGGAGCTGCTGGAGCTCACCGGCCCGAGCAAGAAGGAGAAGCAGCTCGCCCCGGAGGACCTGCTGGTCCTGGCCCTGCCGGTGTACGCCGGACAGCGCCCGGCGGTGCCCGGACTACTGGACGGCCTGAAGGGGGAGAATACTCCCTGTGTGATTCTGGCCACCTACGGCAACCGGCACTACGACGACGCCCTGGCCCAGATGAAGCGGGAGATGGGGGAGCGGGGCTTCCGCTGCGTGGGGGCCGCCGCCGTCATCACCCCCCACATCTTCGCCCCCACTCTGGGCGTGGGCCGTCCCGACGAGGAGGACATGGAGGCTCTGAAATCCTTTGTTCAGGGTGTGGAGGAGAAGCTCTCCCAGCCCGGCTGGACCGAAGCGGAGGTGCCCGGCAATCCCTCCCCCGCCCCCAAGCCGGCGGTGCCGGTGAAGAAGGACCGGGACTGGGACATCTGCCTGGGGTGCGGCTTCTGCGCTCAGGTGTGCCCCACCGGGGCCATGGACCCCAAGACCCTGCTGTGGGCCGACGACAAGTGCATCAGCTGCATGTCCTGCGTGGCCCACTGCCCGGTGGGCGCTCTGGGCTACAACTCCTCCGCGCTGGCCGCCCGGCTCACCGAGCTCTACTCCGCCCGCCGGGCGGTGGAGACCTTTCTGTAATCCTACATAGGCCCCCCGCGGGGGCTTGACAGGAGGCGGAATTTTGATGAAGCACATCCTCATGCTGGCCACCGGGGGCACCATCGCATCCAGGGAGACGGGCCAGGGGCTGGCCCCGGCCATCACCTCCCGGGAGATTCTGGGCTATGTCCCCGCCATCGGGGAGCTGTGCCGGGTGGAGACCATCCAGCTGATGAATCTGGACAGCAGCAACCTGGGGCCCAGCCACTGGCTGCGGATGGCCCGGGCCATCGAGGCGCACTACGACCGGTACGACGGCTTTGTGGTCACCCACGGCACCGACACCATGGCCTATACCGCGGCGGCCCTGTCCTACCTGATCCAGTTCTCCCCCAAGCCCATCGTGCTCACCGGCTCCCAGAAGTCCATCTGCCTGGAGAACACCGACGCCCGGATGAATTTATATAACGCCTTTCTCTACGCCGCTTCGGAGGGCTCCCGGGGGGTGAGCCTGGTCTTTGACAGCAAGGTGATCCTGGGCACCCGGGCCCGGAAGGAGCGCACCAAGAGCTTCAACGCATTCTCCAGCGTGGACTACCCGGAGATCGGGGTCATCCGGGACGGGCGGCTCATCCGCTATCTCCCCGCCCTGGACGCCAAGGAGTCCCCTGACTTCTACCACACTCTGGAGGACCGGGTCCTGCTCCTCACCCTGATCCCCGGCATGGGGACCGAGGCCCTGGCCGCCCTGGAGGACAGCTATCAGGCGGTCATCCTCCAGAGCTTCGGGGTGGGCGGCCTGCCGGGGGGCGGCTCCGGCCCCTTCGCCCAGGCGGTGGAGCGGTGGCTCCAGGCGGGCAAGACCATCGTCATGCTCACCCAGGTGCCCTATGAGGGCAGCGACATGGCGGTCTATCAGGTGGGCTATCAGGTGAAGGAGAAGTACCGCCTTCTGGAGGGCTATAACATGACCCTGGAGGCGGCGGTGACCAAGCTCATGTGGGTACTGGGCCGGACCCGGGACCCGGAGCAGGTGGAGGCCCTCTTCTACCGCCCGGTCCAGTGGGACATCATCCGCTGAACCCCGCCGTCTCCTCCTCTGCCAGCTCCTCCAGCACCCGACACAGCTGCATGGCCACCCGCATGCGCCGCTCCGGCGTCAGGCCGCCGCACATCCCCACCATCTCCAGAAGGAGGGCGCCCCGGGTCAGATCGGTCTCCGGGTACTGGTCGGCCAGAAGCTGGAGGGCGGGGAAGTCCAGGCGCTGGGCGATGAGGTCCACCGTGTCCAGGGTCAAATTGCACTTCTGGCGGAGGATATTCTGTAAGGTGGTGTGGCCGATTCCCAGTTCGTTGGCAAATTCCGTCAGGTTTATCTTCTCTGTCTCCCGCCGCAGGGTGTAGATCAAGCTGAGGTTGCGGGAGAGATTTTCATTCAGCGACCGTCTTTTCTCACCGGACATGGGGCACTCCCTCTCTTTTTCTGGAGCGGTGAAACCAGTTCTGTCATCCAGGCCCTGTTTGAAGCATGGAAATGTGCCCAGCGGCGAGGGATTCTTTTCGCCGGACAAGGCGGTTTGACGCGGCAATACTTTTTTTGTATTGCAAGGAAAATCAACGCGGTATGGCGGGAAAAGCCCCGCCGTCGGGGTATGCTGACATGGTTTAAACAGGGCCTATATCCAGGATAGGGAAAAAACTCGAATTTTGCAAGATCAGTTTATTGGACGTTCCGCCAATATACTGGCGGAGCGCCGGAAGCGGAAAGGAGCGCCGGCATATGGACCCGATTTTTTACACGGTGACCGCCATCCAGGGGGACTACGCCGACCTGGTCTCCGACCAGGGGCAGCCCCACTCCATCACCATGTTTCTTCTCCCCGAGGGGACCACGGTGGGCAGCCGCCTGAAGCTGGAAAATTTTCTTTGGACCTTGGAAGGATAAAAGAGGACCCCGGCCTGCGGCCGGGGTCCTCTTTATATCATTTATGATCTTACTTGTTGCTCCGGCGCCAGATGCCCATTTTCTCGGCGTCGGCGATGAGCTGCTCCCGGAAGTCGGGGTGGGCGATGGAGATGAGGGCCTCCGCCCGCTCCCAGGTGGACAGGCCCTTCAGGTTGACCATGCCGTACTCGGTGACGATGTAGTGGACACAGGACCGGGGGTCGGTGCAGATGGAGCCGTTGGTGAGGGTGGGGACGATGCGGCTCTTCATGGTGCCGTCCTTGCCGGTGACGGTGGAGGACAGGCAGATGAAGCTCTTGCCGCCCTTGGACAGGTAGGCGCCCATGACGAAGTCCAGCTGGCCGCCGGTGCCGGAGATGTGCTTGAGGCCGGCGGACTCGGCGTTCACCTGGCCGAACAGGTCCAGGTCCACCGCGTTGTTGATGGAGATGAAGTTGTCGATCTGGCCGATGACCCGCACGTCGTTGGTGTAGTCCACCGGGGCGGCCATCACGTCCGGGTTGCGGTTCACGTAGTCGTACAGCTTCTGGGTGCCGGCGGCGAAGGCGTAGACCTGACGGCCCTTGTCCAGGTTCTTGTGGCGGCCGGTGATCTTGCCGGCGGCGGCGATGTCCACAAAGCCGTCCACATACATCTCCGTATGGACGGACAGGTCCTTCAGGTCGGACTGGGCGATCATGGCGCCGATGGTGTTGGGCATGCCGCCGATGCCCAGCTGCAGGCAGGCGCCGTTGGGGATCTCGGGCACCACCAGGTTGGCCACCGCACGGTCCACGTCGGTGGGCTCACCGCCGCCGCCCAGCTGGGCCACGGGGGGATTGTCCCCCTCCACCACGAAATCCACGTCCTGAATGTTGATCTCAGTGCCGGTGAGGCCGTACACCCAGGGCATATTCTGGTTGACCTCCACGATGATGCACTTGGCCCGGGCCATCATGTCCGCCAGGTGGGAGGCGGCCAGACCGAAGTTGAAGTTGCCGTGGGCGTCCATGGGGCTCACCTGGAGCATCACCACGTCCACAGGGGCCAGGTTCTCCCGGTAGAACCGGGGCAGCTCGGAGTAGCGCATGGGGCTGAAGTAGCCCATGCCCTTCTTCATGATCTTGCGGTCGATGCCGCTGCAGTGCCAGGAGTGCCAGGTGAAGTGGTCGCCGGCGTCGTCGGCCTTGGCGATCTCCGGCATCCACATGGTGACGCCGCCCCGGATCTTCACGTCGGTGAGCTCGTCCTTCCGGGCGGCCAGGGCCTTGTCCAGGGCCACCGGGTGGTTGGTGCACCAGGTGTAGTCCACCCAGTCGCCGGACTTGACAACCTTGACCGCCTCCTCCGGAGTGGTCAGCTTCTGCTGATACATTGCCTGATAATCCATTGTTCATGCCCTCCAGTTTTTTATTTTGTTTCCCTTTTCCGGAATGGTTCTCTATGTTCCCCGCCCCCTCTGGAGGCGGGCTGTCAACACACTGAAAATACCTGCCGCGGGGTCAGTTGTCCAGGTAGTAGGGCTTCATCAAGCTGTGCTGCTCGGTGGAGTCCTTGGTGCGGTTGGACTTCATGGGCTCGATGGGGCCCCGGGGGCCGCCCCGGTGCTTTTTGGAGGAGCGGGCAGCCGGACGGGCCTTGCTCTCCCCGGCCTCGCTCCGCTTTTTCCGGCCCGCCTCGGCGGGGGCGGCGGCGCGCTGAGGCTTCTCCTTCCCGGCGGCGCGGGTCTCTCCCTCGCCCCCCGCGTTCCCTCTGCGCCGCTTTCTGGGGGCGGCGCGGCGGGAGGCGGCGCTCCCCTCCCTGCTGAGGGTGCTCTTCCGGGGGGCCAGCAGCCGGGCGGTGGCATCCATGATGTGGTCGCCGGCCAGGGGGTCGGGCCGGTCGAATTCCGTGCGGGGCATGGCGTCCCCCGTATCCAGCCGCACGCCGGGGCGGAGGGGCTTGACCCGGGCGGCCTCCCGGGCCGGCGTCTCCCAGACCGGAGTCTCCGGCGCCTGCGCCTCCTGGACCGGGGCGGTCTCCCCGCCGCCCTTGCCCTTTTTCCGGCGGCGCTTCTTTTTCTTTCCGTCCTGGGCGCCGCCCTCGCCGGTGACGGCGGCGGCCACGGCGGAGACGGCGGACAGCACCGCCTCCCCGGCCTTCTTCTTCCGCTCCTCGGCGGCCGCCTTGTTGGCGGCGTCCTGGGCCCGGCGGCGCTCCTTGGCGGCGGCCCGGGCCTCCGCGTCCTCCTCGTTGATGATGCGGCCGCGCTTGTCCTTCTTGGGTGCCTCCAGCACCACCATGGGGTAGGGGTGGTCCTCCACCACCGGCACGGTGCGGCCCATCAGCTTCTCAATGTCGCGGAGCAGGGGCTTCTCCCCAAAGTCGCAGAAGGCGACGGCAGCCCCCTCCCGGCCCGCCCGGCCGGTGCGGCCGATGCGGTGGACGTAGGTCTCGGGCACCTCGGGGAGGTTGTAGTTGAACACGTGGGAGAGCTCCTCGATGTCCAGCCCCCGGGCGGCGATGTCGGTGGCCACCAGGCACTGGATCTTCCCGGCCTTGAAGTCGGCCAGGGCCTGCTGCCGGGCGGTCTGGCTCTTGTTGCCGTGGATGGCGGCGGCGGTGATGCCCGCCTTGGCCAGATCCCTGGCCACCTTGTTGGCCCCGTGCTTGGTGCGGGTGAACACCAGGGCGTTTTTCACGTCCAGCTCCCGGATCAGATGGGCCAGCAGCTTGGTCTTGTTGTTCTTGTCCACAAAGTACACCGACTGCTCGATGGCCTCCACCGGGGAGGACACCGGGTCCACCGCCACCCGGACGGGGTCGCGGAGCAGAGAGTTCACCAGCTCGGTGATCTCCGGGGGCATGGTGGCGGAGAACAGCATGGTCTGCTTCTTGCGGGGCAGCCACTTTAAGATCTTTTTCACATCGTGGATGAAGCCCATATCCAGCATCCGGTCGGCCTCGTCCAGCACGAAGATCTCCAGCTGGTCCAGCTTGACGAAGCCCTGCTGATACAGGTCCATGAGCCGGCCCGGGGTGGCCACCAGGATGTCCACCCCCCGGCCCAGGGCCTCCACCTGGGGGTTCTGGCCCACGCCGCCGAAGATGACGGCGCACCGCAGGGACAGGTGCTTGCCGTAGGCCAGGAAGCTCTCCTCAATCTGGATGGCCAGCTCCCGAGTGGGGGTGAGGATCAGGGCCCGCAGGGGGTGTCCCTGGACCCTGGAGGCGCTCAGGCGCTGTAAAATGGGCGCGGCAAAGGCGCAGGTCTTGCCGGTGCCCGTCTGGGCGCAACCCAGCACGTCCCGCCCGGCCAGGGCGGGGGGGATGGCCTTCTCCTGGATGGGGGAGGGCCGCTCATACCCGTGCTCCTCCAGGGCGGTCAAAATCGGGGCGCACAGCCCCAGTGTCTGAAATGTCATGTTCTACTTCCTTCTTTTCATTCGGCCTCCGGAACATGTTCCTTCCGGGGCCGGCCCACGGTTCCCTGTGGGCTGGGGGCGTGCCAGGTGAGGCCCGGAACCAGCTGTTCCAGGCGCTCCAGCACTGAGGAGACGGTCTGGGCCGTGGACTGTCCGGGGACGGCGTCCACCACCGCGTCGGCGTAGCGCTCATACAGGGGGGCCCGGAGGTCCATGATGTCCTCCAGGGTCTGACCCGGCTCCAGGGCGATGCCCCGGGAGTCCAGATTGTGGATTCGGGCCTTCAACTCCTCCAGGGGCACCCGCAGGTAGATCACCGGACCCGCGGCCTTCAGGTGGGCGATGGCCCCCTCCCGGCAGACCACGCTGCCCCCGGGGGCGATCACGTGCCGGTCGCACGCCACCGAGCGCACCGCACGCTCCTCCGCGTCCAGAAAATAGGGGACCCCCTTCTCGTCCAGGATCTCCTGGAGGAGCGCCCCCTCCTGCTGCTGGATCACCAGATCCGTGTCCAAAAAACCGTAGCCCAGAGCCTTGGCCAGCAATACGCCCACCGTACTTTTCCCCGAACCCGGCATTCCAATCAGCGTGACGTTTCCCACGGTCCAACCTCTCTCCTTGTGAAATTCGTAACAAAGTGTAGTATACCATATTTTTCAGAAAAATGAAAGAGGGAAACCGCGATCCACGCCCCGGAGCAGGATTTCCATTGCTTCCTGTCCAGATAGGGAGTATCATAGAGGGGAACCTGATTCTTCCGGCCCGGACCTCTCTCCGGCCGCCGGACAGAGCTTTGATTGGAGGTACTGTGTCATGCGTAAAAACTTCGGTCCCAAGCCCTGGACCTATCCCCAGCCGGTGCTGATCCTGGCCACCTACGGGGAGGACGGCGCCCCCGACGCCATGAACGCCGCCTGGGGCGGCATCAGCGAGGCCAGCGAGATCTCCGTGTGCATCAGCGAGGGGCACAAGACCACCGCCAACATCCTGGCCCGGAAGGCTTTTACCATCAGCATGGCCACGGCGGAGCAGCTGGTGGCCTGCGACTATGTGGGAATCGCCTCGGGCAACACGGAGCCCAGGAAGCTGGAGAAGGCGGGCTGGCACACCACCCGCTCTGAATTCGTGGACGCTCCCCTCATTGACGAGCTGCCCATGGCTCTGGAGTGCAGGCTGGTGAGCTACGACCCTGAGACCTGCCGCCTGGTGGGCGAGATCGTCAATGTGAGCGCCGACGAGAGGGTGCTGGGGGACGACGGCAGGATCGACCCGGACAAGCTGGACCCCATCACCTTCGATCCCATCCACGCCGCCTACCGGAAGCTGGGGAAAAAGGTGGGCAACGCCTTCCAGGATGGCAAGCGGCTGATGTGATCTCCCCAAAACGCAAAAAGATCCCGCCCCCATTCCGCGGGGAGCGGGACCTTTGTTTCATTTGACGCCCTTGCAATCCGGGCTTGTCCATTCAGAACAGAGCCTGCTCCTGTTCCTGGGCCAGTTTTTCATTGATTTTTTCCAGGGCAGTGCCATGAAGGATCCCATAACTGATGATGGCGTCCCGCTTGTGCTTGGGGTAGAGGGGGGCGTAGATGGCATGTTTGAGCGCCTGCTGGATCTCCTCCAGCGAAGCGCCCATGCAGATGCACAGGCACAGCAGCCGGTCCCGGGAAGGCTTTCTTCGACCGGAAAACACCTGGTGGAGGTACACCTCGCTCATACCCGCCTGCCGGGCCAGGGCCGCCTTGGACAGATCGGTTCTCTGATAGAGCCGGTTTAAAAGGTTGGCCACGTCCTCATCAGAAAAAACGGGCTGGTTTCGGGAGAGATATGCGTCCAGGTTGGACTCGCTCATCAGCTCGCGGCTCAAATCCTGGGTACTGCTTTCTTTCACGGTTTTCCCCTCTTTACTTCCAGTTTTAAATCGTTTATATTTATTTTATAACACTTTGACTTGGAAAACAATATGCTCCCTGCATCGTGTTTTGCTTTTGGAGGAGGGATTCTTATCTATTCCTGGCTGCTGGAAATCTTACAAACGGAATATGAACTGGTTCGGCAGATGAAGGAGAGCGACCGGGGCGGCGTATATCTGATCCGGCGCCGGACAGACGGAAAACCGCTTGTGCTGCGGCACTTTACTGGAAATGCCGAGGTATATCAGAAGCTGCTCCAGTACACTTGCTCCCACCTCCCGGTCACCCTGGAGGTGGCCTCCCGGGGAGAGGAGCACCTGATTCTGGAGGAGTACATCCAGGGGGACACGCTGGACTTTCTGCTCAAGGACACCCTGTTCACCGCAAAGGAGACCCGGGAAATTGTCACCCAGGTCTGCCAGGCCCTGTGGGTGCTCCACTCCCTGGGCGCAATCCACCGGGACGTGAAGCCGGACAACATCATCCTGCGGGGGGACAAGGCCGTGCTGATCGACTTCGACGCCGCCCGGCTCTACAAGCCGGAAGAGGACACCGACACTCAGATCCTGGGCACCACCGGCTTTGCCGCCCCGGAGCAGTACGGCCTGTCCCAGACCGACCAGCGCGCGGACATCTTCGCCGTGGGCGTTCTGATCAATGTCATGCTCACCGGGAAGCACCCCTCCAAGCAGCTGGCCCCCGGCCGGCTGGGCCATATCGTGGCCCGCTGCACCCAGGTGAACCCGAAAAACCGGTACTCCGACGTGCTCCGTCTGATGGAGGTGCTGTGACATGCCGGACAAGACCTTTGTAAGCTGCCCTCACTGCGGCTCCCAGCTCCACCCGGACGCCTCCTTCTGCCCCTACTGCGCCAGGACTGTCAATGAACGCCAGGAACTTTCTCCTCCAGCACTAAGCTGGAGGAGAGCCCTGCGCAGGGCTCTCCCGATTCTGGCGGTTCTTCTGCTGCTGGCAGCGGCGGGGACGGGCTGGTACCTCTCCACCCGGCCCCAGGTCTACGACGACGGCGGCACTGGAGAGGTGATCTACACCGACGAGGACGGCACCTATCAGATCCTCCTGGGCTGGCGGAACACCCCCTATGAACCGGCCCCCGTCATCACCCAAACGGCGGAACAAGACGAGGAGTACACCTTCCCCGTCTGTCTGTTTATCCACCACAAGGACACCGGCGCCAATGCCGGGGGGATCTTTCTGCGGAAGGTGGCGTCGGTCACCGCGGAGTTTGACACGCCGGACGACCCCTCCGGCTACATCGCCTACGACCCGCCAGCCTACGACGATTATGCCCCCGACGCCGCCCTCACCAGCTTCACCCACTTTCTGGGCCGGGAGAACTCCGCCCGGGGCACCTGGACCATCACCATGGACAACGGGGACGTAATCCTGCTCCACCAGACGCTGAACGTGGACCTGATCGAGACCGTGGACATCTACCCGGAGGACGCGCCCATGGACACCATTGAGGACCTCCAGACTCTGGTGGACTCCATCGAGGACCAGGTCGGGGACCATGACGTGGTGAATCTCCACCTGCCCGCCGTCACCTATGAGGGGGGCCTGTCCATCACCGGCCGGCCGGTAAATCTGTACGGCAATACGGAGGGGGAGGGCCGCACGGTCTTTACCGGCTCCGTCCAGGTGAATCCGAAGATCAACAATGGGGTCAACTATCTCTATGACCTTGATTTTGTGGGGAGCGGAGACGGGGTGGGCGTCACCGCCGCCCAGCGGACCTGGACCATCGGCTGCACCTTCACCGGCTGGCGCACCGCCCTGATGTGCCACGGAACCGGGGCCGACGGCGGCATCTGCTATACCGAATGCCGCTTTGAGGGCAATGAGGTGGCCGTCCACTACAACACCAACCAGACAAACTTTTTCAACTCCGTCGCCCCGGACAACCAGTTCCTCCGCAACGGCACTGCCATCCTGATCGAGGGGGAACCTGTGGATCAGGCTATGGGCCTGCCCGGCTGCCGGTTTGAGGGCAACGGCACCGACATCGACAACCGCAGCGGCCAGCCTTTGGA
>ERZ1643247.2513-NODE-2513-length-14335-cov-8.607913_pt1 | contig 14335 bp, 10 predicted proteins | sample MGYA00579264_ERZ1643247 | MGnify/ENA primary metagenome ERZ1643247 (study PRJEB29033, sample SAMEA4952262) | chicken gut metagenome | biome: Broiler Chicken; feature: Gastrointestinal Tract; material: Caecum | place: Ireland | collected 2018 | study: Broiler... | reverse complement strand
CAGATTAAAAGAAAGGAAATGTGATGTTTAAGCTTCTATAAACATCATACAAGGTTGTATGAAATTATGGCCCACTTTGTTTTCGAGTTTGTCGGACGACTGTCATTTCAGGAACATGCGGGAGAAAAAGATGTGCGCATTTTCGGTGAGGGGATGCAGGAGTTGCCCCAAATGGCTTTAAAACAGTTCCATGAGCAGTATCTGTATCTCTGCAGTCATTTTGAAGAATTCTATGTTTTTACTCAGATGGAAAGAGAGAAAGAAAGAGAGAGCGAAAACACGAAGCAATATCATACACTTTTTTCCTGCCTGAGAGATATTGATGATAAGATAGACATCAGTCTTGAGAAACTGACAGAATTGATCACCACTCTGCCCGCCAGAGAGAAAAAAGATAAGGTCAGGGACATCGCGGCAAAGCTGGCGAATACATACTGCCGAAGTATAGAGAAACCTGTTGTAGAATCACAGGACGAGGATGAAAAGCTGGTATATCCTCTTGTTTCGGAAGCGTTTATCCCGCAGAGATATAAGCTGCTCAGATATACGGGACAGGAAAAACTGGATTTGGCTGATACGTGGGATGAATTTGACCCGCAGAGGGATATGACTTGTTTCTGGACAAAGTATTATCTGGATCCCGGCAGTGTGGAAAATATCCTTCTGATCCTCGGAGAGCCGGGGATCGGGAAGTCCCTTCTGACCAGGGTTCTCTGTGCGCGTATGAGTTCGGAACAAAGTGTTTTTATAAGAATCCCTCTCCGCGAACATGATATGGAAGATGAAATTGAATCCATCGTGCTCAGACAGCTTAGTCAGGACGGAGATCTTTCTGAAGATATTTCAAAATTTAAGTGGTTCGCGGAAGAATTTCCGGATAATCCGATTACTTTAGTATTTGACGGTTATGACGAAGTGCTGCAGGCGACAGGAGAAGTATACCGCAGACTTCTTCAGGAAATACGTGATTTTCAGCAGAGCTGTTATGAGCGCGGACGTCCTGTCAGGATTATTGTAACCAGCCGTGAAACACTGATTGACAAGGCGGACATTCCTTCCGGCGCTCTGGTAATGAAGCTGCTGGAATTTGATGATGATCAGAAGGCAGAATGGATAGATATCTGGAATGAACACAATCATGACATCCTGGAAGAAGAAGGCCTTGATGATTTCCGGCTCCCGGAAAACAATGAGGATGTAGAAAAGCTTTCCGGCCAGCCGCTGCTGCTGTTGATGCTGGCAATTTACGATGCGGATTTTGAATTGAAGACGAACAGCCTTACAAAACAGAGCGGTCAGAATCAGACTTTCAACAGGTCCATGCTGTATGATGAATTGCTTCGGAGATTTGTGAGGCGTGAACTCCGTAAAGGTCCAAAAGGCGAAGAAAGCGCATTTGACGAAGCGGACGAGCCTGAGCAGAAAAGAATGGTTAATGAAGAAATGAAAAAGCTGGGAATCGCCGCGCTGGGGATGTTCGTCAGAGAGAAGCTTTCTCTGACCGCGGATGAACTGGATCACGATCTGGAGTATATGAAAGCGAAGTCTGCCCATTACAGTATGTCAAATAAAATGATGCTGAAAAATGCCGAGATTGTTTTCGGAAGCTTTTTCTTTATTCACCATTCTGAAATGAAAACGGGAAAAAATAAAAAAGACGCGACTTATGAATTTATGCATAAGACTTTTTATGAATTCCTTGTGGCGGATCTCGTCCTGTCTTATCTGCTCGAAGCGGCAGATAAGAATCCGGAGAGCCCGGACAGCTTCAGCCAGCAGTATTATGCGGCACTTAACGGTGCATGTCTTTGTACAGAACCAGAGGTTATCCGGATGACTGCTGAGTGGAAGGATGCGAAAATTGCTGCCTGTACAGTGGAGAGACCAAAACTTCGTAATGAGCTGCCACGGATAATGAAGGATATTTTTGAGCGGCATGTCCGCATGATCCGGGAGTGTACCTTGGCACCTTCGACATCGGAGTGGTGGAATGGAAGTCCGGCGGAAGCCGGATCCGGCAGATCATTTCCGGAGGCCTGCGCGGTTTATCTTATTAATTTGCTGACCATGCGGATTCTTATCTGCGGAGAGTGCGATGTGGATGCAGAATTATGGAGCTTTGTCGCACAGTATTTCAAATTGAATGCGCCTGTATCGAAAAAGACGGAAGCGGAAGAAGTAAAATCAAAAGATGAAATTGCAAACCTGGAAATTCCGCCCTCAGAAGAAGTGATTCTGAAGTTTATGGCGTTGTTTGAAATCGGGAAAGCAGAGGGCCGTGTTATCTTAAAGCAGAGGAAGAAGGACCGTATATATGTACGCAATGATCTGCTTGGCGCCCGCGCAGATGTATTTGACTTCCTTCAGGATGATACAACACAGATGGTATATAAACTGCACGATGTCCGTATGCCGGTGGAGATGAAACAGAAATATAGAACAGATCTGATAGAGCGGGGAGCGAATCTGGAATTCGAATCACACGTAAAACGATTGAAGCTCCTTAAGGACAGTAACAGTGATTATCGGGACTTTCATTTTATCAGTTCAATAGGGAATGTGATAGGGTGGTGCTTCAACGAAATGTGTATGCCAGGGATAGATGAAGATCTTGTTCTGGACTGTTTGTTGCGTATCAGGGAAATTCTTGCCAAAATCCCGGTTACGATTGCGCAAAGCGAAATTTACTTTTCCATGTTACATCCCGATAAAATTGTGAATGAGATTATCCGTTTATATAAGGAGGATACGGTAGATATATTTTTAGATGTTCTGAAAAAAACAGGATATGCAGAGAGACTGTTAAATATTAGTAGCATTTTTTACATAATAAAGAACCCAATACCGTATCCCCTGGGCGATACAAAGAGTTATTCATTGAATTCAGTAGCTAAAATTTTGATCGATATCTTTGAGGATAACGTATATGGAGCTGAATGCCGGCGGAAGGCTGTCGAGGCATTAAGAGACCGCGATACTTTTAAAACATGGTTCCGCTTATATAAAAACGGCTCTCCGAAGCAGCTGGCAACAGTATTGAAAATTTTTGGAGTTTATTCGTGCTTCCCGGTTCCGGAGTATGCTTTCGACGAGATTCAGATAAGATGGGACGAATATCTTGCACATAATCCGGAAGAATTGCCGGAACTTCTTCACGTTTATTTTCAGCTGGGGCAGTTTGACCGGGTAAGGGTCTTTTTTCAACAGAAAAGCGGAGATATAGCAAGTCTGGACGTGAAAACATATCGGCCGTTATTAGACGAATTTATAGAAATAGCGGAGCAGGCATGCGCTGAGGACTGTCTGATACAGATGATACTACAGCGGGCAGAAAATCCCGCTTATCGTATTTATCCTCGCGTTTTTATGAAAGCCCTGTATAATTCTTTATCCGAATCGGAGTGCATGCCAGACTTTTTATTGCTTGAGGAAGAATTTTTTCACCCGTATGAGGAAAATTTATTTGTTTATACAGAGGAATCGGTAAATCTTTTGTATTATCTCGTGAAAGATCAACAGATCGTTGAAACAATAGATGCAGATGCTTTTTCTGAGGCGTGCCTATGCAATCTGGAGTATTATATGTTCATTCTAGATAAATCCGTGAATGCTGCCGCACATGCGCTGCAGATCTGGTTTGACTGCGGGAAGATAATACAGAAAATGAAGCTTTCCGGTGAACCTGTTAAAAAAGAAGAGTACAGCGAATTATTTGATCAAGATATACGGCTCAGATTTTGTGCGGAAAAATGTTTTGATAAAGCGCTTATTATCAGGAATCCGGCAGATGAAGATGCTCTGATTGACCTGATGCATAGTATGGATTCTGATATGAAACGCAGTTTGCAGTATTATTTTGCTGACAGATATTTTTATTTTGGCCGATATTCGAGACGATTAGTCCAGGAACTTGCCCGTATATATAACTGGCCGGAAAATAATACTAAAAGAAAAGAGGAGAAAAATGAACAGCGATCTGATTAACGCCCTGATTGCCGCGGCCACATCCTTCGCAGTGGTCGTGCTGCCATAGTTTTTCATACATATGAAGGAACAGAGCCATCTGTGGGGAAAAGGCGGCTTTATCACAAACAGTACAAATAGACAGAGAGCAGGGACCGTATTATAATACAGGTACGTAATGAATTTTGAGAAACAGGTGGTTCAAATGGAAGAGCAGAAAGAATTCATAAAAACCGCGGAGGATTTTTTTCAGGCGCTTCCGCCTGAAAGGAGCCGGGAATATGAAAAACAGCTGACCAGATTTACCGATCAGTATAGCAGACCGGAACATCTGGAGTGTTATAATAGAATGATTGAAGAGAATCACACCAATGCTTATGAAGCGTTTTTTTGTCTGTGTACGATTTACCGGCACAACAGAGATTACGCCAGGCTGAATTCCCTGCTTCAGTCGTGCAGCAGGTTCAAAAGGCATTTATCTTACAATCACATACTGGCCATGTATCAGGTTCACAGCGAGTCTTTTTATGATTATGATGAATTGCTGATAATGACCTGCCGTGACGCGGAGATGATGAATGACAATTCCGGATACCTTCATACATTTGCCAATGCTTTCGCGACGATCTGTGAGAAATGCGGAGAAAATAACTGTGAAAGTATTATAAATGAATGGTATGATCAGGCATTGAATGCGGTAAACAGGGCGATTGAATTGGAGCCGCTGTACGCCAAATATTACAGTACAAAGGCCAGAATTCTGAATCTCAGAGGGAATTATGGCGAAGCGCTGCAACTGATCATGTACGCAATCAGTCTGGAGAAGTCAGAGCGTCCGGATTACGCGCTGACGATTTCAAATTATCAGTATTACCGTCTGTACATATCCATGTGCCAGCAGCGCGCCTGGTTTGAGGAGAAAATTCATTCCCTGGAGCAGAAACTGACAGCCGGCGCCCCGGCAGAAATGGCCGGGAAACCGGACAGGGAGAGCGGCGGAAAGGAAGACGGGATGAATAGCCGGGGAAGCGGCGGAGCGTCAGACGGAATGAACAGCGGGGAGAGCAGCGGAGTGACAGGCGACGAGGCGGAAGATGAGGCACCCAGAGCTTATCGCGGTCAGGAACCATACTATTTTGTAAGTTATGCCCATCTGGATCACGATACCGTCTATCCTCTGATCCGCTGTCTGCAGAAGCGGGGATTTCATATCTGGTTTGACGAAGGCATAGAACCGGGAAAAGAGTGGCCGGAGGAGATTGCCCTCCATATTATGCAGAGCGAAAGCGTTCTGGTAATGCTCAGCGCCCAGTCCATCAATTCGCCGAATGTACGCCGGGAGCTGAGCCTGGCATTATCCGAAAATAAAAAAATCATTGCGGTTATGCTGGAAGAAGTTGTTCTGTCGGCGGGAATGCGTCTGCAGCTGGAACTGCAGCAGATGATTATGAAGTACCAGTATTCCGATGAAAGATTTCTGGAAAAATTATGTTCTTGTATCAGTGGGGAGCAGCAGTAATGGAATGGAATAAGAATGTGTTGACCATAGAGGAAGTATATACAGAATCCAAAACAGGCAGCCGGGAAAAGAATGAGGATGCCGTGTATTATAATGCGGATTTCATTGCCGTAATAGACGGCGCTACCAGCAAGACAGAAGCGGATCTGGACGGGAAGACAGGTGGACAGCTATGCGCGGGGCAGATTGTGAACACAATCCGGAACCTGAAAGGGGATATAACCGCTCAGGAAGCAGCCCGGCAGATCTGGCTGGATTTAAAAGAAATGGAGAATAAATACCGGCTGGAAGAAAAAGGAATCCACAGCTGTGCTTCGGCAGTTATTTTCAGCTGTTTCAGAAAGGAAATCTGGCTGGTCGGCGATTGCAGATATATGATAAATGGACAGGAGTATTCCGAAGTAAAACACATTGACCGTGTGTTGAGCGAAGCGCGTGCGGCTGCCGTCCATATGCTGCTGGAAAAAGGGATAACGGAGGAGCAGCTGATGGAGCACGATTTCAGCCGCGAAATGATTCTTCCCCTGCTCCGGGAGCAGAAATATCTGGAAAACGGGCCGGAGCCGTACGGTTATCCTGTTTTTAACTGCCATACAGAGCCAGGCAATATTATTATCCGGAAAGTGCCGGATAAATCCAGTATCGTTCTGGCGTCGGACGGCTATCCTGTCCTGAAGGAAACTCTGGCTGAAAGCGAGAGAGAGTTATCGGAGATTTTAAAGAAGGATCCCCTGTGCTATAAGGAGTACTGCTCTACAAAAGGACTGAAAAAAGGAAATGTGAGCTTTGATGACAGGAGTTATATCCGGTTTTCACTTAAGTGACTGAAAAGGCAAAGTAGATTCTGGCTGAATATTTTAGGGATTCATTATTGAAGAAAAGAGTTTGCAGATTATTATGGGGAATAAATAAGATAAGTGAAAAAAACGTATTAAACGGATAAGAATATTAATAAAATAGTAGAAAATATATTGACAAAGGTGAAAAATACACATAATATGAAGCTGAAAGGAGGAGACGCCCATGTTGATCCGATTTAATGTCAGAAATTTTTTATCCTTTAATACTACTGAAAAAAATAGTTCAGAGGAATTTTCAATGATTGCGGGAAAAGTCAGAAGTAAAAAAGATCATGTGTATGATGATGGGAAGATTAAGCTTTTGAAGTTTGCCGCTATATATGGAGCAAATGCATCTGGAAAGTCTAATGTTGTAAAAGCGATGAATTTTATGCAGTATACTGTTGTTGCAGGTCTGCCCAAAGGACATACAGAACAATATTGCAAAACTGATCCGGAAAACAGGGATAAACCCAGCTATTTTGAAATGGAGATATTGTTAAATAAAAAGTATTATGCATATGGATTTGAAGTGATTTTAAGTCAGAGTAAATTTATTTCAGAATGGCTTATAGAATTAAAGGAAGATAATTCTGAAAAGGTACTGTTTGAAAGAGATATAGAAAAAGGAACATATCTCCTGGGAAGCGATTTTAAAGAAAAGGGCCTTTATGAGAAGATGGAAGTCTATGCTGGCGATATCCGGGAAGATTCGACTGTACTGTTTCTCTACATTATGAATCAGAATAAAAAAAACCTGTATGATGAATATAAGAAAGCAAGAATATTAAGAAGGGTTTTCAGATGGATCCAGATCAAGCTGGATATTAATTACCCTAATCAGCCGATATCAGATTATTCTTATCTGGCAAAAGCCGATAATGTAGAACAGGTATGCAAAATGATCTCGGCCTTTGGAACTGGAATTACCAATTTCACGATGGTAGATGTTCCACTGGAAAAAGTAATGGGCAATATTCCGAAAGAGATTCAACAGCATATTTTGAGTGATATAGAAAATAAACAGGCAGAACTTAGAAAGGCTGGGCAGGATAAAGGACCAGTACTGGTTATGCGGAGTGATTCAGATTTTTTTATGATTACGTTGGAGAAAGATGCTTTGCCTAAATGTCAGACAATTGAGTTTTCGCATGGAAGAAAAGATATACTTTTTCAGATTTCAGAAGAATCGGACGGTACAGTAAGAATATTGGATTTGCTGGAAATATTGCTGGGGGGATCTGGAAAGACTTATGTGATTGATGAATTAGACCGTTGTCTGCATCCAAGTCTAACATATAAATTTGTAGATACTTTTTTGAATGTTGCTTCAAAAAAGAATATTCAATTAATTGTTACTACACATGAATCCCGTCTTCTTGATTTTGATCTGCTAAGAAGAGATGAAATATGGTTTGTAAATAAGAATCAAAAGGGGGAATCAGATATCTATTCCCTGGAAGAGTATAATGCAAGATTTGATCAGAAAATTGATAAGGCATATCTGGAAGGGAGATATGGGGGAGTACCTGTATTCAGTACTGTTTTTCCTGTTGGGGAGGAATAGCTTGTGAGAGAAAAACGGAATTTTGCAGAACGGACAAAAGCACTTAGGTCAGATGAAGTACGCAAGAAGTATTTTCTTGTTTATGAGGGGAAAGATACAGAATTATTATATTTTGATGCAGTGAATGAGTTGAGAAGGGAAATAAAAATTAATCCTTTAATAGAGTTAGTACCTATTGTTCGCAGTTATAGTGAGGATGGCTGGAGCAATCCAAAAAAAATTGTAGACCGTATGAGTCAGAATATACAGGAAAGTCAGACCGGCGTTATTTCATATGAGACTATGCTTAATTGGATAATGGAATATTTTCAGGATGAAGGCTATATCGCAAATAATCGTACCTTTGCAAAAACAGTGTGGAGAACATTGCAGTGGATATGTGAAGAAAAATTAAAAGTGTCTTTGAATGATAATATTCATGATTTGAACTGTGCATGTCAAAAATTATTTGAGTGTCTGAATAAAGAGACTGAGTTCAGCAATTTAGTGATCGACATAGCTAAAATAGTAAATTATGGGAAAATAACCTATGAAGAGAACTTTGACAAAATATGTTTTATTGTAGATAGAGATAAAGAGAGTTTTACTGCGGAACAATACGATTATGTTATATTGCAGTGTGAAGAGAAACATTATGGATTCTTTCTTACCAATCCATGTTTTGAGTTCTGGCTTTTATTACATTTTACAGATGTAGGAGATCTGGATAGTGATAAATTACTTGAGAATCCATTGGTTACTGCAAAATACAGGTATGCAGAAAGCGAATTGCGAAAAAGAATACCCGGGTTTAAAAAATCAAAATATGATGCGCTTTCGTTAGTGAGAAATATTAATACAGCTATTACTAATGAAGAATATTTTTGTGAAGAAATTATCGGCTTAAAGACAAATGTAGGGAGTAATATAGGTATTTTAATAAAGGAAATGCAAGTTGGAAATGGATGACCTTTATACAAAAGTAAATGCAATATTGTAAAAGTGAGAACAAAATGAAAAATATTAATTTTTCTTCCGGCGTAAATAATTCTGCAGCGGAAGAACTGTTTCCCCTCCTGAAACAGTTCCTTGAAAATAAAAAACTGAAAACCGCCGATATACCGGACAACCTGTCGGAATTGTTTCAGCTGTGCGAGATCCACAGCCTTCAGCCCATCCTCTGCTACATGCTTCTTGGTGAAACCAGCCTGCTGAGAGAGCGTTACCCGGATCTTGAAAAGAAGATACGGGATCAGTACATAGCGTCTGCCTATCATTCTGTGCAGCAGGAAGCATCCGCAGAGGAAATGGCGGAGCGCTTTTACAAGGCAGGAATCCCGCTTGCTTTTTTTAAGGGCATTCTTCTGCGGCGCTTTTATCCTGAGCCGCAGCTGCGTACAATGGGGGACATTGACTGCCTGGTCTCCAGAGACAACCGGGAGCTGGCGCACAGGATGATGCTTGAGATGGGCTATGTGTGTGATTCAGATAAAGGAGATGTGTGGGTATACAGCAGAGGAAGAGTTTCCGTGGAAATGCATACCCGGATTGCACAGAACTCATTTCAGAACGGATTTGATTACAAGGCCTTTTTCTCTGATGCGCTGGAGCATACGGAAAAAGCCGGAAAGTATATTTTCCTGAAAAGAGAATATCATTTCTGTTTTCTCATTTATCATATCGCCAAGCATCTGTATTCCACGGGAGCGGGAATCCGGATGTTTCTTGATATTGCCGTATTTCTGCAACACTATGGAAATGAATTTGACTGGGAGCAGGCGGCAGAACTTCTGCAGGAAACCCGGCTGTCCAGAACCGCAGGGGCTGTATTTCAGCTGTGCGGCAGATGGTTTGGAACAAAGATCCCCTGGCCGGATAAGGTCAGAGAAGAAGTGCTTGACCAGCTGGAAGAATATATCACAGGCGGCGGTACTTTTGGATTTGAGACACATGATGTGGGAGATATGTATCTGCGAAGAGGCTATGAAAAAAGCGAAAAAGAAGGAAAACACAGATTGCATTTCCGTCTCCTGTGGCATTATCTTTTCCCATCTGCGGACAATATGCTTCAGATTATGCCTGCTGTGGAAAAATGGAAATGGCTTCTTCCGGCGGCATGGGTGAAGCGGTGGTGGCTCGGCGCGTTCCGGCGCCGGAGTCATTCATTACATACGGTTCAGTCCATGCTGAAAGATGACGGCGGACGGAGCCGGAGAGAACACAGGATGCTGAAAGAACTTGGGCTGTAAACTGTATTTTTTTATACATTTCCGTCTATACTCCAGATGTGAAATATATGATAAGGAAGATGTGAATTTTGATTCAGAGACTGGAATTGTTCTGGAAAACGTATTTTGATTTTCAATATGGAGTTGCTCTTATCATTGGAATCGTGCTGTTTGGCGCTTTTATTACCGCATGGATCTGTATGAAAAGAAGGCGGGGAGAAGCGGTGGAAGCCCGGGAAACCGGCTGCATCCTTCTTCTGTGTATTTATCTGACCTTTCTGTTTGGAGTGACGCTTTTCAACCGGCACCCGGAAGAGTCTTTCTCCATGGAACTGACGCCGCTGTGGTCTTATCAGGAATCGCTTTTTAATGGAAACACCGGCTTAGGGCAGCAGATTTTTTATAATATTCTTGCATTTATCCCTCTGGGAATTTTCCTTCCTGTCCTGTCCCGGCATATGCGGATGTTCCGGCGTACAGCGGTGTCTGCCGCGGCGCTGTCTGCATTTATTGAGATCAGCCAGCTGGTATTCCGGTGCGGACTGTGTGAGCTGGATGATGTAATAAATAATACTCTGGGAGCGGCTGCGGGGTATGGCATTTGGAAGATTGTGAGTATGGCAGCAGGCGTTTTGAAAAGCGGCAGGAAGACAAGGACTGTGAGCTGATATTGAGATGTCGGTTCACAAGGGATATGCGGAAGATGTAATCCGGTATTCTGATAGGATTTGCAGATGGTGCAGGCTGTCAGTGTATGCTGAGAAAATATCCGTAAATCCGGGAGGAATATGAAAAATGGCTCGTAAATTTAATTTTATAATTCTGATCGGGGTCTTAATGTTTGTATTTATTGCTTTTGTGTCTTTATGTGCGTTGGTATCGGTCAGTGTTTATGAGTAAGTGGAAATGGGGTGCGCAGGGATATGAAAGATCCGATTTTATATGGGGATACGAAAGTTTATAATGGGTGTAGATTTTTACCGCCGCGCAGATAGCCGCAGCAATTCATATACAGCGCCATATACAGAGAACTCCTCCCGTGAGCCAATATCAATTACAGCTCACAGGGGGAGTTCTCTTTCAGCAGGGAATAATCTCCACGCATTTTACAGGGATACACAAGTCGATCAGTTCCTTCCGGTTCACAGAATAAAAATACCATGACAGCCAGGCGGAGGAATTCATTGCTTTCCGGAAACTGCGGAATCCCGGGCCGTTTATGAAGGAGCTGGTCTGTTCAAACTTGTTTTTATAACTGGTATGAACATGCAGCCGTCTGGCAGATTCGTATATTTTAATACTGATGTCACGTTCTTCGACAATGTATTCCTGATAATGGAGCTTGTCACCGGGCTTCAGATTATAGCAGAACCGGGAATACAGGTCTGCGTGAGTCTCTTCATAATCATGATTCAGATGAGCAATGTCATTATCAATCAGTATGCGTTTTTTCGTAAAAAACGCAAGATCGTCGTCATAGTTGGCGGCGAAAAACGGCTTTATAATATTATCAATGTTAATGCGTTCGTTTGTATTCTGACAGCGTATGGATTCAGACATAAGCAGCAGGGAATCCGGTACTGCGCCAATGAAGTCTTTGTTCAGCATGCTTCTGTTGTTCCGGTTGACAGGAACAGAACATTCGCCCAGAGGAGAGGTGAAGTTATAAAATGCCCCTGTCTTTGTGCATGTCAGAATATGCGTTTTGTTCCAGGTTAGGTCCAGGATGACTGCAGGCTCCCGGCAGCGGAGTTTTCTTCCTTCGTTGGAAATAAAACCGTCTATAAAACGCAGAAGATAATACTCTGCTTCTTTTGTTTTGCCCAGGGATATCAGACAGTAAACCATGCCCTGCAGTGCCCTCCAGTCGGAAAAAGTGGACGGAACGGAAAAATATTTCAGGTAATGTATGTAGGCCATAGAATCCTCGCCGCAAAATCTGTAATTTTCCGCCAGCAGACGCCGTGCTTTCAGATTATCAGCGTCTATAGATACAGCGTTTTCCAGCAGGTCTATTGATTTGTACGGTGAGTACAGCGCTGCAAGCTCATAATATATTTCTGAACTGACATGGCCGGATGTGACACAGTTCTCCAGCAATTCCTGTGCTTCATCCAGCGAAGTCCCCAGAGCGATTTCTGATCTGGCCAGATACTCGGCCTGTTCTGCCGACATTGGAGCAGAAGAAATACTTTCCCGGATATAAGTGCAGGCATCTTCGTAATATTTCCTTTTGAAGGCAATAATGCCTTTGTAAAACAGCGCCGCAGAATGGGAAGAGGCGCTCTCCTGTCGGTTCAGTATTTCGCCGCATTCTTTCAGAGCGGCGTCATAATCCTCAAGCTCAAGCAGAATCCAGGCTCTGTATATGCTGACTTTTGGCAAAGTCTTCTCCAGTTCTGTCAGAACATCTGACGCCTTCTGCAGATTTCCGCCATCTATGTATGCGGCGGCTAAAGTAAGAGGATCCTGAAGAAGCCGGTTCTCATCTGACAGAAGTTTTAAAGAAGCCAGAACGGTTTCCCGGTGCGTACTCAGTTCCGGCGCCGTGAAATGTCTGTCGGGGCTTCGCTTTGAATTTTCTGCAATGGAGACCAGACTATTATAATTTAAACTGCCTCGCCGGCAGCGCTGTTCTGCAACAGCTTCACTAAGATGAAGCAGCATAAGGTGTTCATCACTTTCATAACCGTGCCTTTTCTGCCAGGTATATAACCGGTACAGAAGCGCCTCCCTGCAGTCCTCCGAGTCCGGCTCCAGGAGAAACTCACAGTCCATGATCCCGGGAGAATAGCCCCGGGCGCTGATATAGTCCTGCAGGTCTTTGCGGATCTGTACGAGTTCCGCTTCCGGACGCTGTGCGGCGCAGGCGTTTCTGTATTCCTTTATTCTCAGAAGCACGCTGCAGAGCTCCTCATTCCACAGAGGCGCGATCAGCGCATACTTTTTGCGTCGGTCAGCAGGAATTTTACATAATATATCATTAATATCCTTTTTGCTGAGTTTATAGTTTTTCACCTGGAAAGTCTGTTCCGTATTATCTTTGAAAAGGAGTGAAAAATCATTTGTCTGTTCCAGCGTTAAACTGACAAAATTTTCTCTGTCCACATTTCCCAGATAGTATTTCATGGCGCACAGGTCCTGATATTCAAAACCTCTGCCTGCGGCAGCTCCGCCGGTATTGCTTCTGCTATAGTAGTTTTCCATTGCCGGTCTCCTGTTATCTGACTGCTGTAAGTAGTACTGTGTATAATCTGGTTCCCCGGCAATATTTTCCTGCCGGTATGCTGTGTTCTTTGTCGCCGCTTATTCTGCCCCGGCCGGTCTGTCAGACCCAAGATTGTCCGCTATAAACTGTTCAACAGACTCTGCCCGGGCAGCGGCTTTCAGCCACGTCCGAAGCCGTTCCGGATCTTTCTCCTGCATGATTCGTTCTTTCACATCTGTCGTTACAGGGCCGCTCTCCTCTAATAATTCCAGAATGCTTTCCGCTTTGCCCTCAGCCCTGCCCTCGGCCCTGCCCTCGGCTCTGCCCTCAGCCCTGCCCTCAGCCCGGCTGATCCTCCGGGTTTCCTGCACATCATAGGCTTCAAAATTTTCAAACAGCATTGTAAAATCCCTCCGTTCTACCCGATCTGTAAAGTCGGCCACTTCTTCTTTCGGAACATTCATGCGCAGAAGCAGTACAGATATGATTTTGCCGATGAGTTTTAATACGGACTCCGGGGAGCTTTGGCTGATGTTTTCAAAAATTTTGTGGCACACAGGTCCTGGTATTCAAAACATCTGGTTACGGCAGCTCCACTGGTATTGCTTCTGCTATAATTGTTATCCATTGCCGGCCTCCTGTTATCTGCCTGCTCTGGTTGCCGGGTATAATTCCCTCTGGAAATATCTTCTTTCCGGTATGCCGTGTTCTCTGCCGCCGCTTATTCTGCTTCGGCCGGTCCGCCAGACCCAAGATTGTCCGCTGTAAACTGCTCAACAGACTCTGCCCGGGCAGCGGCTTTCAGCCATATCCGAAGCCGTTCCGGATCTTTCTCCTGCATGATTCGTTCTTTCACATCTGCCGTTACAGGGCCGATCTCCTCTAATAATTCCAGAATGCTTTCCGCTTTGCCCTCGGCCCTGCCCTCAGCCCTGCCCTCAGCCCTGCCCTCGGCCTTGCCCTCAGCCCTGCCCTCGGCCCGGCTGATCCTCCGGGTTTCCTGCACATCATAGGCTTCAAAATTTTCAAACA
>ERZ1643247.2511-NODE-2511-length-14343-cov-75.808581_pt1 | contig 14343 bp, 17 predicted proteins | sample MGYA00579264_ERZ1643247 | MGnify/ENA primary metagenome ERZ1643247 (study PRJEB29033, sample SAMEA4952262) | chicken gut metagenome | biome: Broiler Chicken; feature: Gastrointestinal Tract; material: Caecum | place: Ireland | collected 2018 | study: Broiler... | reverse complement strand
GGAGGACAAATCATATGAAGATTTTTAAAGGAACAGTTTTTTCGGGAGTTCCGCCCGAATATATGGCGCAGCCAGCAGAACAGTGTATTATTAACTATTCAAAGGAGCTGCCGTATGGAAGAAGATGTGAAAAGATTTATATATAATCATGGATTTGCCGGGCGTGGTGATTATTACAGTTACCATATAGCGCTCGGCTTTTATTATGCCTATACGCGCGATGCGTATCATCTTTCAGAGAAAGTGCAGGATGGGGAAGTATTCGATGATTATGAAGCATGTACAGTAATCAGAAATCTGGAGCTTGCAAAACATACCTATCGATATTTCAGGAACAAATTGTTCCCGAATCTTGCTGTTTTTGATACAGCCGAGACAGTTACATTTTATGGAAGTAAATTGGAAAATGGCAGACTTACAGGGGATGTAACCGAGGCTGTTAAAACCGCTAAAAAATGGTTGAAGCAGTTCTATCATAAGAATAACAGCTTCGAAAAGATGAGCGGAATTATAGAAGGAGGAGACAAAATGACTTCAGGTATTCTGTTTCTGTACGAAGTTTCAGCGTACATTCTCTATTTATGCGATGAAACTATTGATTATAGATTTCTTGAAGCAGGGCATTTATCAGACAGAGGTACAGGAAATGAAAATTGATTTAAACAAATTCGCAAAAATTATAGCAGCTATGAATGACTTAGAGAATTCAATAGAAAACCAAGAGTATCACGAACTGTTGGGCATTCTTTCTGGAAATAGGACTTGTCTTGAGAATATTACTCTTGAACAACTGGCCTATTATATTGAGAACCTAGAAAGCATAGTAAGATCTCCGAATTGGGCGAGTTGTTATCATCTGCAATTTAGTGAACTGGTGCAGCTAAAATCAAATCTAAGACGGGGGATATGAGTATGTCAGATGGAGTAATAAAAACTATCATTACATTAGATGAGGATCAATTTAGTGGACGCTATTCGAATGCGGCTAAAGTAGATATTATTAAAAAAAATGGAACAATATCAACAAAATATGTGGATGTCGGAGCTCTGGTACAGGCATTACTGGATAGTAAGAAAGGTGAAATTCAGTATCATAGAATTGGTGCATTGCCTCAAGGATTCTATGATGGGATGATATTACGGGATGACCAGGGTAAAATCAGTGGAAAGATTCTTGTCACCGCTTCAAAACGTAAAACGCTTATCATGTTTGAAAATACCCGGTATGAGGCCTGCTGCCCGGCGTTTTTGTTTAGCTTTACGTTAGCTAAGGGACGAATTGGCAATACAAAGGTATTTGCGATAAAAGGAACAAATTGGAATCAAGATACAAAACTCTATAATTGCCCCTTAGGGAATGTTAACACATATGATAATCGTGTGTGTTGGGGCAGTAATTCGCTCCCTTCCATTGACAGTCTGCATAAGCTAGATGTAGCTGTTTCAATGTTTTATGACAGCCCATATAATAATGACCATTTTAGGCCAGGCGTGTCAATTAAGTGGAAATGCGATAATCTGAGAGAAGTTCTGAAAAGGCTGGAAAAATTAAAAGAATTTCCGGAACGCTTGCTTGTACCAAGTGGTATTACAATAAAAGATTTATTAAGATAAAAGGAGGAATAATAAAGATGAGTAATGAATTATTAGCAGCATTTGGCATCACAGATGAGGATTTGAAAGAAGCGAAAGAAGAAAAAAAGATTAGTTCGGCAAGAACTGAAAAAAAGAAAGCTAAAAAGAAAAAAAGGAAGGAATATGCTCTTCCGCTTCGTTTTTGTGGGGGATGCAGACAGAAAATAATTCAGGGAGAAGGAACTATTACACAAGAAGAACTACGTAAAACAGTGGAAGAGTCCTTCAGCGAAATAACTGGAATGATAACAGATTTCGAGGTAATCGAAAATGTAAAAGAGGAAGAAGGAGTGCATTATGCTACATACCTAAAGCCGGTAATGTCTTTTACTGCAGCCAATGAGAATTCAACGTTTTCATTTCCGCTTAGTATTAGCGCGGGGGGAGTCGGTGTTATGAATCTTGATCAGGAACTGACATTGCATGAAATAATGGAAACATTGATTGAGAACAGTCCTGAGTTTGAAGGGTGCAGTTTACACTATAATGAAAAAGCGGATGCGTTGATTCCGTTTTTTCAAGCTTCTGAGCCGGCAGGGGTAGAGTATGATCTGCCTATTACCGTGGGGATTGGATCAATGTCAACAGAAGCGACATCTGCGCTTTTTGGAAGAGATAAAGCTACTTACGAAGAATTACGTGAGAAACTGGCTCAACAGTATCCGGAATACATGGATTGCGGCTTTGTTTATAATCAGAAATTGAATCTGTTGGTCCCGGTTATGCAGTGCAAAAGCAGACCTGGTGAAACGGTCAATCAGGTTCTTCTGCCCGTAGTTGTAAGAGCAGGCGGATTTAATATGACCGTCCAACCCGAAGATATTAATGGGCAGCGAATTGCAACACTTGAAGAAATCAGGAAAGTGGTCGAGAAAATTTATCCGGAGTATTCTAAAGAACGTACAGAAATGCTGTATGATGAAGAGAAGAAATTTGTTATTCCGATACTGAAAAGCTCCAGAAAGGGACTGATCGTACATAACACGAGAACTGCGTGGGAGCATATAGAAGAATTTGATAAGCAGGGCAACAAATGGCGTAAAGAGGTTCGGCCTTATGGTGTTTTTAAACGAAACGAATCTCAGAAAGGAGCTCTCAGTTTCCAACTTACAGCGCCAAAAATACCTGGAGAGTTTCTTGATCAGATAGTGATCCGATTTAGAAAGGATCCGTCAAAGGAGGCTGCATTTCAGATCTTCTATGATATAGAAACGCAAGAATATGAACTTTATGAACCGGTCCAAAAAAGAAGCAAGACTTCTGTTCACTTCATTCGTAATCATCGGCTGGAGACAGAAAAGACGCTGATGATGGACATCCACAGTCATGGTATGATGGAGGCATTTTTTTCTGGAATTGATGATCGGGACGAAAAAGGAGTACAGCTTTATATGGTTCTCGGTAATCTCAATTGTTCTTCTCCCAGTCTTAAACTGAGAGCTGGTATGGCAGGACATTTCCTCAATCTTTCGTTACATGACGTATTTGAGGAGGGATCCGCAATATGAAGTACAATATTATAATAGTCGGATGCGGAGGAACAGGAGCAAACTATATTGTTGAGCTTGGCCGCTATCTGTATCAAAACCCGGTTTCATGTATGTGCTCACTGCTTCTGATTGATGGTGATGTTGTTGAAGCGTCAAATATATCAAGACAGCCATTTTCTCCTGTCGATATCGGGAGAAAGAAGGCAGAAGTAATGTCAGAAATACTTCAGGAAGCTTTTGGAGTAGGGTGTAGATTCTATCCGGAGTATCTTTTAAGCCATAATGAACTCAGTTCGTTGGTAAGCGAAGATATTATGACGATCGTAATAGGAGCAGTTGATAATCATGCCTGCAGAAAGGTTTTGCATAAGTATTTCCTTATGAATGATAATTGTATTTATCTGGATGCAGCAAATGAATACTCTGCCGGTGAAGTAGTAATTGGAGTAAAGGTGAATGGCAGTACGCTGGCTCATGACCGGGCATATTACTATCCAGAAATTCTGACTGATAAATCAGTACCAAAAACAGAGGAAAGCTGTCTTACTGTGAACACGAGGGAACCTCAACATTTGATCACAAATTTATTTGCGGCATTGCTTCTTTTAAAATGTACAGTAGAAGTGATCACCGATAGTGGATGGTCAGGAGGAATCTACTATTTTGATGCTTTTAAAGGTTACTCCAGATTTAAAGAGGAAGAAATATGATTAAGCGAGTGAAAAACAAACTCCCTTATCCAAAAGATGTAAAGAAGGAGGCAATACCGGATACTGTCAGCAGTTATCTTATACTGAGGCTACTGTGTACCTATTTTGATCATCTAACAGGAGTTAAAATATCTGCTGAGATTCCGGAAATGTCTTCTTATCTTGACGAATATTTGATTACAGGGAAAGATTTCCCATTTTATAGTAGTGAACCAGATAGAATTAAGGAGCAATTATATACCAAAGTGCTCGAAAAAACGTCATTTGTGGCGACTACGATAAAGTTATGTAAGAGAAAAGAAATTAATAAAAACATAGAACAAACCAGGGCATATTTTGATAAGGAAGTGAAGAAAGATCTGACAGAGAGTCAGAAAATGCTGTACAGACGTCTTCCTTCACCGGTATTGAATGGAATAGCAGCTAATGCTGATCTGGCAGTTTATCTGTCTAGTAATTCTTTGAGCGGGTATTTCCAGTTTGCTGAACGAAACGAACAACTGATTTTACAATCGTTTCATGACGGGGATATTTTACTGCGCAGTATGATAAAATCCTTGAAATTATGGAGCGGGAATTCATATCTGGCAGAAGAAAAACAGATTATGGATCTGATTGGGTTCAGTATAACAGGGGGAAATCTGGGTAGGATTTATGGAAAACTCCGACCTAACTTTTTTGCATTGTTATGTTTTATAGATGAGTTGTTGGCTTTTGCTGACAACTCATTTCATTTCATAAAGGAGGAAGTAAATTGACATTTGAGGAAATTAAGAAAATAGACCGGGGACCGGATTATGAAATGTATTCGGATAGTGTAGTTGATTATTCTGCAAATGGGCCTAGTTTTAATCTATATTATTATATTATGCTTTTAGTTCTGTATATGAAAAAATTCGATGAAACATATGGAACAGAGTTTTATCTTAAGGATAATATTGAATCCTTATTCCGTTATGCAGGAGATTATGAAATTGAAGATTCTTTTTATGATGAGGTCTTTTCTTTTGAATATGAAGCTATGGATTGTTTTATCAGGACTGCTGAAAAATACGGATTTGAATCATTCGTCTATGACTTTACGAGTGAAGAGTACGAAATTAAAGAGACGAAGGATCCCGAAAAAGAACTAATGAAGAAGCTGATCAGTGAAATAGGAACGGCAGATGATGTCTGGGTAAAAATCTTTGAAGATTGTAGTGAGATGTTGCTGGATAGTAGCTTTTGCCTTGAAACAGGAACAGTCATTATAATAAGAAATCATGAAATGGGTGCATATAAACAAATATGCTCAAAATACGATGAATTACTTCAAAATCGGCTAAAGGAAGAACAGCGAGAAATAGAACGGACAATCCGCAAGCTTACATATCCGGTGTTTTATTACCATATTCTTGAGAGCGATTATGTGGACGATTATTACTATATGTGTCTGGTCATTGGGTTTGACGGGTATCAAAGCTGCAGTTTTATGCAGTTGAATATATCCTGGTTGATCAATTGTTTTATCCTGAAACAATTATTCCAGGATTTCAAACAAAAGCTCATGACATTACTTTCTAATATGGAAGGGGCTGTGTGTGATGAAAATGGCAAGTAAGCCTCTGTGGTCCCAAGCCCAGAAGGAGATTGTAATGCATGAAAAAGGAGCTTTGCGTGTATGTGCCGGACCGGGAACAGGGAAGACAACGGTCATGGTAGCAAGGGCAAAGAGATTATGCGAAAAACTGGTTGAGCCAGGAAGAGTATTGATCATAACATATTCTAGGCGTGCGGCAGATGAAATTCGGGAGCAATTTGAAAAAAACAGAGCTCCCGTGGTAAAGACACTGCATGCGATCGGATACCAGATTATCCAACGCAATCACGCATTGATCGGAGAGAAGAAGCTGGCAACGCATGTTGACCATATGCTCATTTTGCAGGAATTGCTTACTGTGCTTCCCAGAATCCCACAGATAGATACTTCCAACCAGACACGATGGATTCAGTCTATGGAAAATCTTCTTAAAACATTTGACTACATTAACGAACTGGGCGAAGAGGAGTATGAAAAAAAATATCCTGACAAAAATAATGAGAGGCTGATGATTGCTAAAAGTATGTATGAACAGAAAATGACTATGCTGGGGTATATTACATATGATGAACAGATTCAATATGCAGTCAGTATCTTGGAAAAGCATCCGCATATAAGACAGGCTGTTGCCGGGGAATATGATTATATCCATGTGGATGAAACACAGGATATGGATGAGGATCAGATTCAGTTAATTCGCCTAATGGTTAAAGAACCAGAGCGTAATATTGCCGTATTTGGTGATGTAGATCAAGCAATCTATAGTTTTCGGGGCGGGAGTACTCATCTGCTGCTCAACTTCAAAGATTATTATCCTGATGCAACAGACATTGTACTTGACAAGAATTATCGATCCACTCAGGAAATCCTCAATACCGCAAATGTGCTTATCAGGCATAACCAGAAACGTGTACCGATAGTGACGGAGTCAGCATACGGTTTTTGTTCATCCCGGCCTGTTTGGCTTGCAAACTTTAGAGCAGGTCATATGGGAAATTTAATAAGAGGAATCTGCAGGAAAGCAGGATGCTCTCTCAATCAAGTAGCCATCATTTCAAGAACTAATATGGAATTGGAGAGGCTGGGTAATGCGCTTGATTATTATAATGGAAAAACCTCTGCTGAAAATCGAATCAAATATGAATTGCCTAAGTACTATTTGCGCCAGGATCCTGTTTTCCAGCTGCTTCTGGATATACTTGCCATAGCAATAGGAAGATACAATGATAATAATACATGGAGCCGTCTGCTTTCTGCGCTTGGATTTCAAGCAGTATGTCAGAAGAGCAACAGTACAATATATGAGGAATACTTAAGTGCCGGTGAAATCTATGCATATGATTCTGAAGAAGCATCGTTGTATTATGTCCTGCCAGAATGCAAGACGGGTATTATCAGAGGGTTCGCAAAAATATATCAGATTTGCCAATTTTTCTATTTACCTCTTGAAACGGCTGTGAGAAAGGCGGCTGCTGAACTATGTGATAAACGAATCAGCAGGGGGATGGATAGTTTAAGGCTTATATGCAATCTAATCCGCGATCGACAGATGAAGTCACCTCAGGAGTTGTGGAAATATATGAATGGTATGCGGCTATTTCAGGATAATACACGAATTCAGTATACACAAACGGCAGATCATCTACACATGCTCACAGCTCATGATGCAAAAGGAAGACAGTTTCAGGTTGTCATAATATATGGAGCAGACAAATTTGAAACCGGTGATATCGAGGAGGATCGCAGGCTGCTTTATGTGGCTATGACGAGAGCAGAAAAATATCTGTTCATGACAGAGGAGTACATGGGAAGAAGTACCCTGTTAGGAGAAATCGGACAGAATATGAATATGATAGGAGGAAAAACATATGCCTAAACATCTGGTATTTGGAAATGAACCATTTTTGGTAGACAAGATGCGGAACCGGCTCAGGAGCGAAGTTAAAACTCCGGAATTCAATCTGCTGGAGACAGATGAATTTACGGATGTGGAAATCCGTTTCCTGAATCAGTATCCTATGCTTGGAGACAGGAAGATGCTTATTTTTAATGCACATGGTATGAAAGAGTGTGAGGCAGTTGTAGATTATTTGGATGAAATGAACAGCGATAATGTGCATACTTACTTATTTGTAGACGAGGTGGATCGCCGCACGAAGCTCTTTAAACGATTTTTAAAAGGCGAGGTGGAAGAGTTTAACAAAGTATCGCGGGAGATGTTGGAAAAAACAATTCTGCAGTATATTAAGAAGAAAGGGTGTGAGATAAAATCTGATGCATATACCTTATTTCTGCAGCTGATTAACTATGAATCTGAAGAAACGAATTTATATGATGTCATGCACGCTTTAGAAAACATCTGCTCCAGCAAGGAAATCACTGCTGAGGTAGTGGAAAAGGCTGTCGTGGATCGAGAGACGGAAAATATTTTTTTGCTTATTCGTCTGATATCAGAGGGGAAAAATAAAGAATTATTCCATCAGGCGGAGCTGATCCTTCGGCAAAATAGTGGGAATATAATAGGAGTATTGTCATTAGTTTTGAGGAATTACAGAATCGCTTATAAAATGCAGGTTTGTAATTGCACTCTTGCGGATCTGGGTGTTAATCCCAGGACATACATTCCAAAGCTTTCGGCAGAATTATGTAGCCGAGCCATGGACATACTGGACGATACTATTGCAAGAATTAAGACTGGTTTTTACAGTCAGGATATCGGATTAACGATAGCTTTGGGGAAACTATGTACACTTCAGAAAGAATAGGATAGTAAGTATATCGAAATTTAGGATCGGGGCAGCATTGTAGCTGCCCTGCTTATTGTCATGTCTAAATAGGTGCGGTCTTAAAACTCTGTATCTGCATTAGATAAAAAACTGTTCTGAAAATATTCCTATGCTATGAACTGTAGCAGATGATATAATCGAAATGTATCTTTGATGAAGAACTGTATTTTCGGATGCTCCAGATTGCATTGGATATACCGGAACAGACTTGATAGAAGACAGGTCTCCACGCTGATATCTTTATCTGAAGTGGTGGTTGGGGAAATTTATGGAAAGAAAGTGATCAATAACATGGAAGTTCATCGTAACCGTCGGCTTCGAGTTGCTTTACAGAAAGAACTGGAACAACTGGAAAAGCAGGAAAAACGAATGGAGAAAAAATTCAGCAAACAGGAACCGCCGGAGTGGAAAACCGCGTTGGAAGCAAAAGTGCCGGAAAAAGTACGGATAAATCTGGAAAAGGCATTCTGCAAAGCGTTTTCTGTGGTATTTCAACATGGAAATTCATTGATCGAAAAAACATATAATAAAGAAGAACTTCAGAAGGATCATGAGATACAGGCTTATGCGGTGCAGATCAAAGGGAATCGCAAAGAGCTCCGAAAAATGAGCAAGAATGCAGGGGCAGCTGATCTGCGTAATATGGCGCTTACTACGGTGGAAGGAGCCGGCTTGGGACTTCTGGGAATCGGTATTCCTGACATCGTGATTTTCATCGGAATGCTGATGAAAGGTGTCTACGAAGCAGCACTGCATTACGGATTTGATTATGATGGTCCACAGGAGCGCTTATTGATTCTGAAGATGATGGAAGCTTCGCTTAGTCGGGGAGAGGAAAGAGCGCATATGAATCATGAGGTGGATGCCATGTGTGTTACACTCCCTACAGCAGAAGAGGCGAAGAACTTGCTGCAAGAGCAGATAGACCGGACTGCAAAGGCTTTTGCAGTAGATATGCTTCTGCTTAAATTTATTCAGGGGCTTCCAGTGGTAGGGGTTCTGGGAGGAGCGGCCAATCCGGTCTATTATCGAAGGATTATGAAGTATGTGCAGCTTAAATACCGTAAGAGATATTTGATCAAAAAGATATCTGAGCAGTAAATAGAGATGGTAGACTGCTTGTAACTAGACTTTTCAAAGTAACAGGATGCCCTTTGTGTATCTGCCGTCTGCACACGGCGAAATTTCCATAGCTTCTCTAAAAAAGTGAAATTAAGGTGCAAAAACTGAACCAAATATGGTAAACTTTCTATATATAAATACTATAGGAGGTTTGCTATGGAATTACTAATTGGATACTCTGCATTAGGTTTTATTAGCGGATTTTGTTTCGATATAGTAGTATTCTTTTTTGGTCGGAATTGTCTGCATGGCGTACTTTTTGATGCTATATTAATCGGCACGCCGATAATTTTCGCTTTGCTCGGGGTTTTTTTATATGTTTCAGAGCGTTTGGCGAGTAAAACAGCAAATGGCTTTAAAGCACTACGGATTAATATTCTTACGATACTTTTTAGTTTGCTCGGTGGCGTGATCGCGTTTGGGATGGGAATTACAGACAGTTTTGTGGCGATTATCATATTTGGTTTGATAGGTGCCTTCATCGGACTTGCTTATATTCGTCCCAGAAGAATATGGAACCGCAGTAAAAGTATGGCCGTTATACTGCCTTTGGTAACTGGAATGACAGTCGCATTTTACGCAATACTAATTATCAATGTAATGCTCGTATTTGCCGTTATAGCATTGTTATTTATATGTATGGCGTTCAATGACGTCAATGCGATCGGGTTGAATTGACTACAATTGTTATTATGGGATTTCTGTGAGATTCCTGCTTTTTTGCCGGGATCTCTCTTTTATTATGTAAATGTACGAAAAAGAATTTATTGGTACTGGAATCTCTATAAGAAACGATGTAGTTAATTATACGACATATTAGACAATCGAATAATTGTATCTCTTAAGCCGCAATGTTATATTATAAATAAATGCAGTATTATTATTGTCAATAGCTTTGGCTGGCGACTTGGAGAAAGAAAGATTTTAACCTTGCTTATATTAGCAGGGTTATTTTTTTGCTTAAATTTTTAGAGAGGAGGGTAATGTGTATATTGCATTTAATTTAGAAGAAGGAGGCGCAGATCTAATTTAATAATCCACAATATAGAAATTACATTGTATAGCCAGACACTATAAAATTATTTATTTAGTGCGCGGTCATTTTTTAATGAGAAAAGAATTTGGATAAAAGAAATTGAGTAATATTATGTGTATAGCGGAGTCCCCTATGTCAAGGGGCCCCGCTTCTTTAGTTTGGAGGGATTATATGAATTTATCTGAGTTATATGAGAAAATAAAAAGCCATTTAGATAAGCAGAATTTGCTGCCGGATGAATATTTTGAAATTAGTTCACGAATTTCGGACAGTGAACTGGATGTAGGTGAGGATATTTCAATATCCTGTAAAACAAGGTGGGGTGGAAGTGAAGGAATTTATATTGATGTTTACTTGGACTATCCAGACAAAAGAAAACGTTCAATCATCACGGGAAAATCTCTTGGAGAAACTGAAGCTGATTACGACCGCATGAATTATATTGCAGGAGAAATATATAAGTATGTGAATGGATCCGACGGCCAATATGCCAGATATATCAGACTGAGGACGAATGAAGGGGATAAGATAAAGGAGATGGTAATAGAGCAGTTAAAAGAAAAAATCAGAAAAAAGCTGTACTATTTCGGGGCGGCTATGGATAAGGTGGATCTGAAGAAATTGGGATTGCTTCTGCTTATTATCTCTAATCTGCAGGAATTGGATCTTACAAATGAAAAATGGCAGGAGCTTGGTCAGGCGGAAGAACCTTTAGAACTTCTGTATGAAAGATGTAAAGTAACTTTATCCGGAACAGAATTTGAGATTCAGGATTCACTGTTATCCTGTATAAATATTGGAATTTAGTAGTTAGATATTGTCTCTGATCCGGATGTAATATTTCGGATTGGAGACTTTTTCGGATAAAGCTGTATTTGTCCGCTAATTTTTGATAGAGTTAGACGATAAAGGAGACACTGTCACCGTGTGATTACTGACGGTGTCATACACATTGTTAGTATTTAAAATAATTTTGAAATAGCTATTGACTATTTTAAGGGCATACAATACAATCTATTTAAAAATAATTTGAAATACTTGGAGTGTGATAGTTTGGCATTACACGAAGTTTTATCTGCGTTAGCGGATGAAACCCGTAGGAAAATCCTCTTGAAATTAAGAGAAGGTAGAATAAGTTCGGGAGATTTAGCTCAGGCGTTGAATATGACACCACAAGCTTTATCATATCATCTGTCTAAGCTGAAAAAAGCGGATTTAATTTACGAAACAAGATACAAAAACTTTATTTATTACGAATTGAATCTTTCTGTCCTGGATGAAGCAATTCTTTGGATGAGTGATCTAAAAGGAGGTCAACCATGAAAATGCAAAAAAAAATTTTTCATATTCTAATGTTTTTACCTGTGCCAGTAACGCTTATTTCATTAGTATTTTTGCCAGATCAAATCCCAGCCCATTATGGTTCTGACAATCTGGTAACTCGGTGGGGTAGCAAATACGAAACACTTCTTTTCCCAATTTTTACAATTATATTTGGCTTGTTTATGATGGGAATTTCAAAATTTTCGTCGAGTCAGGAAAAGAATGGAAAAAACAACGAAAAGATCTGTATTGTAGCAGGGATATTCTCTCTTTTGATCTTCAATGTTATGACTGGCTATTTTTTGTATACCGATTTTAACAAAGTGGAGAATCTGTCTACTGTTCCAGTTGATTTAAGTCAGCTTATTTTTATTCTGCTCGGTATATTCATGATTGTTTTCGGAAATATAATGCCGAAAATCCGGATGAACTCCGCTATGGGTTTGCGAACTAAGTGGAGCATGAAAAATGAGATAACTTGGAAGAAAAGCCAGCGATTTGGTGGAATTTCTTTTATGATAGTCGGTATTCTTATTATATTGGCTTGCTCTGTCACAAAAGGCGTTGTTTGTTATTTATGGTCTATAGGTATTTTGATACTTTCTCTTCCTATTGACATATATTACACATATAGAGTAGCCCAAAAATATTGATATAATTTATGGTGGTTTATAATTATGATTGGTTTTCGCATAATGATGTGGTTTCTTTCTATTATTCTTATTTTTTTAGGCATTTCATTATTAAAAGGTAATTACTTTAGCGTTCATGGCAAGGTTTTTGAGACTACAGATGATAAAGAAGGGTATGCAAAAGAATTAGGGAGGCCAACGTTGTTGATTGGAATAGGCACACTATTTTCTGGGATAATTGCAGTTATATTACCACAAAATTATTCCATTATTATCGCAATTGGATTTCTATTATTTGTAATTGTTATTGCCGGAATATGGTTTTATAAGGTACAAAAAAGATTCTCATAAATTCCTATTCATTGAAGAGATAATTTGGCCTTGAAAGAGCATGGACAGAAGATGTTCTGCTCTTTTTATTATAAAATAAGCTTTGCATGAGTATAGAGTATCTTGTATAATTATCTTATGATTTTATGCGGAGGATAATATGGCAAAGTATTTATTGACAGAAGATCAAGAGGGAAAGTCAGGGTACACCTTCTGGAAAACGTTAATGTCTGAGTTGTTTCCTGATATAAATGTGGTTAGCAAACAAAATAATCGCGGGGTCCTGAAAGCGGTTAAAAATATAAAATATGATGATGGGAATCAGTATATTGTTGCTTTTGATCAGTCATTTGATAATGACCAGGTTATCCGTGAAACGAGAAAGCTTTTCTCATACGCCAAAGATAAATCCAATGTTTATATAATGAATATTGTATCTTTTGAGTATATTCTTTTGGAATTCAAAAAACTTGTGGATTGGGTATTTGCAGATGATGACGATTTCAGGTTTCAGCGATCAGACCTATTGAAAGCAAGGGAAATGCTGATTGATGCCATTAACACAAATGAAGATTATAAGGCAGTGCCTGAAATAAGAAAAATCTTTTTGCAAATTAACGAATATAATATAGAACAGTTTGTTTCAAAACTTCTTTATCTGATTACTCGTAATACAGGATTTGAAGTTACAAAAGGCAGTCTTGGTATTTGTTGGAGAACAGATTGCTGTAGTTTCTTTAATCGTCAGCCGGACGATTTGTGTGGTTTGGATAAAAGCCGGCTCCCATTACATGATAAGATGCTGCAGATTGTGAAAAATACTGGACTACAAAGAGAACTTAGTATTCTGGAGGGATAAGATGATTACCATTTATAAAAAGAAAGAAAATATCCCCAAAAACAGTAAATTAGTTGAGTTAAACGACATTTATTTTAACCGCCATACTTCGCAGAATTTAGATTTAGAGGCAAAACATATTATCACGGAAATTGATGGGGCCACATTATGTGAAAAGTATAAAATAGTCTCTAAATTTCAGAAAGAAGTATTAAATATCGATAGACTTTCGACAGGATGTAAAACAGCACTCAACATATATTATAATCCGGAGATTGTTTTTTCAATTAAAGAATGCGGAGATAATGCGATTGATGTGATATACGATCTACAACAGGGGAAAATATATAGTGAATATCCCGTCATCTCTTTTGATATGAGCTCTGTCAGAGCCGTTGATGATAATGGCGAACACATATTCGAATCATATGAAGAACTCAAGGAGTGGTGGGAAGATGTATAGCAAGCCGATAGTGACTAATAAATTAGAATTGATTCATACAGCATACAAAGTCGATTTTGATCTGCATAATAATATAACAATACTTATGGGAGACTCTGGGAGTGGAAAAACAACAGTATTTGATATTATGCAGGAAGCTGCTGTGGAGGATAACCGGTTACTGTGTATAAATTATATTAGTAAAACTCGTGATATTGATATCGAAAAAATAATCATGAATGCTAAAGGAAAGTTGGTTGTGATAGACAATGCGGATATTATTCTTACTGATAAACTGCGAAAACATATCGCTTTAGACAATGAAAATCAGTATATAATAATAGGAAGAAATCCGTCAAACCTACTTACAACGAGGGACAACCTTTATGAGTTAGATGTTACTAATACAGAGGAAAATAC
>ERZ1643247.2510-NODE-2510-length-14357-cov-6.625227_pt1 | contig 14357 bp, 12 predicted proteins | sample MGYA00579264_ERZ1643247 | MGnify/ENA primary metagenome ERZ1643247 (study PRJEB29033, sample SAMEA4952262) | chicken gut metagenome | biome: Broiler Chicken; feature: Gastrointestinal Tract; material: Caecum | place: Ireland | collected 2018 | study: Broiler... | reverse complement strand
CATTATTTTTATTTTTAATAATAAAAATAAGACATGAAGACGGTGGACCAGCATTTTATTCACAAGAACGAATTGGTAAAGATGAAAAAACATTCAAAATGTGGAAATTTCGTTCCATGGTGGTTAATGCCGATCAGATGATCGATCAACTGGAAGATCAAAACGAAATTGAAGGTGCAATGTTCAAGATTAAGGATGATCCAAGAATTACTAAGATTGGTCATACAATTAGAAAGTATAGTCTTGATGAGTTGCCACAGCTCTGGAATGTGTTGATTGGAGATATGTCATTAGTTGGACCACGTCCACCGTTGCCTAGCGAAGTAGCAGAATACACTGACTACGATAAGCAAAGATTGCTTGTCATACCAGGATGTACGGGACTATGGCAAGTTACAAAGCGTAACGAAGCCGATTTTGATGAAATGGTTTGGCTTGATATCGTGTATATCAACCATTCTGGCTGCTGGGAAGATTTTAAGTTGATTGTTAAAACGGTGGGTGTCGTTGTACATCCTAATGGAGCGTATTGATGAAGAAAGAAACAAGGTATGAAAAATACACCGTGTTAATGTCAGTTTACTATAAAGAGAATCCCAACTATCTAACTAAAAGTATAGATAGTATGCTAAACCAAACTATTAAGCCTGACGAATTTATAATTGTTAAAGATGGTAAATTAACTCCAGAATTGGATGAGATAATTTATTATTATCAAACTAAATATCCAAGTTTATTTAAAATTTTACGTAATAAAACTAATGTAGGATTAGGGCTTTCACTTAATAAAGGTATAAAAGAATCTAAGAATGAACTGATTGCACGAATGGATTCAGATGATTATTCTGTGCCTTCACGCTGTGAAAAAGAACTAAAATGCTTTTCTAAGGATCCAACTTTGGGTATGGTAGGAACCTTTGAAGTAGAATTTATTGGTAAAGTCAATAATGTCGTATCTGTACATAAAGTTCCAGAAAGTATGGAGGAAATAAGTAAATTTATGCATCGACGGTGTGCTGTATTGCATCCAACTGTTATGTATAAAAAGAAGGCGGTAATTGAGTCTGGAAATTATCATAATGTACCTTTATATGAAGATTATGATTTATTCTCTAGAATGGTATTAGAGAATAAAGTGAAAACTTATAATATACAAGAAAATTTATATTATATTCGGACTAGCCCTGATTTTTATAAAAGACGTGGCGGAGCCAAGTATGCTAGGACGGTCTTAAAATTTAAGTGGAGACAACATAAGCAAGGCTATATGACATGGTCTGATTTTATAGTTAGTGGTTTGGGACAAGCTGTTGTGTGTTTGATGCCTAATAGGATACGTGAACGAATTTATAATAGTTTTTTGCGAAAATAAGCCATTACGGAGGATAATGTAGTATAAATGACAAGTGATGTTGAAAATTCTGTTGCTGCTGGCATTGTTCTGTATAAACCAGATTTTAAAAGACTAAATGAAAATATATATCATTTGATGCAAAGATTAAATACTGTAATTTTGTATAATAATGATGCTGATCTATCTCAACTTAAAGTTCCTACTAAATTTAAAGACAATATTGTTATCATTGGAAACGGTAGTAATAACGGAATTGCATATGCATTAAATTGTATTATGAATAAAGCGGATGAATTAAGATTTAAATGGGTTATCACTTTAGATCAAGATTCGATTATCCCCCAGAATATGATAGATGAATATTCAAAATATTTGAATTGTAGAAAAACAGCCATTATTTGTCCACAGCCTATTGATAATAGAAGAAAATACGAAAAAATTATAACTAGTCCTGAAAAGGAATATGTTGATATGTGTATTACTTCAGGCAGTTGTACAAATATTAATATTTGGAAAAAAGTCGGAAAGTTTGATTCTTGGTTATTTATAGATTTAGTTGATAACGATTTTTGTAAGCGTATCATTCTTAGTGGATATAAAATTCTAAAATTAAACTCAGTTATCCTAGATCATCAATATGGCACTATTGTAAACAGATCCAAATTAGTTGAAAAGTTTTTTTTAGATGCAGGTGCTGCTCTTCATAGTGTAAACGTCGCTAAATTATCTTTTAAAAGAGTTGTAAATCCATTACGTATATATTATGAAAATAGAAATGTAATCTATCTTAATAATAAGTTTAAAAATTATGGTGGTATTGGATATAAAAATCATCATTGTCATACATATGCGGGCTTTTTTTTAACCTTCTCTGTATATTCTTTATTAGTTGGAAAAAATAGAAAGGAAATATTTAGATCTATTTTTTATGGTATTAGGGATGGAAAAAATAAATCCGTTAGTCCCTGGAAAGTACAGAAATAAATCATTTTAAAGGATATAATATTATGAATCAATTGAATTCTAAAGTTGCTATTTTATTAGCCACATATAATGGGGAAAGATATTTGCAAGACCAACTTGATTCTTTAATTAATCAAAGTTTTAAAGATTGGGTATGTTATGTACATGATGATGGTTCTAAGGATAATACTATGTCTATTTTACGGAGTTATTCTAAAAAATATCCTAAAAGATTTAAAATCTTAGATTATCCTGGTGGACAAGGAGCAGCCGGTAATTTTTTGTCGTTAATTAAATTTGCTGCTAATAATTGTAAAGAAAATTATTTTTTATTTTCGGACCAAGATGATATTTGGTTACCTAATAAAATTGAATTAGAAGTAAACAAGATGGAAGAAGTTTATGATGATAAAACACCTATTTTAGTATACTGTGACCAAAAAGTAGTGGACCAAAATTTGAACATTATATCGAATTCAAGTATGAATTATTCTAAAAAAAGCCATGAAAATGATGAGCTTCATTTTTTAGCATTTGAAAATAATGCGCCGGGTTGTACGATGTGTGTAAATCGGTCTTTAATTAGATTAAGCAGTAAATATACTAATGTTGATAACATTGTTATGCATGACTGGTGGGTTATGTTATTAGCAGCAGTTAAAGGTAAAATTTACTATATTGATAAATCTCTTATGTTATATAGACAACATGGAGATAATACTTTAGGAGCAGAACAAAAAAGCCTGTTAATAAAGATAAAAAAATATGTATCTAACTTTAATAGTGCCATGACTAATAAATCTAAACATGTAAAGCAATGTGAAAGACAATTAATTGAATTAAATAATGTTCTACAAGATAGAAATCAAACATTAAAAAAGATTTCTAATGTATGTAGTAGGGATAGTAAATTAAGTAAAATGAAGTTCTTTTATAAAGAACGTTATTTATCTGGAAATAGAATTTTTACTCTTTTTTTTGTATAATTTTGTGTCTTTTGATGATATGGTGAAAATGATATGGTAAAGAATTGTATTGTAACCTCTGTTGATCCTGGTGGAATGACAGGAGGAAATAAAGCAAAATCAGATATTGAATTTTTTTGTAAACAAGATTTAGACTTTAATAGTTTACATCTTTTTTTATATAGTAAGAAAGATTTTTGGAAGAAAGTAACTTACTTTCTTTGGGGATTAAAGCGCCAAGTAAATTCTCAGACCTTTGATAATTATATAATTCAATATCCTATTATAGATGATAAAATTTTCGATAGATTTATTAGATATATTTTTAAAAAGAAGAATGCTAAAGTTTATTTAATAATTCACGATATCAAAAGTTTACAAAATAACGATGTTGAGATAAAGCAAAAAGAAATTAATCTTTTTAACAAAGTAGACGGGTTAGTAGTACATAATCAATCTATGAAAAAATGGTTAGAAGAACAAGGTGTTAAAAATAAAATGAGTATTCTAGAAATTTTTGATTATGATAACCCTCAGCAGTTTCAAAGTTTTAGTAAATATGATGGAAAGATATGTTTTCCAGGTAATTTATTTAAATCAACATTTTTACAAAAAAATTTTTTACAAAATCATAAGATTGATATTTATGGACCAAATAAATTAGATAATTATCCAGCTAATGTGATATATAAAGGTCAGTATTCGCCAGAAGAACTTCCTAAGCATTTAAATGAAAACTTTGGATTAATTTGGGATGGAAATAGTATTAAAAGTTGCAGCGGTCACTTTGGAGAATATCTTAAATATAATAACCCACATAAAACCTCGTTATTTATTAGCACAGGGATTCCGATAATTGTTTGGAAAAAAGCCGCAATTGCCAAATTAGTTAATGACTATAATATCGGTATTGTTATTGATAATTTGAGAGAGTTAGATTCGGTTTTGGATAATGTTGATTTAGATCAATATAAAGAACTAAAGAAGAATACAGAAATATTAGGTAAGAAATTAAGAGAAGGATTTTTTATTAAAAGAGCTTTGAGAGAATTATTATATGAATAGGAATATAAGAAAAAGAAATGGCTCAGCCAAAATTGTAAATATACTTAGTTATCTGTTGGCGCTAATCATTATTTTTAATTGTAATACAGTTTATGTAACGTCTACAAATTTTGGTTTTATTAGTAGCAAATTACCATATTTGTTAATTATATGTACTGTAATTTATGTTATTTATCAAACACGATTAAATGGCATAAAAGCTGATATTGCACTATTAATAGGTGTCTTATTAGCAATGTATCTTGGTATCTTTGTGGTTTTCAACAGTATACTTGCAGCTAAAATTACGGGAATAAGTATAGTTATAAATTTTATTACTGTTTTTATGTTGGTTTGGGTAGAAAGACATAGTAGAATTCCTAAGATTTTACAAGCTTATGCAAATATTATGGTAATTATTGCTACAGTTTCAATCGTTTTTTGGATATTTGGAAGTTATCTTCATTTAATTGCCCCTAATAAAATGGTTTCTATAGCATGGGGAGATCCAAGTAGGATGATTCCAAGTTATTATAATATATATTTTGAAACACAATATTTTAATTTTACAATAAGAAACTCTGCTATTTTTGTAGAAGCTCCTATGGCAGCTTTAAATTTTTTATTAGCATTAAGCATTTTAGTTTTGTTTCAAGATAAAACTAAATTTAATAAAATAAAAGTTATAATTTTGATAATAGCTGGTTGTCTTACTATTTCTACTACTATATATATAGGGTTAATGTTGCTCTTTATATTTAAATTATTTTCAAATAAAAATGCTAATAGGTCAGTTGAAGCAATTAAGTATGTTTTTAGTATAGTAGCTGTTCCCACAGTTTTTTATATAATAAGTCAGCTATTTAGTTCAAAGCTAATGACCAACTCTGGAATAAGTAGAAAGTTGGATTATCTTAACGCATTTTCTGCTTGGAAAAATAATCCAATATTTGGAATGGGCATAAATGCTGGTTTAAATGAGGGAGTAAATGTAATTAATGGTATAAAGATAAGTCACTATGGCTTTAGTAGTTCATTTTCAAAGTTGTTAGGTGATGGTGGCCTTTTTATAATTTTGCCTGTTGTTTTAGCGATTGTTATTTCAATAAGAAAAAGTATGATGTATAAAGACAGATCTAGAATGTTTTTTACAATTATTCTCGTTTACTTATTTATGACAATTATATTTGCACAGAATTATCTGTGGACACCTTATAGATTTGATCATTTCTCTAAGAAAATACAGATCTAATAGAAGATAAAATATAATAAATTAAAAGGAATATAGAAATAATTATGAACTATTTAGTAGTTGGTTCAGGTCTTTTTGGAGCAGTGTTTGCTCATGAAGCCGCAAAACGTGAAAATCAAGTTACAGTAATTGAAAGAAGAAATCATATTGCGGGTAATATCTACACTAAAGAAGTAGATGGTATCCAAGTTCATCAATATGGTGCACATATTTTCCATACTTCAAATAAAGAAGTTTGGAATTATGTACAGCAATTTGCTGAATTTAATCGCTATACTAATAGCCCTGTTGCAAACTACAAGGGTCATATGTATAATCTTCCATTCAATATGAACACTTTCAGTGAAATGTGGGGAGTAAGAACTCCGCAGGAAGCTATGGCTAAGATTAATGAACAGCGACAAGAAATGGCAGGCAAGGAACCACAAAATCTTGAAGAACAAGCTATTTCATTAATTGGTCGTGACATTTATGAGAAGTTAATCAAGGGTTATACAGAAAAGCAGTGGGGCAGGCCGTGTACTGAATTGCCTGTTTTTATTATCAAGCGTCTTCCAGTGCGTTTGATTTACGATAACAATTACTTCAATGATGATTATCAGGGTATTCCTATTGGTGGGTATACTAAAATGATTGAGAAAATGTTAGATCATCCCAATATTGAAGTTAAATTAAACACTGATTTCTTTGATGATAAAGAAAAGTATCTTAATAACTACGATAAAGTTGTCTACACTGGTATGATTGATAAATTCTTTGATTATAAGCTAGGCGAACTAGAGTATCGTTCACTTCGATTTGAAACAGAAGAAAAGAATGTCGGTAATTATCAAGGCAACGCAGTAATCAATTATACTGAAGCTGAAATTCCCTACACTCGTATAATTGAACACAAGCATTTTGAATTCGGTAAAGGTGATCCAGATAAGACGGTTATTACTCGGGAATATCCAGTGGATTGGAAACGTGGAGACGAGCCATATTATCCAGTGAATAATGATAGAAATAATAATTTATATGCTAAGTATGCTGATTTAGCTAAAAAGCAAGATAAGGTTATTTTTGGTGGTCGTCTTGGTCAATACAAGTATTACAATATGGATCGAGTTATTGAGTCAGTTTTAAGTGCAGTAGATAAAGAGCTTAGGTAATATGGTTATGAAGAAAATAGATCAGAATATTAAAATTTCAGTAATTTTACCTATTTATAATGCTCAAGACTATTTAAAGGAATGTGTTGATTCTGTTATGAACCAAACATATTCTAATCTCCAAGTTATATTGGTAAATGATGGTTCTAGTGATAATAGTTGGAAAATTTGCCAAGAGCTAGAAAAGATCGATAATCGAATAGTGGCCGTAACTCAAAAAAATAGAGGTGTTTCAGTTGCTAGAAATAGAGGTATGGAATTAGCTACTGGACAATGGATTATGTTTGTTGATCCTGATGATATATTGAATAAATCAATTATTGAAAAACTATTGTGCAAAGCACACGCTGATGTGGATATTGTATCGTGTTGTTGTTATGGCTTTGATAAAAAAGAAAAGACGGTAAACTATTTTTTTAAGGAAGATATGGACTTTAAAACTGATAAAACAGACCTTTATCTACAATTATTAAATCCCGGATATGGGCAACCTAATTTTCCACTTACAGCTATTGGAGTTCCATGGGGAAAAATTTATAGGAGAGAATTCTTGAAAAAGTATAATTTGAAATTTGATCCTAAATTACGTAGAATGCAAGATAATTTATTTAATATGTATGCGTTTTACTATGCACAAGACATAAAATATCTAAATGATCCATTATATTTTTATAGACTTGCACATATCAATAACTACAATAAGAAAAATTTTGAAAAAATTAGACATATCTTTATACCGGTGCTTGATGCTAGATATAAAGCGATAAATGAATTAGGGTTAAACAATAATGTAAGGATTTCAACTGAATACATAAATGAAACTGCAAGTATTTTTTTAAATATTACTCAAAGTATTGTTTTAAGTAATAGAGCGAATGTACAACAAGAACTTAATGATCTTATTAGTAAAGAGTATATAAAAAAATTATTTACTGAAAAAGATAAGATTAGAAACAAGAAAATAAAATTCAAGTTATTCTTATTAAAAAAAAGAAAATATAGAAGTTATCAGATAATTACACAATTGTTGGTAAAATTAAAAGGATACAATTAGTCGAGAGTTAGGGGATAAACATTTGATGTTATAGGTAGCTTATCGATGTTTATTTTAATTGTTACAATGTTGTGTTATAAATATCAATAAGGTTTGGTAAAAACTAATTAACAAATAAAGTTGTAAAATCTAAAGGACGTTTAATATGAAAAATTATAAAATCGCAGTAGCAGGAACAGGATATGTAGGTTTGAGTTTAGCAACTTTGTTATCACAACATAATGAAGTTACAGCTGTAGATATAGTTCCTGAAAAAGTTGATTTAATTAATAACCACAAGTCCCCAATTGTGGATAAAGAAATTGAAAATTTTCTGGCAAATAAGGATTTAAAGCTAAAGGCTACATTAAATGCGAAAGAAGCATATAAGAATGCGGATTTTGTAATTATTGCTACTCCTACTAATTATGACAGTGAAAAGAACTTCTTTGATACCTCAGCCGTTGAAGCAGTTATTAACTTAGTTCAAAAATACAATCCAAATGCAATTATGGTAATTAAATCTACCATTCCTGTTGGTTACACTAAGCATATCCGTAAGGAATTCAATACGGACAATATTATCTTTAGTCCTGAATTTTTGCGTGAAGGTCATGCATTATATGACAACTTACATCCATCTAGAATCGTTGTAGGTACTGATCCAGATAACAAAAAGTTAGTAGATGCTGCACATACTTTTGCTACGTTATTGCAAGAAGGAGCAGAAGAAAAAGATATACCTACATTATTTATGGGCTTTACTGAAGCTGAAGCGGTTAAACTTTTCTCTAATACTTACTTAGCTCTTCGTGTAAGCTATTTTAACGAACTTGATACTTATGCCGAAAGTAAAGGACTTAACACTCAGGAAATAATTGATGGTGTTGGCCTCGATCCACGTATTGGTACTCACTACAACAATCCTTCATTTGGTTACGGCGGTTATTGCTTGCCTAAGGATACCAAACAATTGCTTGCTAACTACAAAGATGTTCCAGAAAACTTAATCGAGGCTATTGTTAAATCAAATGATACTCGTAAGGACTTTATTGCTGATCAAGTATTACGCAAGGCCGGCTACTATGACTACGATGACAAAAATACTTACGATCCTAAGGAAGAAAAGCAAGTTACTGTTGGAGTTTACCGATTAACTATGAAGTCTAACAGTGATAACTTCCGTCAAAGTTCCGTTCAAGGTGTTATGAAGCGTGTTAAGGCCAAGGGCGCTAAAGTGATTATTTATGAACCAACTCTTGAGGATGGTACAACTTTCTTTGGTAGTGAAGTTGTAAATGATATCAATAAGTTCAAGAATAATTCGGATGCGATTATAGCTAATAGATATAATACGATTCTTAATGACGTAAAAGATAAAGTTTATACAAGAGATATTTTTAGAAAAGATTAAGTAAAATAATTAGGGGTAAATATGAGCCAAAAGCAAGTCGGAGTAGTTATATTAAATTATATTTCATATCAAGTTACTGAGAAGTGCGTCGAATCTTTTCAACAACAAAATAGTGATAATATAAATGTCCAAATTGTTGTCGTTGATAATTGTTCTCCTAATGAGTCTTTTGAAGTTTTAAAAGAGAAATATATGGGAATCGATAATATCACTGTTGTTCAAACTGATAAAAACTTGGGTTTTGCTAGGGGAAATAATTATGGATATAAGATTTTAAAGAAAATTATAGATCCTGATTTCGTTATTACATCAAATAGTGATATCCAGTTAAAAATGGCTGGTTTATACAGTTGGATATTTAAAGCATATCAAGAATATGATTTTGGAATTTTAGGACCATCTGTTTATTCGATTAGAGGGCATTTTCACCAAAATCCTGCTGAAAATGCCTCCAAAAATTTACACGAAGTTCGTGAATATCAAAGAAATTTGAGACGCTATTTACTAAAATTAAGAATAAAGAAATTTCTTAAATATGAGGGGAAAGAAAAAAAACATAAACATAAACAGTTAGAAAATCCTTATTATAAAGAAATTCATTTAGATAAAACTCTTCATGGAGCATTTCAAATATTTTCTAGAAGATATTTAGATATATATGATTCTCTTTACGATAGTCGCACATTTTTATACTTAGAAGAAAACATTTTAAAATTACGCTGTGACTATGAAAATTTGCCAATGGTATATTTACCAAATTATGAAGTTAATCATTTTCAAGCAGTTTCGACAGATAATCTCGTAAAAACCAATTATGATAAAGGAATATTTAGAAGTAGAAACCTTTTAGAATCTTATAAAGTGTATGAAAGTATATTAAAAAAGCATTTGGAGCAAAGCCATGACTAAGAATGGAACTACCTCTTTAAAAAAAGCAGCAATAATTAACGGTTCAGGTAAATACTCCAAGATTTTGCTATCTGTAATAGTTAATGCAATATTAGCAAGAATACTATCTCCGTCCGATTATGGTATTGTAGCAGTAATAACGGTATTTTCTACTTTTTTTACTACATTATCAGATATGGGATTTGGAGTAGCAGTAGTTCAAGATAAGGGCTTAAAAAAAGAAGACATAGATAATATCTTTTCATTTACAGTATATGTTTCTTTTGGATTAATGTTGCTATTTGCATTATTTTCTATTCCTATTGCAAAATTTTATAAAAATAGTGTGTATATTCCTCTTGGACTATTACTCAGTTTTTCATTATTGTTTGATGCAATGAATATGGTGCCTAATGGAATCTTGAATCGGCATAAAGAATTCATGGTTATAGCAATTAGAACAGTAGTAGTTTATGTGATTGCTGCAGTTGTAACAGTTATTCTTGCTTTAATGGGTTTTAGATACTATGCATTGGTTATTCAGGCAATCATTACTTCTGTGTTTACTTTTGTTTGGAATTGGGCTACTACCCGTCCTAAGTTTAAAATAAAAATAGGCATGGATAGTGTCAGAAGGGTTTTAAATTATTCAGTTTATCAGTTTTTGTTTAATTTTATTAACTACTTTTCACGTAATCTTGATAATTTATTGACGGGTAAATTTATGGGGGATGCACAACTAGGCTATTATAATAAAGCTTATAGTTTAATGTTGTATCCAGTTAATAACTTAACTGGAGTTGTTTCTCCAGTACTGCATCCAATTCTTTCCGACTTTCAGCATAATTTTGAAATCATATATAAGAAGTATTTAAAAGTATTTAAGATACTTTTTATGCTTGGAGCTTTTGTATCTCCATTATGTTATTTGGGTGGAAAAGAGATTATAACCATAATGTATGGTAGCAATTGGGCAGCATCTGTAATCTGCTTTCAATTCTTATCTATTGCAATTATTCCGCAAATGTTGAATTCAAGTTCAAGTGGAGTCTTTCAGGCATTAGGCAATACACGCTTGTTATTCTGGAATAGTTGTATTAATACGGGAATAACTGTAATTGCAATATTGATTGGTGTATTTGATGGTGGGAATATAGTATCTCTTTCTGCTGCAGTTGGATTAGCTTATGTTTGTCACTTCTTTACTGCATTTTATATGCTTATTAAATGGGGATTTGGCTATAAATTTTCAAGATTTCTTGGAGATATTCTTCCTGATTTAATAGTGTTGCTTGGTATGGAATTAGCTGTGATTATTTATCCATTTGATATTCAAAATTCATTTGTATCTTTACTTGTAAAAACTGGATTTTTAGCAATTAGTTTTATCATACTTTTGTGGATTACAGGAGAATATAAGTTAATTAGGCAAGTTGTTAAAAGAAAATAATAAAAGCGTTTTTTATAAATAGGAATAATAATGAAAGATAGAATTAATAGTTTTGTTATTTGTAATGGAAGAAATATCTTAAATAGGATAGATTGGCATTATAGCGGGGCAAAAAAATATAAACTTTTCTTTCACTATGTAGACACAGTCTTGTCTTCTGACTATAAAGTTTGTGACAATATATTTAAAAATAGATATGTAAAAGTCCAAAATCAGAGAATTCCATTTAGATTTTGGATAATGTGGTGGCAAGGTATGGCTGAAGCTCCTAGTCTTGTTAAAAAAAATATAAAACTAATTCAAGAATTATTTGGTAAGAATAATGTAACTATTATCACGAAAGATAATTATAAAAAATATACTAGTATCTCACATGTATTGTATAAGAAGGTAGAAGCTAAAACAATAAGTTTAACGATGTGGAGTGATATTGTTCGTTTTAATATATTAAATAATTATGGTGGTTATTGGATAGATTCGACAGTTGCATTAACTACGAAATTTAAAGAATATTTTATGGAATTACCATCACAACCATTTTTTTCCATTTGTAATAAAAATGGTAATTATCAAAATATAACTTTATCTAGATGGACACTTTGGTTTATCGGAGGCATTCCTCATTTAAATTTGTTCGAGTATTTGAATAATTTTTATAATTCATATTTTTTAAAACATAATATAAATGTGGATTACTTTTTGACGGATGATGCAATAAATCACTATTATCATAAATATCCTGATTTAAAAAAGTACTGTGATCAATTAAAAAGAGATTGGCAACCATATTATTTAATGAATCATTTTCATGATCAATTTACTTTAGATATGGCTAACAAAGTAAATGATCAATTAAAATATAGCATTCAAAAGCTTACGTATAAATTTAGTGACTCTGAAGTAAAAAAAGATACGGTTGCATGGGACATATTATGTTTAGACAGTCATTTTTTTCGATAGAGTACTTTTAATGCTTTAGTATGAAATTAATAAAAAATATAATACTGTACTGAAAGAATAAAAAATGAAAAAACGAATTTCTAATTTTGAATTATTAAGAATTATTGCTATGTTTATGATAGTTTTACATCATGCAATTGTTCATGGTGTTTGGCTGAGTAACAAGCATATTATTATGACTCCACTTGTTGATGCGACTATATATAATTTTTTTGCAATGGGAGGAGAAATTGGCGTTTATTTATTTGTAATGATTACGGGTTATTTTATGATTGATTCTAAAATAGCATTTCGTAAGTTAGTAAAATTGTGGCTTCCAATATTTTTTTGGTCGATAAGTTTGTATAGTATATTTGCAATTATTAATCATGAATTTAGTTTAATAGGTTGTGTACAAGCTAGTTTTCCAATAATTTCTTCACAATATTGGTTTATAACAGCTTATTTCCTTATGTACTGTTTAATTCCATTTCTTAATGGCGGAATTAATTATATGATTAGGAATGGAAAATCTAAATATTTAATTTTATTAGTAGGGATATTTTTACTTTTAACTTTTCCTAAAATAGCTATTAGTGGAGATGTTAGTTCAAAATTAATAATGTTCTGCCTTTTCTATAGTTTAGGTGCATTTTTCAAAAAGGAAAATATACAATTTAGTTCTAAAGCATATTTAGGTATTGCATTAATTCTAAATGTAATAGTTATTGCTCTAGTATGTATTTATGGTAAAAAGAATTTAGTTTTAGCTACTAAATTGATGAGAGCACTTGTTTTAGAAACTTGGACTATTTTTGGACCAGTAATAGCTATTTTAGGATTTATAACAGTATGTAAAGGTAAAGCTTTTTACAATAATATAATTAATACTATATCTTCAACAACATTAGGAGTGTATTTAATTAGCGATAATCATGCAGTCAGAGAATGGCTATGGATTGATATATGGCATTTGAATAAATTATCTTCATCGCTGTTAGTTAATACAGGATATATTTTATTAGCAGTGGTTATTGTTTTTGTGATTTGTAGCTTATTAGAATATGTTAGAAAGAGTATATTTTCAAGACTAGAAGATTATATTATTAATGTAGGAAACTAATCTATTGCTAAGCGTACCTGAATATTTTGCAAACTGAGTCAATAGAAATTAATATCTTCAATATGTTGAAGGCATCACAAGAAAAAGAGTATAGAAATATTATCAATCTCAGTTATGTATATTATTAAGGCAAACATGTTAATGATTAGTAGTTAGTTCTCAAAAAAATTTCCATGATAATTTTGAATAAGGTAGACTTTACGCTTAACCCAAAGTTGAGATGAAATGCTTAATAGCGTAGATCCTTTGAATACTTGATGTTGTACATAAAACAGGCAGATTTATCGATTTTTAGAGCAAAAAATGATGTGAAGGTTGCATTATCTTAACAGGGCAATGATTTCAGGTAGAAAAAGACTCGGATTTAAAATTGTTACATATAATTAAAACTTAGATTCATATTTAATGATAATAATTATATTTTTGAAAGTTTTGTAAGAAAGCATATAAGGATAGCTCATTATTAGACGCTATTATTAACTCTAGCCATGTTAGCTCAAACCCAACCTCGATTGAGTATGGTTTTGAACCATACTGAAACCAAAGATATCTGTGCAAGTATATTTTGAAATTGGCACAAAAGTTAAGCTAACAGCAACGTAGTGTCGTATAATATTGAAGAACAACCTTTTATAATCAAAGAAGAGTCAGCTTGAATGCTGGCTATTTTTGTTGGGAGGGGAGTAAGCGTCAAATAAAATAGTGTACTTAAAAACCGTCTCAGTAACTGTTATACTGAGACGGTTATTTAAGTTCTTTTATTTACAATTCTTCTGGATCT
>ERZ1643247.2508-NODE-2508-length-14376-cov-25.293834_pt1 | contig 14376 bp, 16 predicted proteins | sample MGYA00579264_ERZ1643247 | MGnify/ENA primary metagenome ERZ1643247 (study PRJEB29033, sample SAMEA4952262) | chicken gut metagenome | biome: Broiler Chicken; feature: Gastrointestinal Tract; material: Caecum | place: Ireland | collected 2018 | study: Broiler... | reverse complement strand
GAAGGAAAGATTTTAGCGCTCCCCGCAAGGGAAGATATCGACAGTCAGATTGCGGAGCATATGATCGTCGAGTTGTACTCCAAGTAATTGGGTACGCCTTAGAAAAAGGAGGTAAAGCCGCATGATCGAAATGGATATGCCTAAAATCGAGGTGGAGGAGAACGAGTCTAAAAGCTATGCGAAGATCGTTGTCGAACCGCTCGAAAAAGGTTTCGGTCTTACAATAGGCAACTGTCTGAGAAGGATACTCCTCTCCGCGCTCCCCGGAGCCGCCGTGCAGGGTATCAGATTTTATCCCGACGGTCTCGTTAAGCATGAGTTCTCCGCCATTCCCGGCGTAAAGGAAGACGTACCCGAGATCATTCTTAACCTGAAAACGCTCGCCATACAGACGACTTCGGTCGATAAAGATTATACCAAGACGATGCACATCTGCAAGGAAGGCCCCGTCGTCATCACGGGCGCAGACATCGAGCAGGACGCGGAAGTTGAGGTCATCAACAAAGACCAGTATATCTGCACGGTAGACGAGGGCGCTAAGCTCGATATGGAAGTTACCATCGGCAGGGGCAGGGGTTACAAAGGCGCCGGCTCCAACAAAAATCACCCGATCGGCTACATCCCCATCGATTCCATCTATACCCCCGTCAAAAAAGTCAATTATAACGTGGAGAGCACGCGCGTAGGGCAGAGCATCGACTACGACAAGCTCATCATGGAGGTCTGGACGAACGGCGCGTTCTCCGCAAAAGAGATCGTGTCGCTCGCGGCGAAGATCATGCAGGATCATATCAGCCTGTTCGTCAACCTGTCCGATTTCATCAAGGGCATGGACATTCTCGTGAAGAACGAAGACGACAAGCAGCAGCAGGTCCTCGCCATGGCGATCGAAGACATGGATCTTTCCGTCCGCTCCTACAACTGCCTCAAACGCGCAAATATCCACACGGTCGAAGATCTGACCAAAAAGACCGAGGAAGAAATGCTGAAAGTTCGTAACCTCGGCAGAAAGTCTCTCGACGAGGTCATTTTGAAGCTCGAATCGTACGGACTTTCATTACAAAAAAAGGAGGACTAACATTATGCCGGGAAAATTGGGCAGAACCAGCGAACAAAGGCTCGCGATCCTGAGAAACCAGGCGTCCAGCCTTCTCTGGTACGGAAAAATAGAAACGACCAAAGCGCGCGCGAAGGAGCTGCGTTCTTACGTCGAAAAGATCATCACCGCAGCCGTCAACACCTATGACGATACCATCGAAAGCACGAAGGTCGTCACCGAAAAGGCGGGCAAGAAGGAAAAGGAAGTTACCGTTACCGTCGTAAAAGACGGCCCGAAGAAGCTTGCGGCACGCCGCAAGATCATGGCGAAGCTGTACGACCTGCAAGAGATCAAAGCGTTCAACGAGAGCAAATCCGCCTATAAGGAGAGGACGAAAGACGTCGCTCACCCTCTCATTGAAAAGCTGTTCAACGAGATCGCTCCCAAGTATGCGCAGCGCAACGACGAAAAGAATTGCGCTGGCGGATATACCCGCATCATCACCCTCGGCGAACGCCGCGGCGATGCGGCTGAAACCGCGATCATCGAACTCGTATAACAAGGCCCCGCAACGGCGGGCAACGAGGCGCGCATCGTTCCGATGCGCGCCTGTATTTTAACCGCGGCGGAGGCGCCGCAATAAGGATCGGGAGGAAAAAACTGCATGACGGAGCGAGAAAGCTACCTTTTTTGGGACACGCTGCACTTTTTTGAGGGAGACGCAAAGCGCGCGCAGCACTTTGCGAAGGTATATTTCTTTGCGGAGCGCATCGCGGAGGGCGAGCGGGTTTTCAAGAAGGTAGCGGAAACCGTACGCGCGGCGGCGATCGTGCACGACGTCGGTATCCGCCCGGCGGAGGAAAAGTACGGGCGGTGCGACGGCAAATTGCAGGAACAGGAGGGCCCTGCCGCGGCAGAAACGCTGCTCGCGAAAGCGGGGTATGAAAGGGAAGAGATCGCCCGCATATGTTATCTTGTGGGGCACCATCATACATATTCCGCGATAGACGGCGCCGATTTTCAGATACTTGTCGAAGCGGATCTGCTCGTCAATTTTTATGAGGACGGCGTCTCCTCCGCGGGGATCGCTGCCGCCGTCGGAAAGATATTCCGGACAGAGACGGGCAAAAAGCTCGCGCGGGAAATGTTTTGTGCCTCCGTTTAGGCGGAAAACAGCGCGGAATGTGATAAAAAGGGGGAATTGTACGGGAAATTTTTTACAAGGATAAAAAGTGCTTGACGATTTTAAAAATAACGGTTAAAATAATAAAGTATCAATAAAATATTCCGAGTATACCCTTTATATTGCAGGAGGATTTATGGTAAAAACTTTGGGAGGCAAGATCGCAAAGCTCGCCGCCGTGTTGCTCGCCGTGCTGCTCGTTTTGGGAGTATCGTTCGCGTTCGTCGGCTGCGAAACAAAGCGCCCCGTGATCTCCGTCCGCATTACGTTCAACGAAAACACGTACGAGCTCGAATACGAGCTGTACCGCAACATGTATCCGCAGACGGTGGCGCACTATCTCGAACTGATCGATATGGATTACTTTGACGGGACGGTGATACACGACTATCAGAGCAACCGCATGGTCGGTGGTAGCTATGAGGATAAAGGCCAAGATTTTTCTCAAAATGATCTTGAGGCAGATGATTATGCTGCTGTTTTGAAAGATTATGATGCTGCCACGAAAGACGAGAATGGTAATGTTACGCTTGAAAACGTATCTGTTTGGGCAGACGAAAACAAGGAAACGGCGTACAATACCCTTTACGGTGAATTTTCAGCAAACGGATTTACGGTAGAAAATAACGGACTGACGAATCGTCTGGGGGCAATCGGCACCTATTATTATACGCCTATAAGGACGACGGGCGATGCACCCCGTGTTTGGGTGCAACTCAACAGCGATAACAGTATGGATACTCGCCCGTACAGTTACAATTCTGCAACGAGTATGTTTTATTTGTACACTGGGTCTTCAGGCACGGATTCCAACTACTGCACGTTCGGCCTTTTGAAGGACAGCGACGACGCAGAGACCTTCCAGCAGCTTCTCGACGATATAGAGGAATACACGTTGGAAACGCTGAACGAAGGGGACGAGAGCGGCACGGAGATCTTTACCACGGAAAAGCAGGTAACGATCGAGGATCGTTACTGGATAGAGGATACGTATGAGGACGTGACCTTCAACATTCCGCGCGCGAAGATCGTGATCGAAGAGATGCGCGTCGTTAAATATTGATTTTGTAAAAAAGCGGCAGAAATGCCGCTTTTTTTTGTCGGCTTATTTGTTCAGCCGCGGGAGGAAACGCCCGCGGCTGGATTTTTACATTCGGGCAGGCGTCGGCGCGGGAGAGGCGGCCCTTTCCGGGAAAGACATGTCGCAGCGGGAAATAAAGTAAACAGAAAGAAATTGTTTCACGAAACGTTCACATCTCCTTGCATTTTCCCGCGCGGAATGTTATAATAAATCGATGTGTGTTTTACCCGGCCAAGGCAAAGCACAAAAAAATTTTACAATCCGGGGGTTCTTACCAATGAAGCTCATCTACGGAGTCAAGGACAGGCCCAAAGCGGGGCAGCTGATCCTGTTCGCCTTGCAGCAATTGCTTGCGATCCTCGCCGCGACGATCGCCGTACCTATGGTGATCAACAACACGACCGGCAGCGATATGTCTATCTCTGCTGCGCTCTTCGGGGCGGGGGCGGGCACGCTCGTGTATCTCTTGTTTACAAAATTCAAGAGCCCTGTGTTTTTGGGCAGTTCCTTTGCCTTTATCGGCTCTATGACGGCGGCCTTTGCGGGCGGCGTTTCCGCGGCGCTCGGCTATCTCGGCCTCATCATCGGCGCGGTATTCGCCGGGCTCGTATATGTGCTCATTGCCGTTGTCGTCAAGTTTGTCGGCGTCAAATGGATCGATAAGCTGATGCCCGCCGCCGTGATCGGGCCGACCGTCGCGATCATCGGTCTTTCCCTTTCCACGAACGCGATCTCCGATCTCATGAAGGGCGACGTGCTCAACGCCGCGGACGCGATGGTGTGCTCTCCGTACCTGGCGCTGGTTTGCGGGCTTGTCGCGTTCGGCGTGACCGTTGCCTGCTCGGTCTACGGCAAAAAGATGGCGCGCATGATCCCGTTCATCATCGGGATCCTCGCAGGTTACGCCCTCGCGGCGATCTTCACCGTGATCGGCAACGCCGCCGGGGTCGACGCCCTCAAAATTATCGATTTTTCCATTTTCAAATCTATGGAATGGTATCCCCGGTTTACCTTCTTAGAGGTATTTAGCGGAAGCCTTACGCCCGCGGAGGGCAGCAGCATCGGCGCGTATATCGGTACGATCGCCGTGGCGTATATCCCCGTCGCGTTCGTCGTGTTTGCGGAGCATATCGCGGATCATAAAAATATCTCTTCTATTATAGAAACGGATCTTCTCACCGATCCGGGGCTTTCCAGAACCCTCCTCGGAGACGGCGTGGGTTCCATGGTCGGCGCCGTGTTCGGCGGATGCCCGAATACGACGTACGGCGAGTCTGTCGGATGCGTCGCCATATCGGGCAACGCATCGGTTTCCACCACCTTTTTGACGGCGATCTTTGCGATCGTGTGCGCGTTCGTCGGCCCGTTCACCTCATTCCTCGATACGATCCCCAGTTGCGTAATGGGCGGCGTATGCATGTGTCTGTACGGATTTATCGCCGTAAGCGGTTTGAAGATGGTGCAGAAGGTCGATCTTGAAGACAACGGAAATCTGTTCACCGTCTCCGCGATTTTGGTCGCGGGCATCGGCGGGCTCACGCTCACCTTCGGCGGCATCACCATTACTTCCATCGCGTGCGCGCTCATTCTCGGCATTCTCACCAACGTGTTGGTGAACGCATGGAAAAAGAATCGGGGAACGAAGGAACCCGCCGCGCAGGAAAGCGTGCCCGAAAACGGCGTTGCGCAGAAGAGCGCTCCGGAAAACGGCGCCGCGCAGGATCAGGCGCCTCCGCCCGCGCAGGAAGCCGCGGAACCGGTATCCGGCGGTGCGGAGGATAAGGAGGACGGAAATGACAGATCATAGCAACATCTTTATTTTCGATCACCCGCTGATCAAGCATAAAATATCCATTCTGCGAGATAAGAACACGGGCATGAAGGAATTTCGCGAGCTCGTGGAGGAGATCACGCAGATCATGACTTACGTCAGCATGGAAGACGTGCAGCTCATGCCCGTAGAAGTGGAAACGCCGCTCGAAAAAACGGTGCAGTACCGCATTCCGGAAGAGAGCATCGCCATCGTGCCGATCCTGCGCGCGGGGCTGGGCATGGTCAACGGCGTGCACAAGGTGCTCCCCACCGCGCGCGTCGGGCATATCGGCATGTACCGCGACGAGGAGACTCTGCAACCGCAGGAGTACTACTGCAAGCTTCCCGATGGCATCGAAAACAAAACGGTGATCCTCGTCGACCCCATGCTCGCGACGGGCGGCTCCGCATGCGACGCCCTCGCCGCTTTGAAAAAGCGCGGGTGCAGGAACATCAAGATGATGTCTATCATCGCCGCGCCGGAGGGCATCGAAAGGATCGCCCGCGAGCACCCCGACGTGCGCGTATACGTTTCCACGCTCGACAGGGAGCTCAATGAAAACGGGTATATCCTTCCCGGGCTCGGAGACGCGGGAGACCGCCTGTTCGGAACCAAATAGTAACCGAGAGCGCGCCGTTATCGCGGCGCGCTCTTTGCGTATCAAAGCGGGGCGCCTTTTTATAAGGGCTGCCCCGCTTTGGCGTTCGGTATACAACGATCATTCGCCGGCGGGAACGATGTTGGAGATCTTCCCGTTTTCCAGCGGCGCGGCAAAGAATTTTATGCGGAACAGATTTTCCTTTTCGGGGTAAACGAGCCCCGCCGCGTTTATCTTTCCGTGCGCCAGATAAAAGACGGACGGGGGCACGCACACGCCCGTAAAGCCGCCGAGATAGCTTCTGATCTCCTCCGCGCGCGGGAGAAGGGCGGGGGAGAGATATTTCCGGAAGGCGCCGCGCGCGAGCACCGCCTCAAAAAAGGCGAAGGGGATAAGCCGCTCGTCGAGCTTTGCTGCGGCAAAGCCTTCCCGTTCCCGCACCGCGTAGTTTTCGAGGTGCAGCTGCCCGTCGCGGTACGCCCACACGCTTTCGGCTATGTGCCCCGCGTGGTCGTGAAAGGCTCGCACAGTTTTCAGACGCTCACCACCCTCGCAGGAGACGACCTCTCCGGAAAAGAGCGGCGCCGTTCCCGCGAAGAGGGAGAGAAAAATATCCCCGTTCGCAAGTTTTCCCTCTGCGGCGATCAGTGTGGCATTTGCCGCGCGCACCGTTTTCAGAGAGGCGCTCCGCACGCAGAACGGAAGGGGCGCGGCGTAAAATCCGTCTCCTTCCAAACACAGCTGCAAGCCGCCGTCTTCGTACAGCGTCGCCAACGTATCCCCTTCGCGCAGCTGGGCGACGGGTCTGAGCCCGCCCTGCCGCCTCGGGAAGAGCCGCTTTACGTGTACGTTTGCGCCGCAGTCGTAGCGGTAAACGTCGCAGAAAGCGGGCGGCGAATCGAAAAAGTTTTTGTCGAGCAAAAAGGAAAGGGGAGCAAGCGCCGCGTCTTCGGGGAAAAATTCCGCGAGCACTTTTCCGCCCTCGGGAATATCCGCAAATTTTTCGTGGCGGGAACAGCTCCCCGCGATCGCCCCGCCCAAACGGAGGAGGCAGGGCGCCTCGCATGTAAAATATACCCGCATGGCAAATCCCTCCGCCCGCCTTGCGCGGGCGTTTTTATTTCGGATTAAATTATATGTATAGAACCATTTATATATGTCAATAAAGGTAGTAAATCCGAAACGGAGGTGACAGACATGGATAAGATCAACGGTTACAGCGAGCAGGAAGCGAAAACGCTCATCGATTTTATTGCGGAGGGCAAAAAGAGGGGCGAAGCGCTCAGCGCGCTCTTTGCCTCGTACGGCAAAAAGTGCGGAAGGGCGGCGGGCAGCGTGCGCAATTATTACTATCAGTTTTTGAAGTGCGAAGACGCGCGCGCAAAGGAGATCCTGCGCGGCAAGCGCCTGCGGGCGGAAAAGATCCGCGCATTCAGCGACGAGGAGAGGAACGAAATGCTGAAAAAGATCCTTTCCGAGCGCAGCAAGGGGTATTCCGTGCGGCGCGCCATCGCCAACGTGTGCGCGGGCAACGAAAAGCAGATGCTGCGCTACCAGAACAAATACAGGAACCTCGTAAAAAAGCAGCCCGAACTCATCGAGCGCACCGCAAAGGAAATGGGCCTGCCCTCGGCAATGCCAGCCCGCAAGACGGATTTTTTGCAGAAGCGGCTGGAACGGGAGATCAACGACCTGTACGACCGCCTCGCCGTGGCGCTCAGAGAGGAGAACGACCGCCTGAAAAAGGCGGTGGAACGGCTCACGGAGGAAAACGAGATCCTGCGCCGCGCGGGAAAGACGGAGAAGGGCGCGTGAGCGCGCGCATAATTTTACAAAATGCGCGCATACTCGGATAAGAGCAGGAACGCTCGCATCGGAGGAAAAACAATGGAAAAATTCGTAACCGGTCTTCTTTTGGGCATGGTGGGCGGCGCGCTCATCGTTGCGAACAGCAAAAAGACGCGCGCGCTCGTCAAAATGAGTCAGGACGAGATCAAGGAAAAGATCGACGCCTATATCGACGAAAAGCTCGAAGGATTGGACAGCGAAGAGAAAAAAACCAAAAAAAGCGCGCAGTAAAGGGCGCGTTTGTCGGAAAAAGGCCCGCCCCGCGCAGAAATTGCGCGGGGCGGGCACCGTTTTTTCGGTTATTACAAAATTATTACAAAAAAACGGGCGCAAAAGTTAGTTTTTTTGCGAGAAATCTGCTAAAATCATATCCGACGGAGAAATTATCATGCCTTCTACATATGCTCATTACCGCTTCGGAAAAGAAGTATTCGCGGCGCTTCCCGAAGGAACGGCCGAAATTGTCCGCGAGGCTCGCGGCCTGTACGACATAGGCCTGCACGGGCCCGACCTGCTGTTTTATTACAAGCCCCTCGGCAGCAATGCCGTCAACCGCATCGGGTTCGGCATGCACGCCGAACCCGCGGAAAAGTTTTTTGTGCCCGCCGCGCAGATCGTCAGAAACGGCGGTGCGGCGCAGGCTGCGTACGCGTACGGATTTATCTGTCATTTCGCGCTCGATTCCGCCTGCCACAGCTACATCGAAAACAAGATCCGCCTTTCGCACGTTACCCATACCGAAATAGAGAGCGAATTCGACCGCAGTTTATTGCTCGAAGAGGGGAAAGATCCGCTTTCCGCTTCGCTCACCGCGCATATTGCGGCGAGCGAGGAGAACGCGCGCGTCGTCGCGCCCTTTTTCGGCGTGAGCGAAAAACAGGCGTATAAGGCGCTGCGTTCGATGCTCTTTTACAACTCTCTTTTGCGGGCGCCGCGTCAGCCCAAGAGGGGACTCGTGAATCTCGTTTTAAAGCTTTCGGGCAATTATAAGGAGATGCACGGCATGATGATCGCCGAACGGCCGATCTCTGCCTGCGAAGACAGCAATATGCGTCTGAAAAAGCTGTTTGAAAAGGCAGTGCCGGAGGCTGTTTCTCTCATTGAGAATTTTTCGGGATACGTGCGCGGGGACAGCCGGCTTTCGCCCGCCTTTGAAAACACATTCAGCCACAGGCGCGGTTGGAGAAGCATACCTGTGCTTCCGCCCGAAGAGGAGAAGAATTATGAAGTTTAAGATGACCTCTCTCGAAAAAAAAGTGGGTGCTTTACGACGTGGGCAATTCGGCGTTTACCCTGCTCGTGTCTACACTCATTCCCATCTTTTTTTCGCTGATCGCGGGAGACAGCGAAGCGTCCGCAACGGTCTATCTCGGCTATGCGACGAGCATCGCCACCGCGGTCGTCGCGCTTCTGGGGCCCGTGCTCGGCGCGGTCTCCGATCTTCGCGGCATGCGCAGGCGCATCTTTTCGATCGCCCTGCTCGTCGGCGCGGTCGGCTGCGCGGTGCTCGGTTTTATACAGCATTGGATATGGTTTCTCGCCCTGTTCGTGCTCGCAAAGTCTGCGTATTCGCTCAGCCTCGTCGTTTACGATTCCATGCTCTGCGACGTAACGACGCGCGAACGCATGGACGAGGTGTCTTCCCGCGGCTATGCGTGGGGATACATCGGCAGCTGCATTCCGTTTATTCTGTGCGTCGTGGTGTACGTTTTGTACGAGCCCTCCATGCTCGGGGTATTGGATCTGATGTCCGCAATGGTCATCATCTTTCTGCTCACCGCCGTATGGTGGGTCGGCTGTTCCGTTCCCCTTTGGAGAAATTACAGGCAGGCGCACTACGTAGAGCCGGGCAGCCACCCCGTGAAGGCGGGGCTCAAAAGTCTCGGGGGCACGTTCAAAGAGATGGTCAAAAATAAGCATATCCTTCTCTTTTTGCTCGCGTTCTTTTTCTTTATCGACGGGGTGTATACGATCATAGACCTCGCCGTCGCTTACGGCACCGACCTCGGGCTGAATTCCGCGATGCTCCTTCTGGCGCTGCTCGTCACGCAGATCGTGGCGTTCCCCGCGGCGATCCTTTTGGGCATGCTTTCGCGCAAGGTCAAGCCGGAGTATCTCATTATTGTCTGCATCGTCGCCTATTTCTTCATCACGGTGTACGCCATCTTTTTGCAAGAGGAGTATCAGTTCTGGATCCTCGCCGTGTGCGTCGGGCTCTTTCAGGGCACGATCCAGGCGATGTCGCGCTCCTATTTCGCCAAGATCATTCCGCATGAAAAGGCGGGGGAATATTTCGGCATCTACGATATTTTCGGCAAGGGCGCCTCTTTTATGGGCACCTTCCTCGTCGCGCTGGTCGCCGATATTTCGGGCAGAGAAAATTACGGCGTGGGCGCGCTTGCGGTCATGTTTCTCATCGGGCTCGCCCTGTTTCTGGTCGCCGTGCGATTCGGCAAAAAGAGCGCCGCAGCAGGCAGCGTTCCTGCCGCGGAGCCGAGGCGGGAAGGTGTCGCCTCCGGCGCGCCGGCTTCGCCGGAGGAAGGTTCGCAGCCTTTGCCGCAGGAGCGCCCGCAGGAAAACGGACAAGACGGCTCACGGGAAAAATAAAAATTTTTGCATAGGGGCGGGAGGCTGCTTTCGGGCGGTCTTCCGCTTTTTATTATCAAATTTTCACGCGTTGTTTTTAAAAATTTGTGGACGGCGGCGGAAAAGTGTGGTATACTGAAACAAACGGGCGCATAAACGCGCGCCCGAGGCATAAAATTTATGGATAAACGTATCATAGCCTTCGATATAGGCGATAAAAGAGTGGGGGTCGCGGCGAGCGACCCGTTCAACACCTTTGCGCTCCCCGCGGAAACGTATTGGCGCACCAAGAACGCCGATGCGGACGCGGAGGCGCTCGCAAAAATAGCGCGGGAAAAGGGCGCGGGGCGCATCGTATGCGGACTTCCGCTGAATTTCGACGGAACGGAGTCCGTTCAGACGGAAAAAACGCGCCGATTCGTGGAAAAGCTCAGGGAAAAGACGGATATAGAGATCGTGTTCGAAGACGAGCGCTTTACCACGATGGAGGCGGAACGCGTGCTCATTTCGGGCGGGGTGCGCCGCGAAAACAGGAAAAAGACGATAGACAGCATCGCCGCTTCCTACATTTTGGAAGGGTATCTGAATAAAATCAATAAAGGAGTATGATCATGAGCGAGAAAAAACTGCATGAAGCGGGCTGCGACTGCGGCTGCGAAGACGAAGAGGAAGTCAACCTCGTCGAGCTGAAAGACGACGAAGGGAAGATCCATAAATGCTACCATATCGGCACCATCGAATACAAAGAGCGTTGGTTTGCTTTCTTTCAACCCGCCGATGAAGAGAGCGAAGACGAGGAAGGGGAAGACGTCGCCATTTTAGAGATCAAAAAGGGGGACGACGACGAAGAAGAGATGCTTTACCCCGTCGACGACGACAAGCTCCTCGACGAGGTGTTCGACGAGTTCTGCCGCGTGATGGAGGAAGACGACGACGCAGACGAAGCGGCGTCGCTCGATACCGATTACGAACAGGGCTGCGGCTGCGGGTGCAAGAACCACGACCACAAAAAGTAATTCACGCAAAAGTTCACGCATTTCTCGCGCAAAGGCGCTGCGAAACGCCGTGATTTGAGAGACAACCATTGTTCGCCGACATATAAGTCGGCTCTGCAATGTTTTTCTCTCTGCGAAAATTTTTAAGGGCTTTCATATTAAAACAATTTTCGCATTCACTCTTTTTCGGCAAGCCGCAAGTATGCGGCAAATTGAGTGCGCTTATCCAAAATAGTGATTTCGGAACGCGCCTTAAATTATTTAAATAATAACTCGCGCAAGGGAAATCGCAATTTTCCGCAGCGCACCCCTGTTTGCCAATGCTTTGGCTTACGGAAAGGGTGAATTTGCGGCACTGTATAATTTGCGTGCGCTTAAAAGTGCCGCAAAGAGGGGAAAGCCGTTCGGGTTTCCCCTCAAATCACGGAAAAATTATTTGTCAGCACAAATAATTTTTCGTGAACTGTTTTCGCTTGCCAAAACAATGCAGTTATGGTAAAATAGTAAGGCTATAAAATTCGCACCGTGCGCGTGCCGCATACCGTTCCCGCCAAAATCTCAACCGGGCGGGCTGATGCGGCTGTTTATGCGCGTGCGGGAGGAAACAAACGGAGGAATATTTTTATGGCAGTCATCACAATGAAGCAGCTGCTCGAAGCGGGCGTGCACTTCGGTCACCAGACCAGAAAATGGAACCCCAAGATGAAAAAGTACATCTTCGCGGCGCGCAACGACATTCACATCATCGACCTGCAACTTACCGTCGGCCTCGTGGAGGAAGCGTACAAGTTCATCGTGGAAACGGTCAAGGCGGGCAAGAGCATTCTGTTCGTCGGCACCAAAAAGCAGGCGCAGGAAGCCATCAAGGAAGAGGCGACCCGCTGCGGTCAGTTCTACATCAATTCCCGCTGGCTGGGCGGTACGCTCACCAACTTTAAAACCATTCGTTCGAGGATCGACCGTCTCAACAAATTGCAGAGAATGGAAGAATCGGGCGATTTCGAGCTCCTTCCCAAAAAGGAAGTTTTGGGGCTCAAAAAGGAAATGGAAAAGCTGGAAGCGAATCTCGGCGGTATCCGCGAGATGAAAACGCTCCCCGGCGCCATGTTCATCGTCGACCCGCACAATGAAGACATCGCCGTGCAGGAAGCGAGAAAGCTGCATATTCCCATCGTCGCGATCACAGACACCAACTGCGACCCCGACCTCATCGACTATGTGATCCCCGGCAACGACGACGCGATCCGCGCGGTCAAACTGCTCTCTTCGGTCATCGCCAACGCGGTCATCGAGGCGAACCAGGGCGAAGCGGTGAATGCGGAGATGGCGGAAGCGGCGGCGGAAGTTCCCGCGGAATCCATCGAGGAAGTCGTGGAAAGCGCGGAGGAAGAGTCTCCCGCGGCGGCTGAGTAATAAAATCTGATATTACGGAGGAGAGATATATGGCTATTACGGCAAGTGACGTAAACGCCCTCAGACAGAAAACGGGCGTTGGCATGATGGATTGCAAAAAGGCTCTGACCGAAGCGAACGGCGATATGGACAAGGCGATCGAGATCCTTCGCGAAAAGGGCATGGCGACCGCCGCGAAGAAGGCGGGCCGCATCGCTGCAGAAGGCATCGTAGACAGCTACATTCACATGGGCGGCAAGGTCGGCGTTCTCGTCGAAGTCAACTGCGAAACGGACTTCGTCGCGCGCGGCGATCAGTTCAAGGAGCTCGTGCACGACATCGCGTTGCAGATCGCTGCGGCAAAACCCCTCTATGTGACCAAAGAGGAAGTGCCCGCAGAGGTTCTGGAAGAGGAGAAGAAGATCCTCAAAATCCAGGCGATGAACGAGGGCAAGCCCGAGGCGATCGCAGAAAAGATGGTACAGGGCAGGATCAAAAAGTATTACGAAGATTTCTGCCTGCTCGAACAGCCGTTCGTGAAGGATTCTTCCAAGACCATCAATCAGCTCATCACCGAGGCGATCGCGTCTATCGGAGAAAAGATCACCGTCCGCCGTTTCGCGCGCTTTGAAATGGGCGAAGGCATCGAAAAGAAGAAAGACGATCTTGCGGAAGAAGTCGAAAAACAAGTTTCCAAGATGAAAGGCTAAAACGAAAAGGCACACAATCGATATTTGTGTGCCTTTTTTCAAAGGATCGGGAAAGATCGGCGCGGCGGGAACGGCCTTTCCGCCGAAAAACAGCGTTCGGAGGAGCAAATGGAAAATTTCACACCAAAGTACAAGAGGATCATTCTCAAGCTTTCGGGCGAGGCGCTCGCGGGGGAAAACGGCTTCGGGCTCGATGAAAAGATCATCGCGGGGGTCGTGGATCAGATCGTCCGCATACACGGCATGGGCGTGGAAGTCGGGCTCGTGATCGGCGGCGGCAATTTCTGGCGGGGCAGGCAGGGCACGCAGATGGACAGGACGACTGCCGACCACATGGGCATGCTCGCCACCGTCATCAATTCCCTTGCCATGCAAGACGCCATCGAACAGCGCGGCGTTCCCGTGCGCGTGCAGACGGCGCTCAACATGATCAGCGTTGCGGAGCCCTTCATTTTGCGGAAGGCGCTCAGGCACTTTGAGCTCGGCAGGGTCGTCATTTTCGCCTGCGGCACGGGCAATCCTTATTGCTCTACGGATACGGGCGCGGCGCTCCGCGCGGCGGAAACGCATGCGGACATACTGCTGCTCGCAAAAAATGTCGACGGCGTATACGACAGCGACCCGAAGACCAACCCGAACGCAAAAAAGATCGATAAAATTTCTCACATGGAGGTCATCAACCGCGGTTTGAAAGCGATGGACACGACGGCGATCACCATGTGCATGGACAACAATATCCCCGTGCTCGCATTCGCGCTTTCGGAAAAGGACGCGATCGTGCGCGCCATATCGGGCGAACGCACGGGCACGCTCATCGCGAGCGAATAATCAAAGGAGATAATCGAAATGATCGACAACGAAAAGGCGCAGGAAATACTGCTCGTTCTTGAAGACAAGCTGGATAAAACGGTCAGCGTACTCAGAGAAGAATTCGCCGGCATACGCGCAGGCAGGGCAAACCCGCACGTTCTGGATAAGATCACGGTGGACTATTACGGCACTCCTTCGCCCATCAATCAGGTGGGCAACATTGCCGTATCCGACGCGAAATGCCTCGTTATCAGCCCTTGGGACACGAGCCTTTTGAAGGGCATCGAAAAGGCGATCTTGCAGTCGAACATCGGGCTCACG
>ERZ1643247.2504-NODE-2504-length-14392-cov-5.225779_pt1 | contig 14392 bp, 9 predicted proteins | sample MGYA00579264_ERZ1643247 | MGnify/ENA primary metagenome ERZ1643247 (study PRJEB29033, sample SAMEA4952262) | chicken gut metagenome | biome: Broiler Chicken; feature: Gastrointestinal Tract; material: Caecum | place: Ireland | collected 2018 | study: Broiler... | reverse complement strand
GGTTGTTGATCGCTTTTAAATAAGTCTGGGAGTAAGGTTTTCCATTTTCATCCCGGTAGGAAGTCAGAGAATTCCGCCACTTTCGTATATCATGGGGCGTGATCTGGTTGGTAGGGCGGCTAAACACTGGGAGGATCTTTTTATCCACCATATAATGTTTGTTGATGATAGTGGACTCCTTTAGTTGATGTTTCATATCTTCAAAATAGAGATCCACAAAGTCTTGGAAGAGCATGCCCATATCGGTATTTGCCTTATGAATCCGTGATATAGCAGTTTAATCTTTGGGATTTCAGACACGCTTAGTTTTATCATGGAATAAAGTGACTTGAAGAAAAGGTCGTGGTAGAATATAATTAATACAGAAAATAGGGAGATGGTCTTCAATGGACAGACTTACGCCGGAACAACGGCATAAGAATATGCAGGCAATTAAAAATAAAGATTCTGAGATAGAACTGCTTTTGCGAAAAGAATTGTGGAAGCGCGGTTTACGCTACAGGAAAAATGTAAAAAATGTTTTCGGACATCCAGATATTGCATTTATCGGTAAAAAGGTAGCAGTTTTTTGTGACAGCGAATTTTGGCATGGATATGATTGGGAACATCGTAAGGATGATATAAAAAGCAGGCGAGATTTCTGGATTCCGAAAATTGAAAGGAATATGCAAAGGGATATAAAAGTAACCGACGTGCTTAAGTCTGATGGGTGGACTGTTCTTCGATTCTGGGGTAAGGAGATTAAAAAAGATGTTTGTAAATGTGCTGACATTATTGAAACTGCTGTGAAAAACAATAAGAGGGAACGATGATATATAAGACAATTGATTTGTGTGCCGGGATAGGAGGAATCAGAAAGGGATTTGAACTGACCGGTTCGTTTAAAAATGTGTTGTCAGCAGAAATTGATACTGCTGCAGCTGCGACGTATAAGCATTTATTCAGGGAAGATCCTACAAATGATTTAACTTCAGAAGAATTCAAAAAAAAGGTTGTAGAAACGGAGTATGATATCCTATTAGCAGGTTTCCCGTGTCAGCCTTTCAGCAGAATCGGGGAACAACTAGGCTTCAGAGATACAACCCGAGGAACAATATTTTTTGATATAGCGGATATTATATCGAGGACAAACCCGAGAGCTGTTTTTCTTGAAAATGTTGAGAACCTTGTCTCACATGATAAGGGGAATACAATCAAGACGATAATAAAAACGCTTGAAGATGAGTTAGAGTACCGTGTTATCGGTGTGGTAGTTAATGAGAACGGAGAGTATGAGTATAGTAGAAGCTCTTTAGTCAGAAATACCAGGTATTTTGGTCTGCCTCAAAATCGTCCGCGGGCTTATATTATGGCATTTAGTAAAAAAAAATACGGAAAGGCAATTAAACTCCTGAATCAACAGTTACCAGAGTCATCAAATGAAATTATTTATAGAGATATCAATGAGATACTTGAAAATAATGTTGATGATAAATATTATATTGCGCAAGGGTATCTGGACACATTAAAAAAACATAAGATTCGTAATCATAAGAACGGTAATGGATTCGGATATTGTGTTGTAAACAAGAGGGGTGAAGAACATCCGATTGCAAATACCATTCTTGCTACAGGCGGTTCTGGAAAGGAAAGGAATCTGATTTATCAGCCAAAAGATGGCGTCGCTGGAAAAATGTTGAAAGGGAGAAAAACGGTACTGAATTCAGAAGGAATAAGAACTATGACTCCGACCGAATGGGGACGTTTACAAGGGTTTGTGGGGTACGCCTTTATCGACGAAGACGGTAACGATACTTTCAGTTTCCCGGAAGGTACAACAGATGAACAGAAATATAAGCAACTGGGAAATTCTGTTTCAATTCCACTTATTCGGACAATGGCCGAATTCATGCTGAATTGTTTTAATATTCTTGAAGAGCAGCAGGATGATGTAGTTCGCGCTTTAGCAAACAATAATGAGTTTTTTACGAAACGGGATGTTATGGATTTGTTGGATGTTAAGTCGGCGCAGGCCAGAGTACTACTAAAGAGACTGATTGATAAGGGTGAACTTATTCGTGTGTCACGTGGTAAAACAACACGATACGTAAAATACCGAGAACATTTGAATCTCTCACCATATAGCCAGAAAGAAAAAGTGTTGAAGCTGATAAATGATAAGAAAATTATTACCAATAAAGATGTTCGGACAATATTAGAGATGACAAGTGGAAGCACAAATGTTCTTCTTTCATGCATGGTAAAGAAAGGTGAAATAAAAAGGGTTTCCAGGGGAAAATATACATTGAAATGCGTAGAGAAGAAAAACGTCTGTTACAAAAGAACATTTAATGCCCGAGAAAAAGAGAAGGATTGAGGAGTTGGGATTAATGGACGGCAGAAGACTTTCACAAATATTGATAGAAAAATGTAATATCTTTTATAAAAAGGAACTGTTATCTGATGATGAGATTTTGAACAGATATATAGAGTTCCTTACAAGTGAATTTTTTGCTGAAAAAAGAAGTATAAGTTTCAGCCTCCATACCGGATCCAAATGTTTTGATGTGCTTTCCATAGTAATCGCAGCGTTGAGATGTATTATGCTTGAGGTAGAGTCAAATAAAAGCTTTATTCCTGAATTTATGGATGGAGACATTGTTGTATATAGCAATGAGAGATTTAAATGGAGAGGACTGGAAACAGATCCGTTTCAAAACAATGAAAATAAGTCTTATTATGTACTGCAACAGGATGCAAAAGGGAAAAACGGTATTTCAATTAGATATGTTCCAGTTGAAAAAGGTAATTTGATTAAGCCGTATTATGGAACTTCTGTTCGGACTGACGGGATGGGACTCAGACGGAAAAAATCCAATCGCGAGGATTTTTTGGCGTACCTGTTTGAAGTTCCGGATAATGAAATACCGGCTGTTGTTAACCAATCGATGATTATTGTTTGCAGTAGAGAATATTTTACTGATTTGGTGAGGAATATTCATATCCGATTTGAAAATAAGACCGTTGATTTGTTGGATATTATACCGGTATCTTATTATACATCATCAGGAAAAGAGTATCAGATAGGTTCAAATCAATTAAAAATAGATTCGGTTTTGAAGGTAACAGGTGATATTTCGACCGCAAGAGATCTGCTTCTTGATAAAAGTAATAACCCCTCTGGACTGGAGATTATCAATGCCAGACCTCGTGTTACGGAGAATACCGAATTAGATGATCTACTGAATCGCAAATCTATAAAATGCATAAATGTGAGTGGTGTAATCAATCCTGTTTTTTGCAAATATGCGCTGGAAAGGGTAAAAGATAAATCTGTCTTTGCGTGTACCAAGGATTATTTAAAGCAGTTCACCATATTAAAGAATAAAGATGGTGACGGAACTACTTTGCTGGAAGAATTTCATCATCAAGCACAGAACATTATTTATAATTATGTCGTTTGTGAAAATGTTGACGGCGGATGGACACGGAAACAGTATCAAGAACTCCAAAATGCTTTAAGAATTATACAAGACTCGACATTGGATGATAACAAAAAGAATAAGTTTGTACTTATTGCATATTCACTGATGAATCTTTTAAATACCTCTTTGTTTTCGATGGAATACATGGAATCTGCTATCGGCAAAAACATGGTTAATGCTAGTGTGATTTCACCGAAAATCCGTATCGGAGAACTTCAGGAACTTGCCGAAGATGCTGGGGCATATCAGGAAATATGCTTTAAAGTGGTTGGAGGTATAGAAGAGCAATATAAAAAGGAGTATTTGAAATGCCCTAAGTTTGATTCGATGAAGCAGTATGTGAGTAATTATTATAAGCGAGATTCTCAAATTGCTCTTATTGTTCCTAAAGCATATTATATCGATCTACTGAAATCATATATGCGAATAGCAGAGAATATAGAAATAATTACTCCGAGTCGTTTTAATTCAAAAAAAAATTATGATGGGGTTCTGATTGCAGGCAATATAAAGAATAAATTATTTGATCCGCTGAATTGCAAAACTGCAGCTGAAGTTGTTTTTTTTGCGTATGAAAATGAACAAAAGATATTTCAGTTGAAAAAAGCAAAACTCGAAGAACTCGATTATGAACTAAATCGAGTAATAGGCATTACCAGAGATAAAGGTATTGATACAGTATATTTTCCTGATAGCGAGGAGAAGATTAAAAATATAGAACATGATATCAATATGATAGAAGAATCGGATGACTTTATTGACAGGTTTCCTATTTTTGAACTTTCGAATTTTCATAGTACCGTTGGTGAGTCGAATTCCGCTCAGACCTCTGCAGAGATTGTTGTAACGGGATCTTTTCTGAGCGGTGAATTAATATTATTCACAAAGTATTACAGGGCGATTGTTTATAACCCCTCTTCGAGTACAATAATTGAAAAGGAACCGGAAAACATTATCCCAGGTGATACCTTAATTTTTATGTCCAGGGATTCATATACAAAAAATATGGTGGATACGATTTATGATCAACTTTTGTCAGGAGGACGTTTTAGTGAAAATATCGTAGATGCCAGTGAAAAAGCGTCTTATTGGAAAGATGTTCTTCGTAAATATAAAGATAATAACAATATCACATACCGGGAGCTGGCACGCCGATTGAAAAAATATGGGAGCACCGTTCAAGAAATGGCTGTTAGGCAATGGCTTTCTGAAGACAGCCATATTGTCGGGCCTCGAAATGAAAAGACTATACAGCATATAGCAGAGCTAACGAAGGATTCACATCTTTTGGAGAATCCACACGAATACTTTGAGGCGTGCAGGATGGTTCGGAGGGAGCGAAAAGAAATTTTAAAACTAATCGGAGTAGCGATTACAGAGAAGCTGAAAGGAACGATTCCGAGGGGTAATATAATTCTCAGGGGAATATATGAAAATGTCGATAAACTGTCAACAACATTAGAGATAGACAGGATATCTGTTCTGGAAAATCCATTTGTCGTTCCTGTAAGGCTGGCGAATAAACCTGTAGAAGAGGAGGAAATTCTGTTATGACTAATGGAGAAATTAAAAAAGAGTTGATCTCGGCAAGAGAGAAATATATCAATGAGATTAAAGCTGAACTTGCCGGCCCTGGATCGGAATTTTCCGTTCCCGATTCAGAACATGAATTAATCTCTGCCTCTCCGATCAGCAGATACTCTGTCGGAATACTGTTCCCTCAGGGGGATAGAGTTGGATTAGACAATGACGAAGTTGATCAAAAAGAGAATGATGGTTCAGGTCCCGCTGATACTAATATCGCTGATGAAACGAATAAAAGTGTTAGGACAGCAGAATCAAAAATTCATCATTATGAAGAAGATGATATAGCAGATGAAGGATTAGATGAAGAAATCAGTTTAGCTACTCAATATAAGCCATCTTCTATGGGATTGACTTTTCTTGTAAAAGGGAAAACAGATATAATAAAGTGTATTATTAAATTTGCAACATATCGTAAAGCGGTTGTTACAGATTGCATGGTTCCTTACAACCCAAAAGACCCAAATAGCTATGCAGTACCACCTGAAATATCACATAAAATTATATTTGATAAAGAAAAAAATGTTCTTCGTCTTATTTCTCAGCTTACGGGGAAGGAAGTTAGAGACATTTTTGAAAAGGATACAATACCAGAAGATGAAGCAGGTGATCTTAAAAAACGAGCTTTCCGGCTCGTTGATTATTTAAGCAGAGGATATGTAAGGCAACCACATGAGATCAATGACTATGCAATTAATTTTGGTAATGAGGACTTTGTTGACGGAACGCCGATTGAATTCGATGGTGTTTCCGTAAAAATTTCCGCATTACGTACAAAACTCAGGGATGACACATGGAGCATTACCATTATGCTTGTAAATAATATGGAAGAGACCCTGTCAAAACCGCATCACTGTCTTTTGCAGCCAGAGGTGAAAGTTTTTTCGCAAAATAATGATTTTATTTTTATTGAAAATAAAACGGATACATCACCTGAATACATGGATGATGAAGAACAAGGGCTTGCGATGCTGTATCGTAATAAAAAAATATATGGAATCGGTCTTGGCATATCTGCAGATTGGAAAGTTGATGATGATGGTTGCGGTTTTGTAAAGACAGACTATTTCCCAATTTGCGAAGTCCCGGCAATGGATTTTTCATTACCGCAAAATGATGATATATCTGTTTCTGAACTTTCCATGAAATATTATTCGGACCTTGTTTCATACGATAAAAATGAAAGGATTAACTCGTTAAGGAAATTCGTAAATTTGTATAAAAACTGGATTGACGGGCTTTATTTTGAGGTAAAAACTCTTGACCCGAAGTTCTCTGTTCCGGCTTCGAAGAACATTGATGCATGTAAAAAATCTTATAGAAGAATGCGTGAGGGAATCGAAACTCTGGAAAAAGATGAAACAGCTTGGAATGCATTCATGCTCGCTAACAGAGCTATGTTTATGCAGAGAATACACATAGGAATGCAGAATAAAATGGTGGAAGAAAATGCTGACAGATATCCGGGAGACAGTGAAATAACAGATTGGTTGAATAATTTGGATTATTCGGTTGCAGACGATACGACTTCACGTTGGCGCCCATTTCAGCTGGCATTCCTTTTGATGGATATTAATTCTATAGTATTTGATAACAGTGAAGATAGGCTGTTGGTTGATCTGATATGGTTTCCAACAGGTGGTGGAAAGACAGAAGCTTATTTGGGACTTACTGCGTTTACCATCTTTTACAGGAGACTGAAGTATACAGAAGAATCGGATGGAACTGCAGTGATTATGCGATATACACTTCGTTTACTTGCATCACAGCAGTTTACAAGGGCTTCGACTCTAATCTGTGCATGCGAATATATTAGACAGGATTCTCTCAAGAAAAAACACAAATATCCGGCATATTTTTTGGGAAACAGCCCTATTACTATCGGATTATGGATTGGAGATACCCATATTCCGAATAAGAATGATAAGGCAGAAGAGTATCTGAAAAAATTAAAAAATGTTACAAAACCATATGAGGTGAGAAATGCAAAGGAAAGAAATAATAAATTTCAGGTTTTAAAGTGCCCGTGGTGTGGTACAAAACTTGTAAAAGATGAGAAGGATAGAAAATTAGTCGGTAAGTGGGGCTATAGTATGAAGGGTAAGCACTTTTATATGTTTTGCCCCAATGAAGATTGTGATTTTACACGAAGACTTCCTATCCAGATTATCGATGAAGAATTGTATGATAATCCGCCGACCTTGCTGTTCGGTACGGTTGATAAATTTGCTATGATGCCGTGGGATGGAAGAATTGGCGCTTTCTTTGGCATAGGTACTGAAAGAAGGGGTCCTGAATTAATTGTGCAAGACGAATTACATCTGATTTCCGGTGCACTCGGAACAATGGTAGGACTTTATGAAACTGCAATAGACGGTTTATGCCGGTTAAAGGGAGTTCCCACTAAGATCATTGCTTCGACTGCAACTATACGTAGGGCAAATGAACAATGCTCTGTTCTTTATGATCGCAATGTGGCACAATTTCCGGCTCCTGGGTTGAATGCAGAGGATTCTTTTTTTGCAAAAGAAGCACAAATAGATTATGATAAAGGATTATTTGGCAGAATATATGTAGGAATAATGCCGGCAGGAAAGACTAAGGCGATGACTGAAATCAGAACAATGGCTGCACTTTTACAGAGGGAATATATGGCTGATTTTCCTGATCCGGTGAAAGATAAGCTTTGGACGTTAACAGCGTATTTTAACAGCCTAAAAGACTTGGGTAAAGCGTCTACTCTGATAGACGATGATGTGAAAGATTTCATTATTCGTACTGCGAACAGACTCTTTACATCACGGAGACAAATTATATCGGCTGATGAATTGACGAGCCGAGTAACCACAACTGAGCTGAATGAGACATTGGATAGGCTCGAAAAAATAGAATATTCAAAGGAAAATATCGAGTCCAAATATTATGCTTCAAATATCTTGCTGGCTACCAACATGATATCTGTCGGAATTGATGTGGCACGTCTGAATGTTATGTTGATGGTAGGACAGCCAAAACTGACAAGTGAATATATACAGGCCTCCAGCCGTGTCGGAAGATCCTACCCGGGTGTGGTTTTTGCCCAATATGATGCTACAAAGAGCAGGGATCGGTCACATTATGAGCAATTCAGACCTTACCATGAATCCTTCTACAGATTTGTTGAGCCGACAGGAGCAACCCCGTTCTCAAAACCTGCCAGAGAGAGGGCTTTACATGCTGTCATTGTCACATTAATTAGGCAAATGGACAGTCTGATCTCTGACAAGGATGCAGGTAATTTTGATGAGGAGTATTTTAAGACAGATATTGAGAAGGTAGAAAATTTTGTCGTAAATCGAATGAAAGACATTAATGCAAGAAGCTTTCCGTTATTACGTGACGAATCCAGTCTTGCACGACATGAGATCAAAGAATTCGTTGATAAATGGCAGGAAATAGTTGATGAGTGTCATTCTGATGACCCTGAAATACAGTTGTATTTTGGAAGACGCTTTATGGTAACGCCGCCTTCAAGCCTTAATTTGGAGAGGCGATTGCTAAAACAATTTAATTTAGATACTTATGATGATGCAATTGAAACTATGACTTCAATGAGAAATGTGGATATGCAGGTAAACGGGCAGGTTGTTATCTGGGAGGATTAATATGCGGGCACAAATAAAATCAAAACAGGATTTAAATAAAGTTACACATTCGGTAAGAGCTGCACAGGCTGTTTTACAATACGGCGTTGGTGCAATGGTTGATTTTCAGGATCAGACACTTGTTACTGCCGCTCCCGAGTATTGGACGAAAACAAAGAGAATATACGATGATCGTTTTGCCAAAGCGCTAAATGTTGATTATTTCGTAACACCAGAGAATATAGCATATGACAGATTTCCACAATGGTATTTCTGTCCGAAATGCAGAAGGTTTCAGCCTTTATCTAAATGGCAGCAGGAGTACAGAGAAAAGGCCAAGGACAGGGATATTGCAAAAGATCCGTATATGATAAAACATATGCAATGTCCCAAATGCCATCAGGATTTGGTTGTTTCTCGTATTGTTACAGTATGTGAAAAGGGTCATTTGAATGATTTCCCATGGGTGGAATGGGTCCATGATAAAGCAAAGAAACCTATCTGCTCTTCACCTTCACTGGAATTTAAAACCGGTGCATCAGGGACTGAAGGGCTTGAGGGATTGTCAGTACGATGTACCACTTGCGGTGCCAGAACTACATTAAAAGGAGCTTTTGATAAGGATTGTTTCCAAACAATGGATGAGAAAAACGGAAGGACTGATTTTATATGTCCCGGGAATCATCCTTTTAAGCATGTAAAAGAAAAATGCGACTGTTATCCTCATACGGTACAAAGGGGAGCATCTTCTGTATATTTCCCTCTGGTTTACAGTTCGCTTGTAATACCTCCATATGCTGATAAAATTAATAAAAAAATTGAAGGGAGTAAAGCTTTTGCGGATTGCATTGCCAGAATCAGCGATTATGATGAGGATGAAAGAGAAGAAAGAGTAAGGAACCGCCTTAGGAAATGGTCTGAACAAATAGGATTAGAAGTCGGACTCCCAGTTTCTGAAGTGTCGAAGATCCTTGAGAGAAAATGGTTGACTGAAAATGATAATAAAGTAAATGATGTGACAAGTGTAAAGTACAGATTGGAAGAATATTATGCGCTCAACGGGATTGCACCGAATCCACCAGAAGACATATTAGGTGATTTTTCAAGGGAAGAGATGAATGTTGTTGAATATCACATTCCACACATCAAGTCAATTGTATTAGTTGATAAAGTGAGAGTAGTAAATGCACTGGTCGGTTTCTCAAGACTGACACCTGTGAGCAGTACCGAAGATTGCGGGTATGTTGATATTAAAGAAAAAGAAACTCGATGGTATCCTGCATATGAAGTTAAAGGTGAAGGGATTTTTATAGAATTTATTCGGGAAGATATTGATAAGTGGGTTGAGAGTTGCCCAGAAGTAAGAGAGCGTTGTGCGAGACTTCAGCAGAATTATGATAATTCATTTAGCGGACGTAATCACCCTAAAGACATTACTCCCCAAATGGTTATGTTACATACTCTATCACATATTCTGATCTCTCAATTGAGTTTTGAATGCGGATACAGTATTGCATCATTAAGTGAGCGTTTGTACTGCTATAACGAAAATAAGGAAGAATCCATGGCAGGAATCTTTATTTATACGGCCAGCGGGGATTCTGAAGGAACTCTGGGAGGACTTGTAAGACAGGGAAGACCTGATGCATTTCCGAATATTTTTCGTAAAGCGCTTGAAAAGGCAAAAGTTTGCTCCAATGATCCGGTTTGTATAATGAGTAAAGGGCAGGGGCGTGATTCTTTAAATCTTGCTGCGTGCCACACTTGTGCTTTACTTCCTGAAACATGCTGTGAAGAGAAAAATGAATTTCTGGATAGAGGTTTGCTTGTCGGAACATATGATAATAGGGATACCGGGTTTTGGAGTGATTTTATTTGGTGATTTCTTATTATAGTGTATTTTTTTAATTAAATGATAGTTAAATCAATATACAGTGATAAAACATTAAAGCCTCAAGATTAGGACATAATAAAAGATTTTCGGCTAATTATAGACCGAAATAAAAAGAAAAAGAGAGTAATAAAAGTATTAAGTTAGAGCAAATGAGGGTGATGAATATGGCGGATCATTATATACTTATGACGTATTATGCCAAATATCTTAAAGAAATAAGAAGAGTTTCAGATTCGACAGTAAAACATTACCAAGGTGCATTAAAACATATTTCCAGATATTTAGTAAAAAAAGAAAAGTTAAAAGAAACTGTATATGAAATACAAAATATTGAAAGCTTGGAGCGTATTAGAGAATATCTTTATGCTGATCCTGAATTTCTTTCTTTAGATAAACGAGGACATCAAATGTATAGTGCTGGTCTCAATAACTATTATAAATTTGCCAAAGGAGTTAGATTTTATAATATTCATAATTATATACAGGTTATGGATATGGAAGTACCTGTCAAGGGGAAATATACTTATTCATCAGATGCCTGGAGAAGATCATCAATAATAAAAATGCAATCTATAGAAGCAGCAGGATATCGTTGCGAGATAGATGAAATGCATGAAACTTTTACTGCCAAAAGTACAGGACATCCTTATATGGAAGGGCATCATGCATTGTCTATGAAATATCAAAATAAATTTTCAAAAAGTCTGGATGTTTATGCAAATATTATTTGTTTATGTCCGATTTGCCATAGATTATTACATTATGGCATAGCAGTGGAAAAAGAAACTGTGCTAGATAAAATCTATTTTGATCGTTCCAAAAGGCTTACTGCTTGTGGAATTAAAATAAGTAAGGAAGATTTTAAAAAATTAGCTATGTAGTGTGTATTCACAATTAAGAGACTCATAACGGATTGGACGAACTTGGTTTGGTATCGGTGGATTAGAAGTGATAATCGCTGATTTACTTGCTATATCTATGACAATGTCATTAGTTGCTACCTGCGTGGTAGATACGGCTGGGGGCATGGTTGACAAAGTTAATAAGAAAGAATGTAAATGAGTGATCTTGGATGAAATTAAATTATGATAACAGCTGAAAAAATGTAGGAGGGAATCGTCAATTTTTAGAATAATATTATGGGAGACAGAGCAATTTTTGAAATTGTTGCTTTCATCATCGGTACTGCAATTAATAAAGAGTGTTTCAAGGGGATTAAACTGGCTGATAATGATAATCCCTAATATCTTTCGGCGAAATTTTGAGTTTTATTTCTGATTACAATATAGTCTGAGGAGGAGTAGTTAATGAGTGATGTTAAATCTCGAATAAATCCAATTTTGACATTATCATATATAACCAAAGAAGATGAAAATAAATATTTTGATAGGAAATCGGCTAAAATTAAGCCGTCCGACATTGCAGATCTGATTTCCGCATTTGCAAATGCAGAAGGAGGAACGGTTGTTATTGGAATTAGTGATAAAACAAGAAAGTTAGAGGGCGTTAATGGCTTTGGGACGGATAAGATAAATAATTTTGTTTCCGCACCCAAAGACTACTGCAGGCCTATGCCACACTATAAGGAAGAATTTATAAATGTCATCAATGCTGAGGGGCATTCCGATAGGATTACTCTTGTTGCATATTTTTTCAAGTGCAGATCAGGTTATTCGGACAAATAACGGGTCTACATTTCTCAGAATCGGTGATCGTACTAAGGAACTAAAAGGAGAAGATTTAAGAAATCCTGAATATAGCAAAAGTACAAGATATTTCGAAGACGAATGTAATATGGATGCAGAAGTCGCAGATCTCGATTCTGAATTAATTGCGCTGTATAAGAAAAAAATTGGGGCAGAAAATGTTGATACAGAGCAGATGCTTAGGGCAAGAGGTTTTATAAAAAAGATGAATGGAGAGCCACATCTGACAAATGCTGCGGTACTTCTTTTTGCTGAAAATATTCAACAGTTTTATCCAAATTGCAGAATTCGTTTTTTAAGATACGATGGAACTGTAGAACAAGTCGGGACGAATATAAATATTATTAAAGATGTTAATATTGAATACCCGATTTTAAGAATTATAGATAAGGCGAAAGACTTTATTGCTACACAGTTGCGTGAATTTACAGCCCTTAATTCAAAAACAGGTATGTTTCAAATAGTACCGGAATATCCAGAGTCTGCATGGCTAGAGCGCGTTGTAAATGCAGTTGCGCACCGTGAATATGGCATGGCAGGAAGTTATATAAAGGTGACGATGTTTGATAATCGGCTTGAAATTCAAAGTCCGGGTAAATTACCCAATATTGTTAATGTAGAAAAAGAAAAAATAATTAGTGAAGGAGATGAGAGGTATGAAAAAAAGATACCAATTGGTTATAAAGACGCAACTAAGAAAAAGGGTACGCTAGATAATAATGCATATGGATATTATATTGTATGGAAAGAAATAATACATTTTTCAGAAACTGATAAAAGGGAAATTATTTATGTTACACATGATTAAATGGAAGACTGGTGGAATATTAAACGGGGGAGGAGAATGTGGAAAAATATAGACAATGCTTTAATATGTTGGAATCGAAAGAAACTAGGCAGTTGACTTTTTAGTAAATAAATTTTCTGGCTTTATTTTGGCTCTAAAAATTTTAGCTGATAGAAAAAACAGGACCGTCTTTTATCAAATAGATCAAAAATGCTTATTAAAAGTAAAGAAAAATAGTCAGTTCAAGATATCCACCGAGGAATTTGAATAAACCATAAGGAAATTCTCGTTTTTTTTAGTTATGGTTTTGTATGGAGTTTAATTTTACATAAAAAAGAAAAGAGATTTCTCATTCCTTTGACATTTTTGGAAAGTATTGATTTATCAGAGGAGGATAGTGCTACAGAAATTCAAGTTCTAAAGTTATTGACAAGTAACATATACTAGGAGTAATATATTATTATGCAAGTGATTTTGGTATGAAAATATCAGTCGGAGCATGATATAGATTATGCGGTAGTACGACATAGAGGTAGAATATGCTGTTAAATTTGATTAATATTACGAAAGAAGATATAGAGATTAGTTCAGAGAAATCCGTAAGTGATGATAATTCTATAGTAATGTATTTACAGAATAATGGTATACAAGATTATAGATGGTATCGTAATGATATAAATATATGGATAAACGAGGATTTAGAAGCTTGAACTAATATAAACCATAAGAGTATTAATAATGCCTAATCTTATTTTGCCTAAGATTAGGCATTATTTAACCTTAGGAGGAATAGACTTATGCACATTGTGTTTAAAAATATAGATGAATGGTTTGAAAAAGATTTGGAATTAAAAAATAAGTTCAAAGATACATATTGTACAATATTAGAAGCTGCACATGATTATGCAAAATGCTTAAATAATACTGCAGTTCAGAAAACAGGTATATCTATAGAAATTTATATAAGTGAGCAATTACTTAAGCAGACATTAATTGATGCATTTGACGATTTAATGCGGTTGAAAAATTATCATCCTACTACTAATCCAAATCCTATAAAAGAAATGTCATATATCGTATATTGGTTATTGCGGCATAAGCCAATAACTTTAATGACTGAAGAGATTGTATTAAATGAAAAACTAAAAGATATTGCAAGAGCTAGATATTTATTTATTAATGAAAATTTTGGCGTCAAGCTATTAATGAATGCTGCTTTTGAAGGTCGTAGAGAAAAATCTGTTTGTAAAAATATGCAGGTGTTTGCAAATAAACAATTAAAATATTTCCAGCGTTTTTTGTTATATTATTTAGTTTATCGTTTGGATTCACCT
>ERZ1643247.2499-NODE-2499-length-14413-cov-40.549102_pt1 | contig 14413 bp, 15 predicted proteins | sample MGYA00579264_ERZ1643247 | MGnify/ENA primary metagenome ERZ1643247 (study PRJEB29033, sample SAMEA4952262) | chicken gut metagenome | biome: Broiler Chicken; feature: Gastrointestinal Tract; material: Caecum | place: Ireland | collected 2018 | study: Broiler... | reverse complement strand
CCGAACAGGCTGAATCCGAACAGGCTGAATCCGCAGCGAATGAAACCGAAACGGACGAAGAACCGCATAATGACTGACGGCACAGCCGAAAGATCATCATTGAACGTAAAAATAGGCCCGCAGCCGAATGGCTGCGGGCCCGCTTTTTCTATTCACAACAATCGATCAGCGAGATGCCGAAGTGGCCGACAGGAATCTCCCTCGTTTCAAAATTGACGAGATATACGAAAATCTTCGGCGAGGCAACGCAAGGAATGCCCGCCCAGCGGACTATTCGTGAACCGCCCCTCGCCCGTGATCGGCTCGGCCGCGACGCGACAGTTTTCATAAAAATGCCTATCAGCCCGCCGATCCCGCTTTACATGAGCGGGATATTGTTCTCGCGGCAATACTGCTCCGTCTTTTCGTCCCAAAGGGAGACCTGCACCTCGCCGATGTGCATCTTGTTGAGCAAAAACATGCACAGGCGGGACTGGCCGATCCCGCCGCCCATCGTCAGAGGCAATTCCCCCGCGACGAGCGCTTTATGGAAGGGATACTCCAGCCGCTCGAGACAGTTTTCCGCCTTTAACTGGGAAACGAGGCTGTCCTCATCCACGCGGATGCCCATCGAGGAGATCTCAAAGGCACAGTCAAGCACGGGATAATAGAGCACGATGTCTCCGTTCAGAGCCCAGTCATCGTAGTCGGGCGCGCGGCCGTCGTGCTTTTGCCCCGAACGCAGCCGGCCGCCGATCTGCATGATAAAGGCGGCGCCCCGTTCGCGCACATACGCCGTTTCGCGCTGTTTGGGCGTGAGATCGGGATAGAGATCTTCCAGCTGCTGGGTGCTGACAAAGCAGATCTCATCCGGCAAATAGTTATCGAGGGCGGGAAACTCGGCGCAGATGCGCTCCGCCGTCGCCTTCAGGGCCGCATAGATCTTGCGGACGGTCGCCTGTAAAAAATCGATGTTGCGATCCTCCCGACGGATGACAGCCTCCCAGTCCCACTGATCGACATAAACGGAATGCAGATTGTCGAGATCTTCGTCGCGGCGGATCGCGTTCATGTCGGTATACAGCCCGAACCGAACGCCGAAACGATATTTCCCGAGGGCATAACGCTTCCATTTTGCGAGCGACTGCACCACTTCTGCCGTTTCGCCCGTCGCCTTCAGGTCAAATGAAACGGGGCGCTCGACGCCGTTGAGGTTATCGTTGAGACCGCTCGCGCGGGAAACGAAGAGCGGCGCGCTGATGCGCGTCAGGTTGAGTGCCTGTGAAAGTTCTGCTTCAAAGACGGTCTTGACCTCCTTGAGGGCGCGTTCCGTCTCGATCAAAGTCAATTTCGGCGTATACATAGAGTACCTCGCGTGATAGAATACGTGTTTTGCGGCTCTGTTACGGCCGCATCGTCTCGTCCGACTCCGCCGCAAACGGCCCGCAGCGGCGAAGATCGTACAGGACGAGGTCGGCGTCCGCACAGATGGCCGACCATGCCGCTTCCGGCTGCCCGTCGTACACGGCGCAGGTATGCATGCCGGCCTGCTTTGCAGCGACCAGAGCCCTGCCGTTGTCTTCAAATACGGCACAGGCCGCGGGCGAAACTCCCAAGCGCTGCGCGCTCTGCAAAAAGATGTCCGGGAAGCTCTTGTTTTTGCCCGCATCCGCGACGGTGACGAAGGCGTCAAACAGCGATTCGACGCCGCCCGCCCGCAGAATGGGGAGAAAAAACTCGGGGGAAGATGCCGTCGCCACACACAGGCGCAGCCCCGCCGCGCGCATGCGGCTGACCAGCTGCACCGCTCCCGGCTTAAAATAGCGGGCTCCCTCCTCCGCCTTGTAGCGGGAGAGGGAAAGCTCCCGCCATTCTTCAATGATATCGGCCGCATTTTCCCGCGGGAAGTAGCGCTGTACCGTGAGGGCCGCGCTCTCCGCAAAACCGAGGTGAGCGATCTCCTCCGCGTACCCGTCAGGGACGGCCATTCCGCGCCGCGCAAAAAATGTTTCGTCCACTTCCTGCCAGATGCGCGCGCTGTCGATGAGCGTGCCGTCCAGATCGAAGACGGCCGCACGGATGCTCTTCCAGTCGATCATGTATCCCCTTCCGTCACATCGGCCCAACCGTTTATGCCTCGCACAGTACTGTGCAAAGTCGCAAATTTTATTTACAGGCCGCGCCGAAAGGCGTGGTCCCTACAATTTCATCCTCAATAAGCGCGCGCGAAGAGTACGACGTGCTTTGCTTTTTTACCGCAGCAGACGCAGGTTTCGGCCGTTTCGTCCTCGACGATGACGCGCGCAGACGCGGCGGTCTGTTCCTTGATCTTTTCCTCGCACTCGCGGCAGCCGCACCAGCCCGCCTTGACAAAGTTGCCCCCTTCGACGCCGCGCAGCAGTTCTTCGACGGAATCCGCCCCGACGACGCGCTCCTCTTTGCGCCTTTTCGCCTTTTCGTACATACCTGTCTGGATGTCGGCGAGCAGCTTCTTTACCGTATCGGCTGCGTTCTCGCGCGAAACTTCAGACTTTTCAAAGTTGTCGCGGCGGACGACCGTCATCTTGCCCGCCTCGATGTCGCGCGGCCCGAGCTCGATGCGCAGCGGAACGCCCTTCATTTCCCACTCGTTGAACTTCCAGCCGGGGCTGTTGTCGGTGAGGTCAGATTCGGCACGGATCCCTGCGGCGAGCAGCTCCGCCTTGAGCGCGGCGACCGCCTCGAGGACTCCCTCCTTTTTCGCCGCGATGGGAACGATGATCGCCTGTACGGGCGCGACAGCGGGCGGGAGCGCCAAGCCGCGCTGGTCGCCGTGCACCATGATGATCGCACCGATCAGACGGGTGGAAACGCCCCACGACGAAGTATACGCATACTTATGCACGCCGTCCTTGTCCAGGTACTGTATATCGAATGCCTTGGAAAAATTCTGCCCGAAGTAATGGGACGTGCCCGCCTGCAGGCTCTTTCCGTCGTGCATCATCGCCTCCATGCCGAAGGTAGCGACGGCACCCGCAAACTTCTCCTTTTCCGTCTTGCGGCCGGTGAATACGGGGATGGCGAGGCAGTTCTCGGCAAATTCTTTATAGACGCCGAGCATCTTCATCGTCTCCTCCATCGCCTCCTCTTCGGTGGCATGGGCAGTGTGACCTTCCTGCCAAAGAAATTCACTCGTCCGCAGGAAGGGGCGGGTCGTCTTTTCCCAGCGGACGACGTTTGCCCACTGGTTGATGAGGATGGGCAGATCGCGGTACGATTGCAGCCACTTGGAGTACATCTCGCCGATGACCGTCTCGCTTGTCGGGCGGATGACCAGCGGCTCTGCGAGCTCCTCGCCGCCGCCGACGGTGACTACCGCAACTTCGGGCGCAAAGCCCTCGACGTGCTCCGCCTCGCGCGTCATAAAGCTGTACGGGATGAGCAGCGGGAAGTATGCATTCTGATGGCCGGTCGCCTTAAAGCGGGCGTCCAGCTCCTTCTGAATATTCTCCCAAATGGCATAGCCGTACGGACGGATGACCATTGTACCCTTGACGGGGCCGTAATCGACCAGTTTGGTGCGGATCACGACGTCCGTATACCAACGGGGAAAATCCGTTTCGATGTCTGCGATCTGATTGACGAACTGATTGTCTTTTGCCATGATGCCTCCTCCGAGCGCCGCTGCACCGCGGCGCGAAAAAACAAAAATATGGTGATACTGCCATCAAGTATACCATATTTTTTCAAACAATACAATTCATTTTTCACTTTTTTTGCCGCCGGTGCACCTTTTTCCGCCGAAAACGCCCGCCCGGGCCCCGCTCGGCCGTTCCCTTTCCCGCACGGACTGCGGCGGGAATACGGCTCGCGCTGTTTCCGGACAGGGCCGCACGGAAACACCGCGCACGGCAGACGCGCGTCAGCCGTCGTTGCGCCCCTCCTTTGTGCGCCAGATCATGGAAACAGACCCCGGCCCGACGTGCGAACCGATGACGGGTCCCATGATGCTGATCTCCGGGCGTGTGCCCCAGCGCGCCTCGACGAGGTCGGCAAGTTCCTCCGCCTGCTCCTCCGCATCCGTATGGACGATGCGGATGATGCGCCCCTCCTCGACGGGAGGCATCTTTTCCATCCGCTCGAGGGTGCGGGAAAAGGCCTTTTTCATCCCCTTGCACTTTTCGAGGACGATCAGCTTGCCCTCCCGCGTAAAGGAGAGTACCGGCTTGATCTTGAGTACGGTGCCCGCCGCCGCGGCGATGGCGGAGACGCGGCCGCCCCGCTTCAAATAATACAAATCGTTCGCGATGATCGCGTACTGCAGATGAAAAGGGATCTCCTTGATCGCTTCGCTGGTTTCTGCGGCGCCCTTCCCTTCCGCACGCAGGCGTACCGCCTCGCGCACGAGCGCGCCCTGACCGATGGTCGCGGCAAAGGAATCGACGGCGTAAATATGGCAGCCGGGATGCTTGGCGGCAACATCCCGCGCGGCCTGCGCGGCGACATTCGCCGTGGGCGAAAGCCCGCCCGAAAGGGAGACGTGGATGATCTCGCGCGCGCCGTCCGCGATCAGCCGTTCAAAGTGCGCGCAATGCGCGTCGTACGTGAGCATGGACGTGCGAGAAAAGCCGCCCGCACGCAAGCGGCGGTAAAAATTGACGTACTGCTCGTATTCGGCAAAATTGTCGACCCCCTCGCTCAGCGCGCCGTTCTCCTCCATCGTAAAGGAAAGCGGGACGATGCGGATATCGTGCTCGCGCGCATAATCGCGATAGAGGTCGCAGGTCGAATCTGATGAAATGACAAAACTTTCTTCCATAGGTATCTCTCCGTGGTTCTTATGTAAGGTCCGATTCAAAAATTGCGGCAGAGCGGATGCCCTGCCGGGAAAATGATCTCAGTCACAGCGGATCTCTTTGCTCTTCCAAAGGACGGCGACGGCGCCCGGGCCGACGTGCGTACCGATGACCGGGCCCATGATGCTGACTTCCGGTCTTGTGCCCCAGCGCGCCTCGATCATGGCGGCGAGCTCATCCGCATCCTTCTCCGCATCCGTATGGACGACGTGGATCACGCGCCCCTCCTCGACGGGAGGGAACTTTTCCATCTTTTCCAGCGCATACGCGAACACGCGCTTCATGCCGCGCACCTTGTCGATGACGGACAGCTTGCCGTCCTGCGTGAAGGAGAGCACCGGCTTGACGCCGAGCGCACTGCCGACGATCGCCGAAGCCGCAGAAACTCTCCCGCCCCGCTGGAGATAGAAGAGATCGTTCGCGGCGATCACATATTGGAAATGCAGCGGCAGATCCGTGACGATCGCATACGCCTCGTCGAGCGTTTTGCCCGCGTCGCGCAGGCGCACCGCCTCGTACACCAGCTCGCCCTGCCCGATCGTAGCCGCCAGTGAATCCACCACTTTCAGACGAAACGCCGGATATTGCTTTTTGACATCTTCCGCCGCCTGCCTCGCCACATATATGGTCGAAGCCAAGCCGCTGGAGATCGTAAAATGCAGGACGTCCGTCCCGCCATCCTTCGCGATCTTTTCAAAATGCGAATAATGCGACTCGTAGTTCAGCATCGACGTACGTGCGGAAACCTTGTTGCGCAGCTGCACAAAGAAGTCGACATATTGGGCATAATCGGTAAAAGCGTCGAGGTATTCCCGGACGACGCCATCCTTTTCCATCGTGAATGAGAGCGGGGCGAGGCGCACGTCGTGCGCGCGGACGTAATCGGCATACAGATCGGCCGTCGAATCGGTCGATACGATAAACTTCGACATAGAGCCCCCTTTTTTCTTCCTTCCCTGTGCGGAAATGAATATTTTCATACAGTATACCATAATCGTTAAACTTTGTAAACCATCTTACGCAATCTTTTGCCCTTTCTTTCCGATCGGCCTGTTTTTTACGGCCGCGGCCTTCCAAATTTACAAAAGAGTGTACGAATTCCGCAAAAATGACTTGAAAAACGGGCACGTTTGGATTATAATAGAAAGGACTCATCGGGAGGCTTGCGTATGGAAAAACAGGATTGGATGAACTTACAGAGCGGCACAGACGTGCGCGGCACGGCTATCGATGGCGTTGCGGGAGACCCCGTTACGCTCACCGACGAAGCGGTGCGCGGCATTCTGCGCGCCTATTGCCACGGCCTCGCGCAAAAGCTCGGCAAACAAAAGCTGACCATCGCGGTCGGACACGATTCCCGCCTTTCGGCGGGGCGCATCGTCGCCTGCGCGGCGGATGCGATCGCGGACAGCGGCTGCGACGTGCTGCTGACGGGCCTCTCTTCCACCCCATCCATGTTCATGCTGCTGCAGGAAAGCGACATCGGCGCGGATGCGTCCGTCATGATCACGGCAAGCCACCTCCCCTACCAGAAGAACGGGCTGAAATTCTTCACGAAAGAAGGGGGCCCGGAGGGAAAGGATATTGCGGCATTGCTCGCCGCGGCGAGCGAGGGCAGGGCCCTCTCCGCTGCCGAGCGCGGCAGCGTGCGCGAGCTGCGTTACATCGACCGCTATGCGGCAGGGCTCGTGCGCTTTGTACGCGAAAAGACGGGCTGCGAGAAGCCGCTGGAGGGGAAAAAAGTCATCGTGGACGCGGGTAACGGCGCGGGCGGATTTTATGTGGACAAGGTGCTCCGCCCCCTCGGCGCCGATACGGAAGGAAGCCGCTTCCTCGAACCGGACGGCCGATTCCCCAACCACATCCCCAACCCCGAAGACAAGGGCGCGATGCGCGCCATCTCCTCGCAGGTCAAGGCGGTGGAAGCGGACTTCGGCATCATTTTTGACACGGACGTCGACCGCGCGGGCGCCGTCGACGCGGAGGGCGAAGAGATCAACCGCAACCGGCTGATCGCGCTCATTTCCGCCATCCTGCTCGCCGAGCGGCCGGGCACCATCGTGACCGATTCGGTGACGAGCGACGGATTGGCGGCATTCATCCGCGGGCACGGCGGCAGGCACTGCCGCTATAAGCGCGGCTACCGCAACGTCATCGACAAGGCAAAGGAACTCAACGCCGCTGGCGAATACGCCCCACTCGCCATCGAGACGAGCGGGCACGCGGCGCTGCTCGAAAATTATTTCCTCGACGACGGGGCCTACCTCGTGACGCGGCTGCTCGTATGCCTGGCGCAGCTCTCCAAAGAGGGAAAGGACATCTCCGACCTGATCGCCGACCTCCCCGAACCCAAGGAAGCGGCCGAAGTGCGGCTGGGCTTTACCGACGCGGGCAGAGCGGACTTTAAACGGTGCGGCGCGGCGGCCATCGAAGATATCCGGGCGCGCATCCCCGCACAGGCGGGCGCCTCGCTCGCCCCGGACAACTATGAGGGCGTGCGCATCAACTTTGACCGCGAACACGGCGACGGCTGGGCCTTGATCCGCCAGAGCCTGCACGAGCCCATCCTCCCCGTCAACTTTGAAAGCAACGCGGAGGGCGGATGCCTGCAAATCGCCCGCGCGCTCTGCGCATTGCTCGCCCCCTACGGCGGCGAGATCGACCTGACCAAACTCAGACAATACGCGCAGCGATGAGCCGCGCTTTCCGAATATACACTGAATATTGAAAAGGAGACTTTACGTATGAATGTTCGGCAATTGACGGTCAACTCCATCCGCGTCCTTTCTGCGGATGCGATCCAGAAGGCAAACTCCGGTCACCCCGGCCTGCCGCTCGGCAGCGCACCCATCGGCTACACCATTTTCGCGGATTTTTTGAAATTCAATCCCAAGGATCCGAAGTGGGACGACCGCGACCGCTTTGTGCTCTCGGCGGGGCACGGCTCCATGCTGCTGTATTCCCTCCTCTATCTGTTCGGGTATGACCTCTCGAAGGAGGACCTGATGAACTTCCGCCAGCTGGGCTACAAGACGCCCGGCCACCCCGAATACGGGCACACGCCCGGCGTAGAGACGACGACCGGCCCGCTCGGCCAGGGAATCGCCAACGCCGTCGGCATGGCGCTCGCCGAGGCGCACCTCGCCGCGACCTTCAACCGCGAGGGATACCCCGTCGTCGACCACTATACCTATGCGCTCTGCGGCGACGGATGCCTGGAAGAGGGCATTTCCTACGAGGCCTGTTCCTTTGCCGGCGCCCACAAATTGGGAAAGCTCATCCTCTTCTATGACGATAACGACATCACCATCGAAGGGAATACCGACATCACCTTCCGCGAGGACGTGGCGATGCGCTTCAAGGCGCAGGGCTGGCAGGTCCTGCACGTGGACGACGCCAACGATCTCGACCAGCTGCGCCGCGCCGTGCGCAAAGCCAAGGCGGATACGGAAAAGCCCTCCCTCATCATCTGCAAGAGCATCATCGGCTACGGCTCGCCGCTCGCCGGATCGCAGGACTGCCACGGCGCGCCGCTCGGCGCGGAGAACGTGCAGAAATTAAAAGAAAATCTCGGCTGGACCTGCCCGCCCTTCGAAGTGCCCGACGAAGTTGCCGAACACTGCGGCGCGATCGCGCGCAAGGGCGCGGCAAAACAGGGCAAATGGAAAAAACTGCTCAAAGAATACGAGCAGGCCTACCCCGAGCTTGCGGCCCTGTATAAGCAGTACATGAGCAATGAACTGCCCGACCTGAAAAAGGACGCGGATCTCTTCGAATTTGCGAAGCCGGACGCGACGCGCGGGACGAGCGCGACGGTGCTGAACAAGCTCGCCGACCTTTTGCCCAACCTGATCGGCGGCTCGGCAGACCTTGCCCCTTCCAATAAATCCAACATGAAGAAAAGGGCCGACTTTACGGCGGAAAATCCCGCCGGATCCAACATCCACTTCGGCATCCGCGAACATGCGATGGCAGCCATCGCCAACGGCATCCAGCTGCACGGCGGCCTGCGCGCTTACTGCGCGACCTTCTTCATCTTTTCCGATTACATGAAGCACGCCATGCGCCTTTCTGCGCTCATGCACCTGCCCGTCACCTATATCCTCACGCACGACTCCATCGGCGTGGGCGAGGACGGCCCGACGCACGAACCCGTGGAACAGCTGATCGCGCTGCGCTCCATCCCGAACATGAAGGTGTACCGCCCGGCCGACGGCAAAGAGACGGCGGCCGCATGGATCAGCGCGCTGACGGGCAACGGCCCCACCGCACTCGTGCTCACCCGCCAGAATCTGCCCCAATACGAGCACTCCGGCCTCGAAGCGCTGAAGGGCGGCTATGTGCTGGCCGACAGCGCAAAGGCTGTACCCGACGTGCTGCTCATCGCGAGCGGTTCGGAAGTCGAGCCGTGCATGAAGGCAAAGGAGATCCTCAAAGGCAAGGGCGTCGATGCGCGCGTCGTATCCATGCCGTGCATGGAGGAATTCGAAAAGCAGCCGCAGAGCTATAAGGACGAAGTGCTGCCGCCCGAAGTGAAGGCGCGCGTATGCGTGGAAGCCGGATCCCCCTACTCCTGGTACCGCTATGCGGGAGAAGCGGGCGAGATCATCGCCATGAGCACCTTCGGCGCCTCTGCGCCGGCCAACAAGCTGTTCGAAATGTTCGGCTTTACGGCGGATAACGTCGTCGAAAAGGCGTTCCGCTCTCTCAATAAAGTCTGATCTTGCGAAAAACGATCCGAGATAAGGGCGCGCCCCGTCTGTAAACGGGGCGCGCCCTCTCTTTGCCCTCGCCGATCGCCGCGCGGCAACTATCCCTGCCGCGCCGACGAAACAAAGCGCAGCACGAGCGCCTTGCCTGCAAACATCTGCGAAAAAAAGATCTTGCCGCTGCGTAGCACGACATCCTTGCGATACTCCTTCCCGAACAGTTCGGCGCGCAGGGAAAGGACGCCCTTGGCCGCATCGTAGCGGCACTCGCCCGACGCACAGATGACCTTGCCGCGCCTGGGCACGGCGCGCAGCGTAAAGCTCTCCCCTTCCAGCGCGAGCACGACCTCGCGGTAATCGGCGAGCAGATCCCGCCCGCCGTATTCGGCGTATTCGCAGCGGTATTCCCCCTCGTACGGGCGGGCAAATTCGCGCAGCGAACTGAGCTCTGTGATCGAACAACCGCCCGCCGCAAGGGCGAGGGCGAGCGCCAAAATGACCGCCGACAGGCGGGCCGCGCGGCGCAGGCGCGGAAGACCGGTCGATTTCGTTTGATTTTTCCCCCGAAAAAGGATATAATGATAAAAAACGGATAATGACTCCGCCCAAAGTATGCGCCAACGCATCACTTTTATGCGGCGGGAACGGGAGAGCTATGAAATTCGACGTAGAACTGGTCGGCAAGATCGGCTCGATGGCGCTCATCGACAAACAGGACAACATGATCGACTATACGCGCGTGGCGCGCCTTTCGCGCGAGCTGCGGCCGGGATACATTTGGGTGTCGAGCGGCGCCACGGAGATCGGGCGGCTGGATTATATCATGCGCGCGGGAAAAGAACTGCCCGACACAGAGGAAGCGAAGGCGGACTATGCCGCGCAGGGCCAGGCCATCCTCATGCAGACGTACCGCCAGTACGTGGACAGCAAATACTCGGTCCGGCAGATCCTCGTCGAACATCACCACTTCAACGATCCCGTCAAGAGCGGCGTCATCCGCGACCTGCTGCTGCGCTGCCGCCGGCAAAACGCCATCCCCATCATCAACTACAACGACGCCGTCTCGCAGTCGGAGAACCGGCGCATGGAGATCTCGGCCCTGTCCAAGAGCCAGGCCGTCGTGCACGAATGTATCGACAACGATGAGACCGCCTCGCTGGTCGCTTGCCTCGTCAAGGCAGAGACGCTGCTCATCCTCACGAGCGTGGACGGCATTTATGCCGACCCGCACGATCCGTCCACACTGATCGAGGAGATCGCCGGCAAGGACGCGCACGAGCTCGTCGAGAACATTGAATATTATAAGAGTTGCTGCGAGGGCGCCTCGCGCAAGGGTGCGAACGGCGCCAAGGCAAAGCTGGAATATGTAAAGGAGGCCGCCGCGCAGGGCACCCGCGTGCTCATCGCCAACGCCAAATATTCCATCCGCGCCATCCTCTCCGGAGAGGTCAAGTGCACGCGGATCTGCATCCGCTGAACAGACAGCCGCCACCCGCGCGAAAGCGGGCCCGCGGTAAAAGCGAACCCGAAAGCGATCCGCCGTCGGCGGCGCCTATAAAAATCCCTTAGGAGGAAATCAGATGAGTATCGACAAGCGCTGGATCCAGCCATTTATGGAGGCCAGCTGGCAAATGGACGCGGGCGAAACGGAAAAAGCCCGCCAAATGTATACCGCGTTGAAACAGGACATGATCGCTGCCGGGGAATCGGATGTCGCCGTGCACATGATCGAAAATTGCATAGAAGCTTCGTACGTGCAGGACGAGATCAATGCACGGAAGGCGAATGGCGGCGACAGCAGCGCCATCGCCGAGCTGGAAAAGAAAAAGCGCGCCATTCTGCGCGGATAAGACAATGAGCGACAAACAAAACCACGAACAAAAAAAGAAGCGGCTGAAACGGCTCGGGATCATCCTGACTGCCGTCGGCGCCGCACTGACGGCGACCGGGTTCATCGGCTTTTTTGCCGCACTCGCAGGAGGCGGCGGGCCTCCCGTCCTCTTCTTTTTGTGCTTTATTGGGCTCCCAATGATCGGCGTGGGCTCGACCTGTCTGCGCTACGGGTACCGACGCGAAGTGACGAAATACGTCAAGGACGAGACCGTTCCCGTTTTAAACGAAGCTGCGGAAGAAGCACAGCCCGCCCTACGCTCCGTTGCCCGCGCCCTGCGCGAAGAGGACAGAGGAGATGCCGTCATCTGCCCGCACTGCGGGAGGGCTAACGATACCGACGCGAAATTCTGCGACGGCTGCGGCAAGCCGCTCGCGCGCATCTGCCCTGCCTGCGGCAGAGCCAACGATGCAGAGGCAAAGTTCTGCGATAACTGCGGCGCTCCGCTGCAGGAAGACCGTTGAAACCTTAATTTATGTCAAACAGAGTACTAAATAAGCGATAAAATTATGCGGGGCGTGCAGCCTGAAATGCTGCACGCCCCGCTCTTTTTCTTCTTTAGCCCTGCTCGACCTCGTAATGGCAGCCGGACATCTGCGTCGGGGGAAGCGTTTCCCCTTCCTGCATATGGACCTTGCCGATCACTTTGCCGTTGGAATCGATGACCTTGTAGTTCGCCGTCTTCGGCGCGGTGTCACCCGAATTGAGTCTCATAACGATTACCTCCTGTTCTGAGATACCGCCAGTATGTGCAACCTCGCCAATGCTATACAGCCTTTCAGAAAAAAATCTGCCACACGATCAGTAAAAGGGCGAGCAAGGCAAGATAGACGGCAAACGGCCACAGCCGCGCGCCGCGCATACACCGCAGCATGCCGCGCACCGAGAGCAGCCCGCTGACTGCCGCGCAGAAGGTGCCGACGGCAAGGCTCTGCCAAGACACGGCGGCCACAAAGCCATCCGCCAATAATGCCGATAAAAGTTCGACGGCGAGGGCCCCCGCGATGACGGGAACACTGAGTAAAAAGGAAAAATCTGCCGCCTCCTCGCGCGAAAGTCCGCAAAAGGTACCGGCCGCCAGCGTGACACCGCTGCGCGAGAGCCCCGGCAATACGGCCAAGGCCTGTGCAGCCCCCACTGCGAACGCCCGCCCTGCCGTGAGCGGTCGGGGCGGAAGGTTCCGGCGCATCCTGCGGTCTGTAAGAAAGAGGAGCAGCGCCGTCAGAGCAAACGCCGCCCAGAGCCATTCCCCGCCGAAAAAGAGGCGATCGATCGCGTCGCCGAGCAAGACCCCGACCAATGCTGCGGGAATGGTTGCAAAAATCAACCACAATAATTGCCGGCGCGCATGCCTGACCATGTCCAGCAGCCGGCGCGCATACACGCAGAGCACGGCTGCCAGCGTACCGGCATGCAGCATGACGCCGAGGAAGAGATCCGCCCCGCCCGTATCGACGCCGAGGATGCGCTCAAACAACAGCAGATGCCCGCTCGACGATACGGGCAAAAATTCGGTCAGTCCCTGCACGATGCCGAGCACTGCAGCCTTCCACAATTCCATCCTATGACCTCCGCAAGCGCGCCTGTCCTTTTCTCCCTCTATCTGTATGCCGTGCGCCCGAAAAAAAGACTTGGACAGCCCCTCCGGATCAATGAAAAAGCAAGCTCGCTTTATACGGGCTTGCCATAGTACTACGTCATGTATAATCAAGATGAATGGTGAAAAATACTTTGATTTTTAAGCGTTTTTATGCCGTCAAGCCACCACGCGGTCACCCGACGCATCATAGCGGACGACGCCGCTCTGTAAGACCTGCGTCTCCCCGTGCACGGTATAGACGATCTCCGCGCAGAAATAAGCCGGCTCGGTGACGGGAACGGTCACTTCGATTGCGGAAAAGAGATTGAGATCGTCCGTCTGCGTACGGCTCACGGCCTGCATCCGAGAGGTATCGGAAATATTTTCCGAACAAGCGTACAGCGTCAATTCGACCGGCAAAACGGAAGAGCCGACGGCAAATTCATTGCGGGCAACGGCCGTGACGGTGCCGTCCCCGTTGCCCTTCAGCCGAACGGAAAGGAGCGCAAACACATTCCCTTCCCCGGCACACGACGCAAACGAAAAGCAGACAGCCAGCAAAAGCAGGAGGCTCATCAGAACAGAGATCCTCTTCATCCCCTTTTCCCCCGCAGCAGATAAATAAACAGCAATACGAGCAGCGCGATGAAGACGGCAAGAAAGGCAGAAAGGACGAGCATGGGCGTATTTTGCGGGATCGTAATGATCCAAACGGTGGCGCTCGCGTCATACATACTGTCTTTGATGGCATAGACGACTGTCACGATCAGCCCGACGATGGCGGCAAGGATCAGTACGCCGATGACGACGAGCAGGGCGATGCGCACTTTTTTGGACCGAATATAGCCAAGCCCTGCAGATCGAACCGGCTCTTCATTCCGCGCACGGCGTATTTCTGCCGAACACTCTCCGTCCGCAGCGCCGAAAGCCTCCTCGGCCTCTACATCCTCCTCCCGGATCTGGAGAAGCTCAAAAATGTGCGCTGCCTGCCCCGGCTGCGGGCGGCTCTTTCCCGATTCCCAGCGGGAAACCGTCTGCCGCGTGACCTGCAGCAGGTCGGCCAGTTCCTGCTGGGATAGTCCCTTTTCGTCGCGGTACCGTATGATTCTTTCACGAAAATCCATAAATTCCCCTGCTATTGCGAAATCCCCTCTACCGCACAGCGCGCCGGTGCGACAAATTACAGATATGATTATAACACGGATGCGGGAGAATGTCAATCCTTGCAACCGAGATACCCCTCGGCAGCGTGCTCGGCCAACGCACCGCCCGAAGCAAACAAAAAATTTTTCTAAAATTCGCAGAAAAGAAGGCAAAAACGATTGAAAAATTTACTCAAATACGATATAATAATAAAGTATTTTATATGGGGATGTAGCTCACCCGGTAGAGCGATACGTTCGCAACGTATAGGTAGTCA
>ERZ1643247.2496-NODE-2496-length-14423-cov-4.357113_pt1 | contig 14423 bp, 11 predicted proteins | sample MGYA00579264_ERZ1643247 | MGnify/ENA primary metagenome ERZ1643247 (study PRJEB29033, sample SAMEA4952262) | chicken gut metagenome | biome: Broiler Chicken; feature: Gastrointestinal Tract; material: Caecum | place: Ireland | collected 2018 | study: Broiler... | reverse complement strand
TCTTTTAGTTGGTTATTCGTATTAATATTGTGTATTACAACAGTTGAAACTATTGTTATTAAAAGTATTATTGCTACAATTCCTACTATTAACTTTTTATTTTTGATTTTTTTCATACATTTGCCTTCCCTTCTATTATAGTAATTTTTAAACACAAAAAAACTACACCTTTTAGGTTCGTCTAAAAAGCATAGTTTCTTCTCTATGTTTACATAAGTTTATTTTGTTAAATCCTACGATATATATATATATATATATACAGTATCAAGGGTTTCGCGTGTTTTCATTAGCTATTCTCCTTTTTTTCTTTGAATTTATTTTATACATTTTATCTTTTTTAGTCAAGTATTTTTTCTTTTATGACAACTCTCAAAAGTTCATTTCACATTTTTTTCTTATTTACATATAATGTTACAAAGGGGGTAATATGGGTAAAATTTTAAAGAAGTTATTGGCGACATGCCTCATAGGTTTTGGATTGGGAGTTTTACTTGTATTATTACTTCCAATAGCTGGTTGGCTTTTTATAATAGGTCTTGCAATTTTCATCGTTGGTTTATGCTGTTTGTTTCATAAGTAAGGAGGGATTATGACGATTGTTGTTAAAAAGGTTCCAAAGTTTTTAAGGGGTTTCGTTAAATTTATTTTTGGAATTAAAGATTAATTACATATGTTTTCATATGGAAAAAACATCACCTAAATCTAGTTTAGATGATGTTTTCTATATATTTATTAAATTACATGTTTTCTACTTTCGCTGAACGTAAGCATTTAGAGCATACAGACATTTTCTTTGTTTCTCCGTTTACTTTAATTCTTACTGTTCTTAGATTTGGTTTCCATGTTCTTGTTGCTCTTCTACTTACGTGAGAACGAGCTATACTTATTTTATTTCCGTGTGATATACCTTTTCCACAAATCTCACATTTAGCCATTATACTGCACCTCCTATGCTTAATTTTAATCGCTATTTATTATAATAACATATTTACCAGATAATTTCAAGGGTTTTTAAAAATTTTTTATCAAGCGTGTCAGGTTACGATTCATAGTCTTTTAGAATGATATATTAAAGTTTTTGCAGTTTCGCGCAGTTTGGAGGACTTTACGTCCGACAGCAAGAAACAAGAAAACTTTAATATACATTTTAAAGTATTTTATAACAACCCTGAATAGTGTTTTGTGTTTTTGGTATTTGTATAATTTCAAATTTGGATATGTTATCTCCAAATTTTATTTCTATGATGTCTCCTATTTTTACTTCATAACTTGGCTTTACTACTTTACCATTTACACTTACTCTTCCGCCATCTGCCGCTTCATTTGCTACAGTTCTTCTTTTTATGATTCTTGATACTTTTAAAAATTTGTCTAATCTCATTTCTATTTTACCTTTCTTTTATTTGCATTCTATATTTTTATTGAAATATGTAGAATATATGTATGTATGCATAACTTTTTTATTTAATGCTTTTTCTAATGCTCTTTTATATAATTCAAGCTGAGTTTTATATTTATCTATTAGTTCTTTTTCATCATTTGAACTTACATAATCTGTTTTATAATCTACTAACACAAGATTATTTTCTTTATCTATATAATATAAGTCAATTATTCCTTGAACTAATATCTTTTCATCTGTGTTTTCATAAATTTCGTTTGAATTAATATTTAAATAAAACGGTGTTTCTCTTTTTATTTCTTTTGCTTCTTGCAATTCCCTATATAATTCTGAATTTAAATAGTTTTCTAGTATTTTCATATTTATCGAATCTTGTTCTGCCTTTGTTATTATTCCTTTTTCTTTTAATGATTCTATTAGTTTTTCTATTTCAGTCATATCTTTTTGGTTCGTTAATTTACTTAATATTAAATGAATTATTGTACCTTTTCTCGCTCCAGTAATTTTTTCATTTTGTGCAAATTTAGGTATTTTTTTACTTACTACCTTTTCTTGCTTTATGGCTGTTACAGATGTTTTTGTAGGAAGTTCTACATCCCCTAAATATTTGTATTTAAAATTTAATAGTTCATCTATTTTTTTGTACTTTTCTTTATTTATTTTATGCTTATCCAGCTCTTGCATTATTTGATTTTTTCTAAAACTTTGGATATTCTCGTTTTCTTCTTTATTTTTTATTAATTCATTTCTATTTATAACATTTAATTTCATTAATGTTTTTTCATTATATACATATACAAGTTCTAACCAATCTAAATAACTTCTATATTTTTCGACAATATTTTCATTCAATTTTTCTGGTTTTACGAATTTATAATATTTATTTATTTCGTTTATTTTATCATCTAATTCTTTTTGCACATTTTTACTTGTTCCTGTTACTATCAATTTATCTTTTGCTCTTGTTAATGCAACATATAATATTCTCATTTCTTCTGAGACAGCTTCTTTTTTTGATTTTATTTTTATTGCTTCTTTTGTTAAAGTAGGAAATTCTATTCCATCAGACAAGTAATTTACTCCTATTCCAATTTGATTATCTAAGATAATTTTTTCACTCATATCTCTTAAATTGAAACTTTTACTTGTTCCACATAAGAATACAATTGGAAACTCTAGTCCTTTACTCTTATGAATACTCATAATTCTCACTACATCATCATTTTCACCAATTACTCTTGCTGCCGCTAAGTCATTATTACTTGTTCCTACCTTTTCCATAAATATTATAAAATTGAATAAACCTTTGAAACTTATTTTTTCATATTCTTTTGCTTTTTCAAATAACTTCTTTAAGTTTGCTTGTCTTAAATTTCCATCTGGCATTAATCCAACATAATGATAATATCCAGTTTCGCTATATATGTACCATATAAATTCATCCAATGATAATTCTTTTTCTTTTGACTTTAAATTATCTATTAATTGCAAAAAATTTGATACTTTTTGTTTTAAATTGTCATTTAACAATTCTGAGTTATTTGCCTTTTCTAATGCTCTAAAAAATGGCGCATTTTTATCCACCAATCTTATTTCTATTAAATCATTATCTGTAAAGCCACCAATTTCTGACCTTAGTACTGTTACAAGCGGAATATCTTGAAGTGGGTTATCTATAATTTTTAATAATGAGAGCATTGTATCTATTTCTATTGTATGCAAATATTCAGTTGTTATATCTGAAAATACTGGAATTCCTTCATTAGTTAATTCTTTTTCATAAATGCTTGCTACAGATTTTGGACTTCTTAATAAAATTGCTATATCTTTAAATTTAATATTTTGTTTCTGTAATTCTTTAATTCTTTTTGCGACAAGCCTTGCTTCTAATGCTGCATTTTCTATTACTTCTTGCAACTCTTCATCATTTTCATCTGATTCTGTTTCTATTATATTTAATTCTGTTTCGCAATCTATTTCTATGTCTTCGAACTCTCTTCCCTGATTTAAAGCTTCCTCTTTTGTATATTCTATTTCACCCATCTTTTCACTCATAATGTTTGTAAAAACTAGGTTTGTTATATCTAATATATTTTTTCTACTTCTAAAATTTTTATATAATAATATTTTGGTGTCATTTTTTATTTCTTCTTCTGGTAATTTATATTCATTATATTTTTGCATAAATAGTTTTGGATTTGCTTGTCTAAACTTATATATACTTTGCTTTACATCTCCAACCATAAATATATTGTGACCATTTGATACACTTTGTAATATGTATTCTTGCACAGAGTTACTATCTTGATACTCGTCGATTTCAATTTCATTAAAGTCATATTTCTTTGCAATTTCAGTAGGATTCCCATTTTCGTCAATTAATATTTTAAGAGCTAAATGTTCTATATCATGAAAATCCACTATATTTTTTTCTTTTTTACGCTTCGAAAATTCATTTTTAAAAATTAATACTAGATTTTCTATATTTTTTAGCGTTTCATACATTTTCTTAATATCCTGTACTGCTTCATTTGACGAAAATCTTACCATTTCCTGAGCTTTTGAGAAATTATTTTTTACAGAATTTCTAATATCTTTTGCTCTATCTTTTACTTCTTTTTCCTCTTCTGAAAACTTGTTTTTCCTTGACCATGGATTCCACGTTTTGCTATTTATTCCTGTATATGCACTATCCCAATTATCTATATTTATGTTTTTAAGTTCTAGTAAATCAGTGTTTACAATACTTGAACACTCTGCTAGATTAGGATATATTTTTAATTCGTTATTGAGTGAATCTAAAGTTGTTATGCAATCTTGCAAAATATCTTTTACTTTATCTAATATAATTTTTCCCCATTTAGTGTCTGCGAAATCTATATTTGTGGTTTCAAATTTATATTCTTCTACTGAATTTTCAAGCCATTTTGTAGGAAATGGATCACTTTGAATAAATTCATATATTTTTAAAATCAAATCTTTCAAATATGTATCATCTTTATAAGTAGTATACATTTCAAGTAATTTCAAAAAATCTTTATTCTGATTTTCATACTCTTCCTCAAAAATATCTTCTATAATCTCTTGTTTCATAATTTCAATTTCTGTTTCATCAGCAACCCTAAAATTATTACTCATTCCAATTTCAAAAAAATTATTTCTAATAACATTTAAACAAAAAGAGTGAATAGTACTAATATTAGCCTTGTTAATTAATAAAATTTGTCTTTGAAGATTTTCATCATTTGGATTCATCTCAAGTTTTTTGTAAATTTCATCCATTAGCCTTTGCTTCATCTCACTTGCAGCGGCATTAGTAAATGTAACAACTAGAATTTTATCAATATCCACATTTTCATTTATAATTTTATTAACAATTCTTTCGACTAATACTGAAGTCTTACCACTTCCAGCAGCTGCTGAAACTAATATATTTGCCCCTTTTAGCTTAATAGCTTGTAATTGTTCATTTGTCCATTTTCTATCAGATATCTTTTTTTCAGACATTTTTTATTCCTCCTAGTCTGAGTTATGCTTGTGTTTTTTATACTTAAGTTTTAACGATTATATCATATTTTTTATTATTTTTAATGATTTTTTGATTATTTTTTGTAAAAATTGCACAAACTATATTTAGATTTTTTATTGGAGGTTAATTATGGATAAAGATAAAAGTCTCAAAAATGAAAATAAAGATAGCAATATGGATGCACAATCACTTCAGGAACAGGGCTATAAAGTTAACACTTCTAATTCTGATTCAAAACTTAAATTTAATGATGAACATACCGATTCTAAACCAACTAATGAGTCTAGCAACTCAACTTATGACTCTAACTCTTTCCAGCTTGATCTCGCTGTTTTGAATGAAGTAAGCAAAATTGCTAAGATGGGTATGGATTCTATTTCTTATTTGGCTTCTAAAGTTTCTAATCCAGATATGAGAAAAGTTTTAGTTGCTATGTATTCTCAATATGGCAATACTCAAAGTCAAATTAATCAACATTTTGAAAAATATGGTGAAATTCCCGATTCTACCCCGCTTAAAGATAAAATGATGAGTTTTGCTGGTGTTCAATTTAATACTTTGAAGGATAGGAGTAATTCCCATATTGCTGAAATTATGATTCAGGGTACTTTAATGGGAGTCATTCAATGTCAAAAAATTTTGAATTGCAATTTAGATGTTCAAAAAAGTACTACTGAGCTTGTAAAGGATTTTAATAAGTTTCAACGTGAAAATATTGACAAATTAAATGCTTATTTATAATCGTGACCATATTGTAAATAAAAGAAGGCTTTTGCATTTTATACATTGCATTGCCCTCTTTTTTTACTTTTTATTAAATTTTATTACCACAATTTGTGCAATATTCTGAGTCTTTAGAATTTACTTTTCCACAATTCATACAGATTTTTGTGTTTTCATTTATATTTGGGAATTGATTTACATTTGTATTGTTGAATTGTCCTTCTATATTATTTTGTTGTAAGTTCATATTCTCATAGTTAGAATTATAATTTTGATTATGCATTCTTTCTAACTCTTGGTAAAATGCTATTACCGATAATGATATATATGGAGTTAATATAATAGTTCCCACATATGAAAGTATTGAAGCCATAATTCGTGATATTATTTGAGTTGCTGTTGTAAATACCAATATTCTACTAAATAGCTCTATTACTAATCTTGAAACAAATATTTCTGCAATTGCAGCTAATAATGCCCATCCAAAGAATGATAATATTAAGCAGAAATATTTTCCTCTATTTCCTCTCATTAATTCTTCACTGTGTAATACAGCTTCTTTTGGTGAAATACTCTCATCTGATACAGCTATATAAAATGTTAATGCATATAGTAATGATTTTACTACTACTAAAACACATAATCCTAAATATGCTATTAATAGTAAAAATGATAATAACGCCCCTCCTAAATTAGAAACCATACTTTCAATATCGCTATTATCATCATAATAGCTGAAGTCATAATTATCATATCCATATTCATAATAATCGTAATCATAATCGTCATATCCATAATAATCATCTGAATATTTGCTATACACATCATAATAGTCATAATTATCATATGAATAATCCCAAAAATAATTAGATGATGTAACTGAACTTGCATCTTGTACTATAAAAAATACTAATCCTATAATTGTTGGCAATATTATTATTAGAATACACCACCAGCATTTTTTTAATATTTGTAATGATATTTTCCAGCTACGTCCAAAATTTAAAAATCCTACTTTCAAAAATTCTATTGGACTAATTTTCTCTCCATTTTTTAGGTGATAATATGCATATGCTGTGCCATATATTAATGGTGGAAGTATTAATATAAATCCTATAAAAACTATGAAAGATAATATTGATGATATCATTCCAACTAAGCTTGATATTATTGAAGTGACAAAAATAATTGCAGCATAAATTAATGAGATTAATATCGCAGTTCCCCACTTACCATTAAGTGCTTCTCTTGCTTCTTTTCTAAAATCACTTGCTTTCCTATTTATTATCATTTTTACTCCCCTTTCTAACTTTTTCTGACACAATTATACAAATAATATATTTTTTTAACAATATTTTTATTCAAATATTTCTCCAGCATGAATATTATTTCCATTCAAAAAACTTTTTGCATCCATTTTCTTTGCATTTTCTCCTTGAATTTCTAATATTTCTAATATTCCATCCACAGTTTTCACAAATAATCCCTTTTTATTGTCTGCAAATAAAATTGTACCCGCTTCAACCTTTTTCATTCTTGATTCATATTCTTTCATTTCTGGGAATTTTTGTTCTAGCTCTTCTTTTTGTGCGGTTCTAACTTTCCATAGCTTTATTTTCTTATTTTCTAACAAACAATATGCTCCCATAATTGGATTTAGACCTCTTACTAAATTTTTTATTTGCTCGCTAGTTTTTTTCCAATCTATTTTTGCCATTTCTTTATTTAGCATTGGTGCTGTTGAAAAATCTTTTCCTTGTTTTTCTGCTCCTACTGCTTGTTTTATTTGTTCTAATGTTTTGTTTTCTTTATTATCTACTTTATTTATTTTTTCAATAGTTTGGACTAAAAGTTTTGCTCCAATTTTTGAAAGCCTTTTCCAAAGTTCTCCTGTTGTTTCGTCAGCACCTATCTCTGTTTCTTCTTTTAGTATCATGTCTCCTGTATCCATTCCCTCATCCATAAACATAGTTGTTATTCCTGTTTTTTTATCTCCATTTAGTACTGCCCATTGAATTGGTGCTGCACCTCTATATTTTGGAAGAAGTGAACCATGTACATTTATTGCTCCAAACTTTGATATATCTAGTAATTCTTTTGGAAGTATTTTTCCATAGGCTACTACGCATAGTAAATCCGGTTTTAATTCTTTCATTTCATTTATAAATTCTTGATTATTTCTCACTTTTAATGGTTGATATATTTTTAAATTCTTTTCTAATGCAAACTCTTTTACGGGAGATGCTATCATTTTCATTCCTCTACCTTTTGGCTTGTCTGGATTTGTTACAACAGCTAAAATTTCGTGTCCTGCATTATATATGGCTTCTAATGATTCCTTTGCAAAATCTGGTGTCCCCATAAAAATTATCTTCATTCAAAAACCTCCTTATTAAATAAATTATCCTATAAAAAGTTAATTTACAGATTAATTTAATTTTGTATAATTGTATAAATGATTTTGCAGTTCCTTTGTTCACGTTCAAACGAGCTGGAAGGATTCCAGCGAAGTGCGTTTGGAGCGTAAGCGACCGCAAGGAAACAAGAAATCATTTATAGAATTGGTAGATAAATAATATTAAAGTGTAAATTAACTTTTTATAGGAATTTTAATTATTTTTCACTTGTTGAATTTGGTTCAATATATTCTAGTGTTCCAGGTTCCATTATATCTACAAATAGTTTTCCGTCTAAATGATCTATTTCGTGTGCTAATGCCTGTGCTAGAAGGTCTTTACCTTTTACAGTAATTGGTTTGCCTTCTTCATTAAGAGCTTTTACTGTCACTTCTTTTGGTCTTATAACCTTTGCAAACTGATTAGGAAAACTCAAGCATCCTTCTTCAACTTCTTGTTCTCCTTTTTGTTTTACTATAACTGGATTTATCAATTTTAAAGGTGCATTTCCATCATACAAGTCAATTACTACTACTCTTTTTAGTATTCCTACTTGTACTGCTGAAATTCCTACACCATTTGCTTCATGCATTGTTTCTATCATGTCTTCTATTAATTCTCTAATTCTATCATCTACTACTTCAACTTGTCTTGATTTTTTTCTTAAGATTTCATCTCCGTCTTTTCTTATTTCTCTAATTGCCATTTTGCTTCCTTTCTATATCATATTATTTGGATTCAATTCTATATTTACCCTTGCTGTTTTTGTTTTCATGTCTATAAACTGATTCAAAGCATCTGTTAATAAAGCATTTACTCTATCATCATATTTACATTTTATAATCATACGCCACCTATATCTATCTTTTATTTTTTCAACAGGTGAAGGTACTGGGCTATATAATAAAAGTCCAAATTTTTCATTTATTACTCTATTTTTTAAATATGTGTGCAAAAATTTTGCAACTTTTTTTAATTCTGCAAAATTTTTTGCAGACATATCTATTAATATTATATCGCAAAATGGTGGATATTTCAATTGTTTTCTTAATTCTATTTCTGTATTGTAAAACAAATTGTAATCTTGCAGTTTTGAATATTCTATTGCATAATTATCTGGATTATATGTTTGAATTATTACTCTTCCTTCACAATCTCCTCTTCCTGCCCTTCCAGCAACTTGAGTTAATGTCTGAAAAGTTTTTTCATTAGCTCTAAAATCCCCTAAATTTAAACTACTATCTGCAGCTACAACTCCAACTAAAGTTACATTTGGAAAATGATGTCCTTTAACTACCATTTGTGTTCCAATTAAAATATTTATATTTTCATTTTTAAATTTATTTAGAATTTCTTCATGAGAGTTTTTCTTTGAAACAGTATCTACGTCCATTCTAATTGTCGTAGCATCTGGGAATACATTATGTACTTCATCTTCTAGCCTTTGTGTCCCTGCTCCAAAATATTTTATATTTTTGCTATGGCATTCTGGACATTCTTTTACAATATTTTCTTCATAACCGCAATAGTGACATTTTAATTTATTTTCGTTTTTATGATATGTCATTGTTATATCACATCTTTTGCATTTAACAGTATATCCACAATCTCTGCACATTATAAATGTTGAAAAACCTCTTCTATTTAAAAATAGAATTGTTTGTTTATTTACTAATAAATTTTTCTTAATTTCTTCTTGCAGTTTTTCACTTAGCATTGACTTATTTCCACTTGCAAGTTCCTGTCTTAAATCGACTATTTCTACAGCTGGTAAGCTAGAATTATTTGCTCTTTGTGTTAATGTTAATAATTTTATTTCTCCATTTCGTGTTTTATAATAAGATTTTAAATCAGGCGTTGCACTACCTAATATTAGCGGAATCTTCTGTTTTTTAGCCAAGTATTCTGCTATTTCTTTTGCATCATATCTAGGTGACATTTCTGATTTATATGATTCATCGTGTTCTTCATCTATTATAATTAATCCTAAATCTTTTGCAGGTGCAAATATAGCTGATCTCGCACCTATTATTATCTTCGCTCTTCCATCTTTAATTTTATTCCATTGGTCAAATCTTTCTCCTATAGATAATTTACTATGAAGAACCGCTATTTTATCTTCTCCAAATCTTGCTATAAATCTATCTACAGTTTGTGGAGTAAGTGAAATTTCTGGAACTAACATTATGCTACTTTTATTTTCTTTAAGCTTTTTTTCAATTAATTGTAAGTATATTTCTGTTTTTCCAGAACCTGTTACACCATAAAGCAAATATTCGCCTTCTTCTTTTATACTATTAATAGCTATTTGTTGTTCTACTGTTAGTTTTAAATTCTTAGTTTTATTTTCTACTTTATGGATAAAAGGATTTCTTTCAACTTGTTGTTCCTTATATTCTAAATACCCATTTTTTATTAATGTATTTACTATACTTCTTGAGCAATCTGTAAATATTTCTATATCTTGCATTGTTGCGTTTTCATTATTTATTAAAAATTCAAGAACATTTTTTTGTTTTTCTGATTTTATTTTTCCTGAATCTATATCTTCTTGAATTTCATCAATATCTTTAGCTAGTATTATTAAATTTATTGTTCTTTCTTTTACTCTTGTTTCAGTATTTTTAGCAGTAGTTCCTGGTGTAAGCATTAGTTTTAAACAATCTGATAAATTACAAATGTATCTTTTGGCCATCCATTTTGCAAGTTCAATTTTTTCAATATCTATTTTTTCATTTTGCACATTTAAAATCTTTTTTATTTTGTATTCAGATTTTTCTTTTATACCTACTACTATTCCTTCTTCTGGTACCTTCTTATTTCCAAATGGCACAAAAACTCTAGTTCCAATTTCTACATTTAAGTTTTCTGGAATTTCATAATCAAATATTCTATTAAGTGTTTTTACTGATGAGCTTATTATTATTTCTGCTACCATTTTTATCCCTTCTTATTTTTGGCGGTCCTTTTTCGTTCTGGGACGGTCCTTTTTCAAAAATTTTCAATTTAGGTACGTCCCAAATCAAAAATTGTTTTGATTTTTTGTTGCTTTAATAACATTTGACATTAGCATTGCAATTGTCATTGGTCCAACTCCTCCTGGAACAGGTGTTATGTATGATGCTTTTCCTTTTATATTTTCAAAATCTACATCACCACAAAGTTTACCTTCACTGTTTCTATTCATTCCAACATCAATTATTACTGCTCCTTCTTTTACCATTTCTGCTGTTACTATATTTTGCTTTCCTGCTGCTGCTATTATTATATCTGCATCTTTAACTTCTTTCTTTAGTTCTTTTGTTCTTGAATGACAAATTGTTACAGTGGCATTTTTTGAAAGCATACATTGTGCCATTGGTTTTCCAACAATATTACTTCTTCCTATAATCGCCACTTTCTTACCATCAATATCTATATTGTATTTTTCAAACATTTTCATAATTCCAAGGGGTGTACATGGAATAAATCCATCTTGTCCTATGCACAAATTTCCTACATTATATGGATTAAAACCATCCACATCTTTTTCAGGTAATATTGTATTAAATGCTTGTTGAATATTTAATGGTTTTGGAATTGGACTTTGTAGTAAGATTCCATTTATATTTTTATCATTATTTAATTTTTGAATTAATTCTATTAATTCTGTTTGTTTAGTTGTACTTGGAAGTAAATATTCTTTAAACTCTATTCCTATTTCTTCACAAGCTCTGCTCTTATTTCTAACATATACTTTTGAGGCATCATTATCTCCAACCATTATAACTGCTAAATGTGGTACTATCCCATTATTTCTTAGCTTATATGCTTCTATTTTTAGTCCTTCTCTTATTTCTTTTGCAAGATTTTTTCCATCAATTATTTCTGACATAATTTTGCTCCTTATTTTTTTATTGCATTTTATCATAAAAAAATTTTTTTGTGTAGCTATTTTTTTATCGAAAAATGTTGTTTTTTATTTTTTTGTATAATATAATGTAGAAAGTATTAATTTAATATTTTTGTATAAACTATATAAAGTAAGAAAAGGAGAAAAATTATGAAAAAAGTTTTTAGTATATTATTTACTATTGTTTTAGTACTTTTACTAACTTGTTCAATGTCTTTTGCAACTGGAAATACTGCTAATAATGATGCAAAGCTTACAAACAAAGCTGATGCAACTATGACATTAGTTGAAGATACCGTTAATCACATTAGTTTTGGTCAATATGGAGAATTTGAAAAGAAATTAATAGAATGTAATACTGAGGAAAAAACTATTGACATAGGTCTTACAGTACGTAATAATGCTAAAGCTCTTGAAAATAAAGATGCTAATATTGTTCTACTTATTGACGCTTCAAGAAGTATGTCTACTAATCAAGTAGATATAAATGGCGAAATGATGACTAGAAAAGAAGCCGTTCTTCGTTCTGCTCAAACTTTAATTGATAAATTGTTAAAAGCAAACCCAAATATTCAAATTGGTATTGTAGAATTTGCTACAAGTACTGAAACTAATGATGATGGTTATACAATCGAAGGAACAGAGTTGGATGCTAAAATTATAACAGATTCATTAACAAGTGACCCTACTGCTATAACTAATGCTTTAAATACAGTATCTACAGATGTTATGGGTCCTAGAACAAATGTTGAAGTTGGCTTAGATGCTGCATATTCTTTATTAGAAAAATCTACAAATGCCGATGCAGAAAAATATATAATTACATTAACAGACGCTATACCTAATACTGCAAGAGGTGTTACTATGGACACTTATTCAGATGCAACAATAGTACCTACCAAAAATAAGATTCTTGAATTAAATGAAAAAGGTGTTAATTTAATTTCTATGCTTATTTCGATGAGTAATGAAGAAATTGAAGCTTCTAAGGAAGAACCAAAACCAACTTATAGACAAGTTGCAGAGAGAATTTTTGGAACATCAGTAGACCCAACAGCAGGTAGCGTATATTATGTAAGTGATAATGATGTTGAAGATACTGTTGCAAACCAAATATATGATAACCTTATTCAAGAAAGTTATACTTTAGAAAATATTGTTATTAAAGATTACTTTCCTCAAAATATAATTGATAATTTTGAGTATGCTGAACTTACTGATGCTAGTATGGGTAGTGTTACAGCTGAAGTAAATCCTGATGATAATTCTATAACTTGGACTATTCCTTCATTAAAAGCTGGAGAAGAAGCAACATTTTCTTATAGATTATCTTTAAAAGATCAATTTAATACTGAAATTGTTGGAATCAATTTACCAACTAACGAAAATGTTGAAATAACTTATGATGAAAATGGTACACCAGGTTCAGCAGAAAATGATGATTCTCCTGTTGTAGCTTTAGATGTATTACCTAAAGACCCTATTCCTCAAACAGGAATTTACACAGGCCTAGCTATAATTGGTGCTGTTGCAATAATCGGTGCGATTGGAATTGGAAGTTATAGTTATATAAAAAGAAATAAATTTTAAGACAAGCGAACTTTAGGGAATTTTCCTTAAAGTTCATTTTTTATAAGATAAAAAAATTAAATATTTATATACAAAAGATAATATATATTTTATAATTTCCGGTGCGGGGACGCACCGTACGGCTCACTCATGCTTACGCAATTCGCTCCCCTTGAATTCTAAAATATATATTATCTTTTGTATATAATAGAGTTTTTGTTATCTTTAAATAAAATCTACTACTTATACGAGTTATTATTTGCTTTTTCTACTATTTATATCTGTTGCTCTTTTAATAAAGTTATACCCGTATTTATCTTTTAGTTTATCCAAAGCATTATCAATTTTTTCTTGTTTTTCATTTTGTTCATCTTCAAATAATGATATTTGTTTATCTTTTTCATCTATTAAATTATCTACCCTTACTCCAACTAATCTAATTAAAGTTCCTTTTTTATATAATTCATTAGTTAACTTTTTTACTTCGTTATATATTATTTTTGTACTTGATGTAGGTGAATCCATTTTTCTTTGATGCGAATATACCCTGAAATCTTTATCTTTTAGTTGTACATTTACAACATTTGCAAGCATTTTTTCTTTTCTAAGCCTATACGTTACTTGCTCCGTTAATTTTAATAATATTTTATTAATTTCATCAATATTGTTATAATCAACTGGAAGTGTAATTGAGTTACCTATTCCTTTTGGTTTTTCTTTGGTATAATTTACTTCTGAATCATCTATTCCATTTGCATATTCCCATATCATTTTTCCAAATTTACCAAATACTTTATACATTTTTTCTTTATCTGAATGAGCTAAATCCCCTATTGTTTTTATGCCCATTTTTTCTAGTTTTGGTATACTTTTTCTTCCTACCATTCAAAGTTCATTTACTTTAAGTGGCCA
>ERZ1643247.2492-NODE-2492-length-14443-cov-8.707395_pt1 | contig 14443 bp, 17 predicted proteins | sample MGYA00579264_ERZ1643247 | MGnify/ENA primary metagenome ERZ1643247 (study PRJEB29033, sample SAMEA4952262) | chicken gut metagenome | biome: Broiler Chicken; feature: Gastrointestinal Tract; material: Caecum | place: Ireland | collected 2018 | study: Broiler... | reverse complement strand
GAAGATAAAGGAGGAAATGAAAATGACAAAGCTGGGAGAAATGCTGCGGGCAGATTTTATAGAAGAAGGCAGAGTGGAAGGAAGAGCAGAGGGAGAAGCAAAACACAGAGAATACATAGCCCGTTACAATCGGCTGATCCTATGCCTGGACAAGGATGGAAAAACTTCACTGCTGGTAAAGGCCATTGAGGATCCGGAGTACTTGGAGGAACTATTTAAAGAGTATAATCTTTAGCCTTTATGGGAAAACAGACCGGAAAATTCCGCTCAGGAGGTCTGGCGTGTTTTGACTGTTAAGTATACCAAAATAGTATGAACTTCATAAGAAAATGACAGGAAGAGCTATTGCAAAATAGATGAGTGATCATTTATGGAGCAATAGCTCTTTTTTTGTGGATGGAGAGGCCCTTTCTCTGAGGCAATATGCATTTTGGCAGAGGAAAAGTAACACTTTGGTAACACTGGTTGGGGTATACTTAAACATTATATATGAAAATGCCATAGCTGTAAGAATGAAACCTGAAAAAGGAAAAATGGTAAAAATCGGGATAACTGACAGAAAAACGGGATAAACGGCAACTATTTGACATGGCAAAATAAGATATAATAATTTTATGCTGTGGGCTGATAGAGAATCTTGTCTGCTCACGTTTCCCTGTGAGGTGCAAATAATGAAGATCATTGTCTGTGACGATGTAAAGGAAGACAGAGAAGAACTAAGACAGAAGGTTGAAAAAATATGGCCTCATACGCAGGTGGAGGAAATTTCTTCGGGAGAGGAACTGCTGGGGAATATCCGCAGAGGGGAATCTTATGATCTGATTTTTCTGGACATTTATATGGACAGTGTCAGCGGTATTGACGCCGGGAAATGGATCTATGACAATTTTCCGGAGATGAACATGGTTTTTGTCAGCAGCAGCAGAGACTTCGGTCCGGAGCTTTTTCAGATCAATGCCATGCATTATCTGATAAAGCCCTATGGATTGGAAGAACTGAAGGAAGTAAAGCGGCGGCTTCTTCAAAGAAGGGAAAAAGACGCTGTGATCCGGCTGGAAGGCCGGGAAAAAGAGGAGATTCCTTTTCAGAGGATCACCTATATTGAAAGCAGCCATAATAACCTGGAGATCCACTTCTTCTCAGGAGGAATGATCACAGTAAGAGACAGTATCCGGAATTTTATGGAAAAGCTGGATGACCGTTTTCTCAGGATCAACCGGGGAGTGGTGGTGAACATGGATGCTGTGGAAAAAATGAACAGCGATTCCTGTGAGATCGCAGGGCTGACTTTCATGCTCAGCAGGAAGACCAGACATGAGAGCAGGAAGAAATATAATGATTTTTTATTTCAGCGGGCAATGGGCTGAAAAGATAGACAAGAGTTGGGGGTAAAAAGATGCCTGAGGAAAAGCAGCTGTATATGGCTACAGAATTCTTTGGTTATATGATACAGATACTTCCCATACTCTTTTTATTTTTCCTTCCTTACAGGCAGGAACATCTGAGAGTGGATAAGAGAAAGCTGCTGGTCGGGATGACCATAGTTACCACGGGAGTCAGTGCAGGAGCCGTCTGTTTCCTGGGGAGTATTTACAATACGCCGGCCTACGATATGGCAAGGACCTATGGCAATATGATCTTTGGAGGCTACCTGCTTCTGGGAACAGTGCTTTACTGGATCTGTGTGAAAAAGACTGCAGGCAGCAGGATGCTGACCTATATGCTGGTTTTCCAATACGGGATACTGATCTATGTGATCGCAGAGATCGGAGTAAAATTTCCGGGATATTCCTATGCAATTTTAAGATTTACTCCTTATTCCGGCGCAGGCGCGATGATCTATCTGGGAGCTACTCTGCTTACCTGGCCTTTTGTATACCGTTTCCTGAAGCGTTTTGGAACAAAACATTTTCAGAAAGTGGACCGGAGAAGTATCCGCCTGATCTCAGTCAGTTCTTTTATCATCTTTGTACTGTGTATCTGTGTACTTCAGGCAGAGATGCTCATATATGGACTGCATAAAGATCTTACTACGAGCATATGCCTGATCGTCTGGATGGTATGCCTGATCCTTACGGATCTTCTGGCTTATTTCATTTACTTCCGGTGCCTCCGGATAGAGGAGGAAAAGGTAGAGATGAATCTGCGGCTGGTCACAGAAGAGATGCAGTTCCAGGCCCTTCAGGACAAGATCCAGGAAGACAAAAGGATGTACCACAATATGCGGCACCACTTCCGGACCCTGGCAGCCCTGACAGAAGGGGAGAGATACTAGGAGCTGAAGGAATATCTTCAGAGATATCTGAAAGAATGGGAGGAGATCTCCCAGAGAGACATCAGCAGGAATCCAATGATCAACACCATACTGGGCTATTACTTTTCCCTGGTCCAGGAAAAAGAGATCCCTCTGAAAGCAGATATCCATGTGAAGGAGCACTATCCATTTTCCATAACGGACATGACAGTGCTTCTGGGAAACGCTATGGAGAATGCATTGGAGGCCTGCGGCCGGGAGGGCGTGGAAGAGCCCTTTATTAACCTGAAGATAAAGCAGTACAAAGCTGCTTTATTGATACAAATAGAAAACCGCTGCCCGGAATCCGGGTACCCTGTAATGGAAGAAGGAAAAACTCCCTCCACCAAGAGGGGAAGAAACCATGGCTATGGGATCTCCAGTATGGGCGCCATAGCAGAGAAATATCAGGGAAGCCTGGAATTCTGGAAAAAGGGCAGCGTATTTACACTAAGGATCGTCCTGAACATCCCTGAAGAGCCTGAACTACAGGCAGACAGGAAAAAGGACGGATATGGCGGGGAGTGATGGAATGAAATTAAAAGATGGATTAATACTTCGGGAGGTGGCTGGCCAGTATGTGATCGTGCCTACCGGGAAACGGGTCCAGGAAGTGACAGGGGTTCTGTATATGACCAAACCTGCGGCAGCCCTGTGGGACTACATGCAGAGTCATGACTTCGAAAAAGAGGACCTGATCAAGCTGACCATGGAACGGTATGCAGACGCCACATACGACCAGGTATCAGCGGATCTGGACAAATTTTTAAAGGAGCTGGCAGAGCGAGGTGTTCTGGAAGTAGAAGGCCAGATATACGGAAGCTTCAATATGCGTCTGCCGAAACAGCCAAAATGAGCAGCCAAGAATTTGAACCTGCCTGCAGGAGAATGGAATGGCTGGATCCTTTCTACAAGGCAGTATGGGAGAAAGCTTTTGCAGAGGCGATACCAATATCCGGCACTTTTGAATTGGCGCCAAGGTGCAACTTTAACTGCCGGATGTGCTACGTACACTTGCCGGAATCTGAGATCGGCAGATATGGCAGGGAACTGACGGCAAAAGAATGGATCCGGATTGCCACAGAAGCAAAAGAAGCAGGAACCACCTGGCTGTGCATTACCGGAGGAGAACCTCTGATGCACCCGGAATTTGAAACTATATGGCGGGAACTGACGCAGATGGGATTCTTCATCACCCTGCAGACCAACGCTTCTCTGGTGCCAAGATTTGAAAAACTGTTCCAGGAATGTCCGCCTCGTGCCTGTAAGATCACCCTATATGGCGCCAATGACCAGGTGTACAAAGATGTATGTCAGGTAGAAAAGGGATTTACAAGGGCTGACGCAGGAATCCAGATGTTAAGGCAGATGAAAATACCAATCGAACTGGTCAGCACAGTGATCCGGCAAAATCTGAATGATGTGGAAAATATCATTCAGTATGTAGGCAAAAATAAGCTTCGGTGGATCCCCAACATAAATGTAAGGACTGCCGGCCGAGGGGTAGATGTGGATATGGAAAACCTGCGGATCCGTCCCCCGAAAACAGAAAAACCAGCTGGACAAGAAGAGACAGGCAAGAAAAAGAGGATTATGGATTCAGACAGAAAGCCCTGCACATATTGTAAAGATTTTCGATTAGGCTATTGGATCGTCTGGAACGGATATATGAGATTCTGCAGCTTCATGAACGGCCCGGATATTCCGGTAAAGGACAAACCCTTCCAAGAATGCTGGAAAGAACTGGTTAAATTCCAGGAAAACCTTCAGTGGCCGGAAGAATGCAGGATATGCGAGCAGAAAGAAAGCTGTGCAAGGTGTGCAGCCTTGTTTGATATAGAGAATGGAAACTTAAAGATAAGAGATGAATTTTGTAAGAAGAGATTTAAGAGTAGTGAGGAGTGATAGAAATGGCAGGATATAGAGAAGGTATTGAAGAAGTTACATTGAGTAACCAAAATGAAAGCTATGGTAGTGCAGGAATTGCACTATATTCAGCGAATGATACTGTTAATAACTATTCCGATACAGAAGGAACTTATTATAATCAAATTAGGATAAGATGGACCGCAACGGATAATGGAAATGGGTCTTTTGCAGAAGGAAGCGGACTTACAGGAAAAGAGTGGTACATAGATGCGGTTCAATATGCGGGGAGCCCTTTAGCTGGATATACAGAGAAGCAGATATATGCATCGATCTTTGGAGAATCTGGAGTAGGAAATTTAAACTCAGAATTTGCTATATGGGCAAATAATGGTATAAGTGATGAAATAAAAAATAACTTTATTTTCGGAACATTATGGCAAACGGGATGCGTTGATGTGACCTGGGGAGGAGGAAGTGAATAGCCAAAAAGATGTACGTAGATATGTGATTGCCAATATTCCGCTAGATGTCAATTATGTGCCAGGTAAAGAATGGCAGCTATTTTATAGTGTTAAAGAGCAGAAAGTATTTCCTGAGTTTTTAATAGAAATTATGGATACAGTTGAAGAGATTCATGGAATTGAGCATTATTGTTTTAAGGATAGATTATGCAGGGTTTCAAGAGTCGAAACAGAAGTAATGCTGGTGGACAAGGAATGGAAAAAAGCAATTATTATGCCACCGTGTAACTATAGTTATATAACTAGTTTTTTCTTACAAATATTTTATACACATGCAGTAAAAAAACAAATGATTCAAATGCATAGTTCTTTAATAAAGGTTTATAACTATGGAATTATGTTTTTGGGACCATCGGGTATTGGAAAAACAACACAAGCAGAACTTTGGAATAAATATAGAGAAGCCTTAATTATTAATGGGGATATTACGTTTGTGCAAGAAATGAAAGGAGAATTTTATGGCTGGGGTACTCCTTGGCATGGAAGTTCACCATATTGCGCAAATACAAGCGTATTGCTTAAAGCCTTGATTATTCTGAAGCAAGCCCCGGAGAATTCTATCAGGGAACTTACCGGATTTGAAAAAGTAACCGCAGTTTCTACCAGCGTCTTCTATCCTCGCTGGCTGGAAAACGGCATGGAACTATGTCTGGAAACCCTGGACCATCTTCTCACGAAGATCCCAGTCTACGAACTCTCCTGCCGCCCGGATGAGGACGCAGTGAAGCTCACCGAAGAGACCATCTTCGGCAAATGAATAATGTAATAAATATATATTATATGTATTATATATGTCATATACGACTTATACATACCCAAAACACATTACAAACCCAGAAAATTTTGCACCCTAAACTAAGCCAGCAAAGTCCAACCCGGAATCCCTGCAGGCTTTCCCGCATCCTGTGTCCCAGAGCTGCTCCATGAAGTGCAAAGTAGGAATATTTGTCCATTTTATGGGCATTTGTCGAGCATGACTTTGAGACTACAGGCTCAAAGCAGCGCAGACTGACCATGAAAATGGACAAATATTCCCGATTTCACCTATACCGGGCAGCTCTGTACACAATCCACGAAAAGCTAGCAGCGATTCCGTCCACACACCTGGTTTATTGGTTTTGGGTACTAAATTTTCAACTCAAATTTCATTCCTGTATTCGGGGGAAATGCAGAATATGGGAATGGGATTTTTATGTCTGCCGGTCAGATCCCGGCGGAAAATTCCAGGCAGGGGTCCTGCCGTATTCAGATAAGGGGAGTATCTATTATCTATGAGTGGCATAAAACATATCATTCAGCGGATCCGGGAGGGCAGGCTGAAGCAGCTTCTGGGTGAATTGCTGTGGATGTATGCCTATGTCCGGCGCTATTGGTTTTTAATAGGAGTTTACATACTTCTGGGAGCTTCGGGCTCTGTCCTGTCTCTGGGGACTTCTGTGGTGAGCAGGGACCTGGTTGACGCTGTTACAGGGGTAAATTCTATGGAGATCCTTCGGGTGGCCTCTACCTATGTGGGAGTGGGCGTTGCCCAGATTTTCATCAATGCGGTAAAGTCCAGGATGTCTCTGAAGGTGCGTCTGAAGGTGACCAATGAGATCCGGGCGGATATTTATGAACAGGTACTCCGGACCAACTGGGAGTCGCTGGCCAAATACCGGTCGGGAGACCTGCTATACCGGGTAAATGGAGATGCAGGAATGGTGGCCAATACCATTCTTTCTTTTCTTCCTAACGTGGTGACCACACTGATCAGTTTTGGAGGTGCTTTTGTTATTGTGATCCAACATGATCCGGTGATGGCAGTGATTGCCCTTCTGGGAGCCCCCATATCTTTTATTACTTCAAGATATTCGGCAAAGCGTATGCGGCAGTTTCAGAGAGACAATCAGAATGTAGCCAGCGACCGGACGGTTTTTGATCAGGAGACTTTTCAGAATCTGCAGTTTATCAAGGCATTTGGCATGCTGGACAGGGTAACGGAGAAATTCCACAAGATTCAGCAGGAATCTGTGGATATTGCTCTGCGGCAGAATAAATTTCAGCAGTATATGACCATTATTACCTCCCTGGTGGGCCAGGCTGTGGGATATGCCTGCTATGGATTTGCAGCGTTTCGCCTGTGGCAGGGGGAGATCAGCTACGGCACTATGACCATGTTTGTGTCTATGGCCGGGTCTTTAAGGGGATCTTTCAGCGGGATCCTGAATATGGCTCCAATGGTGATCCGGGCAGGAATCAGCGCAGAGCGGATCATGGAGATCACCAGCCTTCCCCGGGATTCCATGGAGGATAAAGAAGAGGCTGAGGAGATCAAGGCCAGGGCAAAGGAAGAGGGCGTCTTTGTACATATGGAAGACGTGGACTTTGCCTATGAAGAAGAGAAATGGATTTACCGGGAGGGGAATTTCCGGGCAGAGCCGGGAGAAATCGTGGCGCTTATCGGCCCTTCGGGCCAGGGAAAAACTACAACTTTAAATTTGATCCTGGGTCTTTATCATCCCCAGAAGGGACGGATCCAGGTGGGGAATCCGGATGGTCAGGTCCTTCGGGCTTCTTCTTCTACCAGATGTCTGTTCAGCTATATTCCTCAGGGAAATACCATGTTCTCCGGAACCATCGCAGAGAACATGCGGATGGTGAAGCCGGAAGCCACAGACCAGGAGATCCGGGAGGCGCTGGAGGCTGCCTGCGCCTGGGAGTTTGTGGAGAAGCTGGATGGCGGCATGGATACCGAGGTCCGGGAGCGGGGCACCAGGTTTTCGGAAGGCCAGAAACAGCGGCTTTCCATTGCCAGAGCTCTTCTGGCAGATGCGCCGGTGATGATCCTGGACGAGGCTACCAGTGCCCTGGATGTGGCTACGGAGCGAAGGGTTCTCAGGAGGATCATTAAGAAGGAGCCTCACCGGACGGTGATCGTAGCCGCCCACAGGCCCAGCGTATTCTCTATGTGCAGCCGGGTTTATAAGGTAGGAGAAGGAAAAGTACGGGAAGTAGACGAAGAGGAGATTCAGGAGTTCCTGAATGAGTTTTGAGAATAAAGAAAGGAAACCGTTATGAGATTTATCAGAGCTGGGGTAGTGATGATTTTTATTTTGTCTCTGGTAATTTTTGGCGTATCCCGGGTAGTTCTTTTTCAGAACCGGGATCCCAATGAACCGGAGATTGTAAGTGACCGGGAGATTTTGGAGATTCCCTGTGAGTATACCCAGGAACAGCTGTTAGAGGGGCTTACAGCCTCAGATCAGGAAGACGGGGATCTGACCTCGCAGATCGTGGCAGGCTCTTTTTCCAGATTTATTGAGCCGGGATTGTGCAACATGACCTATGTGGTCTTTGACTCTGCTGATCAGCCTGCCTCTCTTACCAGACAGGTAAGGTTCACCGACTATCATTCTCCCAGGTTTACCCTGACGGAGCCTCTGGTGTTTTCAGAGGGAGAAGGAAGCTATGATGAGCTGATGGGCCGGCTGGGCGCCCAGGATCAGCTGGATGGGGATCTTTCTGACTGGATCACCCAGACAGATACAGATGTAAATTATCAGAGGGCAGGAAGCTATACCACGACTTTAGAGATGAGCAACAGCCTGGGGGATACGGTGACCCAGGATCTGCCGATCCATGTGGTGGCTGCAGAGGGGCATTCTCTGGAGATTGTTTTGAATACCGGGATTGTTTATATAGACCAGGGCAGCGGTATTGACGCCGCAGCCTATATTCAGGAACTTTTGGACAGCCAGGGCAATAATCTGGATACCAGCCTTATTTCGTCGGAATCCAATGTGGATCCCCAGACGCCAGGCTGTTATGAGGTCCATTATCAGGCAGAGGACGGACAGGGAAATTCCGGGGAAACCTGGCTGACTGTGATCGTAGAAGGGTGAAAGGAGGAGGCAGATGAATCGGGAACTTTTTCGACTGGATGAAATAAGCATAAGAGGCCTCTGTCTTGAGCTTCTTCGGAGTCTATGGATGATCCTGGTGATCGGGGTGTCTCTGTGGCTGGGGATCACCGGGGTCCATACTTTGATCTATGAGCCGGTCTATACTTCCACCGCTACCCTGGTGGTAACAGTGAAGGGACAGACCAGCGCCTATTCCTCTCTGTCGGTGACCAGCCAGATGGCAGATGTTTTCGGAGAGGTATTTCAGAGTTCGGCGCTAAGGTCCAGGATCATAGAAGATGTGGGAGAGGAAATCGCAGGAGATATTACCTGTACTCCTATTACAGACACCAACCTGCTTACTTTAAGCGTGTCCAGCCCGGATCCGCGGCAGGCGTATCTGTTTATCAATTCTGCCCTGGAAAATTATGAACAGGTGGCCCAGGATGTGTTCTCTAACGCTTCCCTGCAGATTTTACAGGAGCCTCAGGTGCCTTCTTCACCTTCCAATACTTCCTGGATCATGGCCAGGCGGAATCTGCTGGCGGCAGCAGGAATGCTGGCAATGGCGGCAGTGATCTGTCTTTTCTATCTCCTCCGGTTTACAGTGAAAAGTCCTTCTTCCGCTTCCAGGCTTCTGGATGGAACGGTCCGGGGGATCATTCCCTTTGAGAGCAAGGGGATCCTGGGAAGGAAGCATACCAAGAAAGCCCTTCTTCTGAATTCTCCCCTGGTAAGCATGGACTTTGCCGAGGCCAGCAGAAGAGCTGAGGCTAAGGTAGAGTATCATATGAGGCGGAATGATCAGAAGATCCTGCTGGTCACCAGTATCAGTGAAAATGAAGGGAAATCTACAGTGGCGGCTAATATTGCCCTGGCTCTGGCGGAGAAGCACCAGAAGGTGCTTCTGGTGGACGGGGATCTGCGGCAGCCTGCCCAGTATAAGGTTTTTGAGGAAAAAAGTGCAGGAAGGACTTCTGTAGAGCAGGTATTTACGGGAAAGGCCTCCTGGAAGGAGAATCTGTATTACAATAAAGCTGCAGGTATATGGGAGCTGTTCCAGTTTTCCGGCGCAAAAGATCCGGCTGCGGTCTTTGCAGAGGCACCTATGAAGACTCTGGCCCGGGAGTGGAAACAGGAGATGGACTATATTATCATAGACTGTCCGCCTACGGCAGTATCCATTGACGCAGAAGTCTGGATGGAAGCAGCGGATACTGTGCTATTAGTAGTCCGGGAGGACTGGTCTGATGTGCGGATAGTTAACGATACGGTAGATATGATCTGGCAGAGCGGCTGTGATTTCTCAGGATTTATTCTGAATGCTTTTCACAGAGACTGGATTTCCCAGAGTTCCGGATATGGATATGATTATGGAGACTATGGGAAAAACATCCGGAGAGGAGACCAAAGAGGATAAAAGTATGGAAGATCAGAGAAAAGAGATAGAAAACAGAGAAGACGATGAGATGGAAATTGACCTTGTCCTGCTTTTCAGGGCTTTCTGGAAAAGCTTTACCAAACTGTGGTGGCTGGTGCTGATTCTGATCCTTGCGGGAGCGGGAGGATTCTATGCTTTTCAGAATCTGAGTTATGAGCCTCTGTATGCCAGCAGTGCCACCTTTACGGTAGCTACCGGAGACGGAGAAAACGGTACCTACAACTTTTATTACAACAGCAATACGGCGGATCAGATGTCCAGGACTTTTCCCTATATTTTGGACAGCAGCTTTTTCAGGAGCGCCCTTTTGGAAAGGCTGGGAACAGATACCTTAAACGGCACCATTACTTCAGAGACTGTGGAAAATTCCAATATGGTCACCATGCGGGTGGAAAGCCCGGATCCGGAGGACGCCAGGGAGATCCTGGATACGGCTTTGGAAATCTATCCGGAAACGGCGCGGTTTGTCCTGGGTGACATTCAGTTTAATTATCTGAACGAGCCGGAGACCCCCACGGAGCCTTTTAATCACATTGGCCTTAGGCGTACCCTGGTTCTGGGGGGAGGAGCCGGTGCACTGGCGGGGATTTTGATCCTGGGCCTTATGGCCCTTTTCAGAAGGACTGCCAGAAACCCGGAGGAGATGCAGAAGATCACCAGTCTCCGGTGCCTGGCAATGATCCCTCAGGTTCGCTTTAAGGCAAGGAAGAAGCAGAAGAAACAGAAGATCTCTGTGCTGGACAAGAGGCTTTCCTTTGGTTACAGGGAAAGTCTCAGAGCCCTGGAAATCCGTCTGGAGAACATGATGGCAAAAGAGGGCGGCAAGGTTCTGCTGATCTCCAGTACAGCTTCCGGGGAGGGAAAATCCACCCTGGCGGTGAACTTAAGCGAGCTGCTGGCATCCAGAGGAAAACGGGTGCTCCTCATAGACGGAGATCTGCGGAAACAGGATGACGCCGGGATCATCGGGATCCGGGATGGCGCAGGACTTGCAGATATTGTCAAAGGAGAGAAAACCATTCGGGAAGGCCTGCGGAAGCTGAAGAAAAGCGGTATCTGGTTTCTGGGGAGCCGCAGGATTGTGAAGCAGCCGGCTTCTGTTCTCAGCAGCCCCCGGACAGGAGAACTGATACAGGCTCTGAAAAAAGAAATGGATTATATCATTATCGATACCCCTCCCTGTGAAATGTTCCAGGACGCAGGAATGCTGTCAGACTATGCCGACGGAATCCTCTATGTGGTGAAATATGATTTTATTCCCCAGAGACGGATCTGGGAGGGCCTGTCCTTCCTGGGAGGCAGAAGCGCCAGGATATTGGGATATGTGTTTAATTCATATCCGGAATCAGTCAGTGAATACGGTTACGGCCGCTATGGTTACGGAAGATATGGCCGTTACGGCTATGGAAAATATGGTTACGGCGGCGGTTCCTACAGACAGCCTTATGGTCAGAAGAATGCTTATGAAGAGGAGGAGGCAGAAAATGGTTGATCTGCATATCCACATCCTTCCGGGAATCGACGACGGTGCAAAATCCCTGAAAGAGTCCGTGGAAATGGCCAGGATGTCCGCCGCAGGCGGTGTCCGGGCCGTTTCCGCCACCTCTCACGGGGATTTTTCCTTTTATGAACCGGAAGAATATCTGGAAATTTATGGAAAAAAACTGGAGGACTTTTGCCGGGCCCTGAAAGAGGAGCAGATCCCCCTGGAAGTCCACAGAGGCATGGAGCTGATGGTCAATGAATCCCTTCTTAAGGCAGGGCGGAAAGGCCCCCTGCCCGGATACGGCGGCAGCCGCCGTCTGCTGGTGGAATTTTTCTTTGACATTTCCAGGACTACTGCATTAAAATGGACAGATGAACTCTTAGCCATGGGTTATCAGATTGTTCTGGCTCATCCGGAGCGGTATGATTTTGCAAAACGGCAGCCGGAGGCTTTGGAAGGATTCTGGAGAAGAGGAGTAATCCTTCAGGTAAACAAGGGGAGCATCCTGGGAGAACTGGGAAGAAGAGCTGCCAGGACAGCAGACTGGCTTCTTAGCCGGGGGATGGCAGGACTGGTGGCCTCAGACGCTCATGACCCGGTGCTGCGGACGCCGGATCTGGAAGAAACGGCCAGAGTCCTGGACATATACTACGGAAGCAGCGCTTCCCGGATCCTTCTGGAGAGAAATCCTGCGAGGATTCTGGAGGGGCGAGAGCTGTAGAAACAGTTTTTGTGTTTAAAGGGAAGCAGAATGCGCAATACTGGAGATAAAAGAAGACAATACAAGATAAGCAGAGTCATTCTGAGAAACAGGCGAGAAAGAGAATGCAGATAAAACAGGGAAAGGAAGGGCTGTATGGTACTGGAAAAATTTATAAAAACCTATGCAACACAGGTGTCTTCTGCCTGGCTTTATATCCTGATACTGACGGTTGTGCTGTTTTGCCTGATGGTGTATCTGGAAAGGCGGGGAATGGCCCGGCGTCACAGCACTGCCCTGAAAGCATTTCTTTCCAGAGGGCTTATGGCAGTGTCCCTGGCCGGGATACTGGCGCTGACTCTTTGCGGCCGGGAGTGGGGCAGCCGGATGGGAGGCCGTTTCCAGTTCTTTCCATTCTGGTCCTATTGGAGAACCATTACCCAGGGAGATGAGGGACTGGGAATACAGATCGTGAACAACATCCTTCTTTTTATTCCCTTTGGATTTGCCCTGCCTTTGAACTTTCCACGGTTTAAAAAACTGCGGTATATTATACTGGCGGGAGCATTACTGTCTTTGACCGTTGAGCTGGTCCAGGGATTTACCGGACTGGGGCTGTGTGAGATTGACGATGTGATGGGGAATACCCTGGGAGCCGGGATCGGGGGATGGCTGTGGTTTTACTGTACAAAATCAAATAAAAATCCAAGGCGGCAGAGGGGAAATTTTTAGAAAAATTTCCGTCTGCTGTTATAAAAACAGATAGGATATCATAAAGAAAACAAGATAGAAAGTCTGAAAGACACTTCAAGAAACAATTCAAGAATCCGTTCGATATATCATTTCTCCATTTACCAATTGACAGAGAGGAAAAAAGAGTATTATGCAGCTAACATATAGTTGCAAGGAGGCGTGCCTTGCAAAATGAGTTTGATCCCGGGGATGTTATGAAAACGTGGCAGTGAGAGAACTGGCGGACTTTCTGTATGGTTTGGGAGAGATTTGGTGACGAGTATCTGAAATCTACAAAAATTACTTGCTTAATTCCCCAGTATTTTGTGAAACCTTCTATCTGTCTCCAGATTGGAAAATATGTTATTATAAAGAAAAGCATTTATATTTCAACATCCTTATCAACATTTCAAAGAGCTCTGGCTCTGTCTTAAATTTCTATGGATCATATCAAAGGAAAGAAATCTCAATGCTTTTATCCCAGATCAAACAGCAGAGAGGTTTCTTTTTACAGGATATGCGCCGGTGAAAAGACCTTCTGCGCAGGTTTTAAGAAAAGGAGGTCTTATTATGGGACAGACAAAGAACAACGGGGCAGAGCCTCAGCCGGACCGGAAGATCCTGCGGCTGTCGGACCTCTATACGGTAAGGATGAAAGAAACACAGCTGGAGCTGACAGCAGTGCTGCTGAACATCAACCGGAATCATAACCGGGAACTGATGGAAGCATGCAGGGATCTGAAAGATTATGCGGAATACGTGGACAGGGTACGGAAATATGCCAGAGAACTGCCTTTGTCAGAGGCGGTGGAATGTGCCATTACAGAGTGTATCCGGGAAGGGATCCTGAAAGAGTTTCTGGAGAAGAACCGGGCGGAAGTGAAGAAGATGAGTATATACGAATACGACCAGAAAAAACATATCCGGATGGAGAGACAGGATGCCTGGGAGGAAGGAGTGCAGGCAGGAAGAAGGGAAGGAATAAAAGAAGGAATAAAAGAAGGGGAACGTCCAGCTCAGAGAACAGATCAAGAAAAAGCTTGATAAGGGAAAGAGCATTTCCCGGATAGCAGAGGAGCTGGAAGAAACAGAGGAGCGGATCCGGGAGCTGATCCGGGAATAAATCAAAAAGTGTCATGATATATAAACAGTACAACAGCACATAACAGAAGAACTATATTAAGACCGGGAGCCGAAAAATCCCTTACCGGAAGAAAATACAGTTCAGCAGGGATCTGCTGGAAGAAAAGCAGCAGAGTATTTTTCAGACTGCTGTAAGACATTATTATCAGCAGGCGTGCCAGGTTGCAGAAGAGATGAAAATGGCAGAGCAGTACAGGATGAAAGCGAACAGGACGGTCCGGGAGAAGGAAGAGCCTTTATAGATAAAAGCAGAGTATATCAGATTTATAGTAACCAGGGAGTCAACTATTTGCAATAGTTGACTCCCTGAAAAATTCCTGACATTTACTGAAACATCTCTCCCAGAGTCCTTACCAGCACTCCGGTAGCGCCTTTTG
>ERZ1643247.2491-NODE-2491-length-14449-cov-7.932680_pt1 | contig 14449 bp, 13 predicted proteins | sample MGYA00579264_ERZ1643247 | MGnify/ENA primary metagenome ERZ1643247 (study PRJEB29033, sample SAMEA4952262) | chicken gut metagenome | biome: Broiler Chicken; feature: Gastrointestinal Tract; material: Caecum | place: Ireland | collected 2018 | study: Broiler... | reverse complement strand
CAGAAGTTTTACGGCGCGCAGCTCCCCTTCCGCCGAATATGCGCTCCCTTCGGGCGCATCCGCCCCCGTGCAGGCGGCGAGCACGGCGAGCGTGCTTTCGCTCACGCCCGCGCCGCGCGCACAGGCGGCGCAGGTGAAACAGCCGTCCGCAACGTCGAAGCAGGCGCCCGCCCCGAGCGGCTCGCCGCAGTCCGCGCACACGAGCGGCGCAAGCGCATACCCCGAAAGTTCGAGCGCGCGGAGAAAAAAGGAGACGAGCGCAGGCGCTTCGTTCCCCTCGCACATCTCTTTCAGCGCCGCGACGGCGCGCAGGAACAGCTCTTCGTTGACGATGTTTTCGTACAACAGCACGTCGCACAGCCCGCAGACGGCGGCGGCGGCGTAGAATTTGCCCACGTCCTCGCGCAGGGCGTAAAAACCGTCCGTGTTCGACGCGGAGATGACGGTGCGCCGCCCGCCGCGCTCGGCGAGCACATATTCGGCAAAACAAAAAGGCTGGGCGGCAAAGCGCAGCTTTGCCCCCGCCCTGCGCACGCCCTTTGCCGCCGCCGAAAGTTTGCCCTTTTGCAGCGTGAAGAGGGTGAGCATCCTGTCGTATTCGCCGTAATCCGCCGTGCGCAGCACGAGCGCGTCAAATTTTTCGTCCATAAGACCTCGTTCACGAAAAAAGTTTTGAAAGAGACAAAACTTTTTTCCGTGAGTTGAGAGACAACCGAATGTTCGCCGCGATATTACGCGGCTCTGCATTCGTTTTTCTCTCTGCGCCGCGCGCTTTAAAGACTCTCGATTATAAGAGCGCGGCGCATTCACTCTTTCCGAATTGAGTCGCAGGTTTGCGACAACAGGGCTCCCGAAAATCGCAACGAAGTGAGATTTTTGGGAAGAGGAGGAGCGGAGCGCGCATGCGAACATTGCCGCTTTGCGGCAATGCGAGAACGCAGCCGACTGCCCCGACGAGGGTGCGCTTTCCGAAAAGCGCGGTTTTCGGACGCGCAATTTGATTATAGAATAAGGAAACACCTTACGTCATCCTGAGCGGAGCGAAGCGGAGTAATCGGCAGCAGAAAAGCCGACGCTTTCGGCAACAAGTTGCCATGGGCATACGCCCATATGCCGCCGATTGCGGCGCGCTCGTTTTACCCCTTGCAAGCAAGGTAAAACTACGCGCGCCTTCGAAGGATCTCTATAAAAATATAAAGACGATATTCACATAGAGATCCCTCGACAGGCTCGGGATGACAGGGTTGCCTTTTGTGTCACCCTGAGCGGAGCGCTCCTACTTTTTCAGCTGCTTGTACAGCATGTAATAGTGCAGGCTGCCCGTCTCTTCAAACAATTTCCATGCGATATCGGCTGCGTCGTCGTCCCGGATAAACTTGCTCATGCCCGCAGTATGTGCAGGTTTTGCCCGTTCATGCCGCGGGCGCCTGCCGCCGCGCAAAAATCACGCCGAACGCGCCCCTTCCAAAGCCGCGTCCGCACAGCGGAAAAGCGCACGGGCGGGTCAATCCTTTTCGCAGAGTTCGTTGTAAAAATTCTCGTAATCGGTGCGCCCTTCGCGCAGGAAGGCGATCGCCGAAGAGGGGTGGCTGTTCATCCGCCCCGTGAGCAGGTACGGCACGTCGTACCCCCAGCGCACGCCCTGCTCCCGCAGGGGCAGCATGTAGTCTGTGACAAAGCGCAGCACGGGCGCCAAACGGTACTTCGGGTTTTTAAGGAAGCCCAGAAGCAGTTCGGACGCGCAGTTGCCCGCTCCCCTGCCCATGCCGTTCACTGTCATATCGAGGAGCGATGCGCCCCAGCTTGCCGCCTCGATGGTGTTGCCGAAGGCAAGCTGCTGGTTGTTGTGCGCATGCATGCCGATGCTCTTGCCCCACTTTTCGCCCGCGGCGAGGTAGCGCTTGGTAAGTTCCGCCACCTGTTCGGGGTAGAGCGAGCCGTAGCTGTCTACCATGTAGATGACGTCGACGGGGCTTTGCCCGAGCATGTTCAGCGCGTCGTCGATGTCCTCGTCCTTCGCCTTTGAGACCGCCATGACGTTGACGCAGGTCTCGTACCCCATTTTGTGGCAGTATTCGATCATCTCGATCGCGGCGGGGATCTCGTAGATGTAGCAGGCGACGCGCACCATGTCGATGACGCTGTCCGCCTTTTTGCCGATGTCGCGCCGGAAATCCGTCCTTCCCACGTCCGCCATGACGGAGAGCTTCATCGCCGTCTTGTTTTCGCCGACGATGTTCTGTATATCCTTTTCGTTGCAGAATTTATACTTGCCGAATTTGGCGGGGTCGAACAGATCGCGCGAGGCCTTATAGCCCATTTCCATGTAATCCACGCCCGCGGCGAGATTCATCGCATAGAGCGCGCGCGCAAACTCGTCCGAAAATGCAAAATTGTTGCAGAGCCCGCCGTCGCGCAAGGTCGCGTCCAGCACCTTGATGTCCGGGCGGAACGACAAAAGCGATCCTTTCCTTTTTTCCATGCTATACTCCGTATTGTTGCCTGCCGCGCGCAAATCGCTTTCAGCGTTTGCGCGCGGCAAAATGACATTTTTTTTAAACGTTTGCAAAAGCAAAAACCACGCTTTTTGCTTTTGCCCCTTGCGCTTTATGGAAAGCGTGAAGGAAGAGGGTGAATTTCGGGCACTTCTATAATGGTGTGCCCCAAAAGGTGCCCGAAAGAGGGAGAAACCGCTGTCCCGACCGACGGGAGGGCGGCGGTGTCGCCCTCAAAATCACGGAAATTTTTTCCGTCAGCACGGAAAAAATTTCGTGAAACTAATTGTGGCGGTTCTTCAGCTCCGTACAAACCTCCGACAGCTTCACGCCCGCGTTTGCGAGCAGCACGAGGGTATGATAGAACAGATCCGCGCATTCGCCGACGATCTCCTCGCGGCTGCCGTTTTTGGCGGCAATGACCAGTTCCACCGCCTCTTCGCCCGTCTTTTTGGCGATCTTGTCCACGCCCTTTTCAAAGAGATAGGCGGTGTAGCTGCCCTCTTCGGGGTTTTCCTTCCTGTCCTCGACGATGCGCTGCAGCTGCCCGAGCATCTCCGCGCCCGCGCCGCACTCCTGCACGGGGGTATAAAAACAGGTATAGTTCCCCGTATGGCACGCCGCGCCCGTCTGTTCGACTTTGAGCAGAACGCAGTCTTTATCGCAGTCGAGGTAGATGCCGCGCACCTTTTGCAGGTGCCCGCTCTCCTCTCCCTTTTTCCACAGCTTCTGCCGCGAACGGCTCCAATAGTGCGCGTAGCCCGTTTCCAGCGTCTTTTGGTACGCTTCGGCGTTCATATACGCCTGCATGAGCACTTCGCCGCTCTCGTAGTCCTGCGCGACGGCGCACACGAGCCCGTCTTTGTTCCATTTGAGTTCTTCCATGTTCATATCCTCCGCACGGGGATGCCGCGCTGTGCAAGATAGTTTTTCAGCTCCCGCATGCCGATCTCGTTGAAGTGGAACAGCGACGCCGCCAGCGCCGCGTCCGCCTTGCCCTCGGTGAGTACGTCGGCAAAGTCCTGCATACATCCCGCGCCGCCCGACGCGATGACGGGGATGTTGACCGCCTCCGCCGCCGCGCGGGTGAGTTCGAGGTCGTACCCTGCCTTGGTGCCGTCGCGGTCCATGCTCGTCAGAAGCACTTCGCCCGCGCCGAGAGAGGCGCCCTTTACGATCCATTCGACCGCGTCCAGCCCCGTATTCACCCTGCCGCCGTTCAGGTACACGTCCCAGCGGCCCGCCGCGTTGCGCTTGGCGTCCACCGCGAGCACGACGCACTGCGCGCCGAATTTGTTCGCCGCCTCCGTGATGAGGGAGGGATTTTGGATCGCCGCGGAATTGACCGCGATCTTATCCGCGCCCGCCGCCAGCATTTCGCGGAAGTCCGCTACCGAGCGGATGCCGCCGCCCACCGTGAGCGGGATGAACACCTGTTCACTTGCGCGGGCAAGAATGTCGACGGCGGTCTTTCTGCCGTCCGACGAGGCGGTGATGTCTAAAAACACGATCTCGTCCGCGCCGATCTTGTCGTACGCCTTCGCGATCGCGACGGGGTCGCCCGCGTCGATCAGGTTGACGAAGTTGACCCCCTTTACGACCCTGCCCTTATCGATATCCAGGCAGGGGATGATGCGCTTTGCAAGCACTTTCTTCTCCTTTGCCGAACGCTCCCGCCGTCAGGGCTGCGGGAAGCGTCTGACCGCCTCTTTCAGGTCGATCGCACCGCTGTAAATAGCTTTGCCGAGCACCGCGCCGTAGACGCCCGCCTCCTCCAGATTTTCCAGATCTTTCATCGAGGAGATGCCGCCCGACGCGATGATGTTCAGCTCCGTCTCCTTCTGCATGCGCACCGTTTCGGAGACGTTTGCGCCCGCCATTGCGCCGTCCTTGGCGATGTCGGTGAACAGCGCGCAGCGGATGCCCATTTTTTTGCACTTTTTGCCGAATGCGACGGCGGAAATGTTCGTCGTTTCCGTCCAGCCCTTGACCGCGAACATGCCGCCCTTTGCGTCGATGCCCGCGACGATCTTTTCGGGGAACTCATAGGTGGCGAGCGCGAACTCGTCGGGGTCGTACGCCGCCATCGTGCCGATGACGGCGCAGTCCGCGCCCGCGTTCAGCCGCCTGCGGATATCCGCGATACGGCGCAGCCCGCCGCCGCTCTGGATGCGAAGTTGCGGGAAACGCTTTTTGATCTCGGCGATGACGGAATCGATGCCGCTCTCCCCGGTGAACGCGCCCGAAAGATCGACGATGTGCAGCCATTCCGCGCCCGCCTCCGCCCACTTTCCGGCAAACGCGAGCGGATCGCCGTAGTCGGTCACCTTGTTCTTGTCGCCCTTGTACAGGCGCACCGCGCGCCCGTCTAAAATATCGATCGCAGGATAGAGAACCATCTTTTTTCCGCCTCCTATATGCGCGGCACGCTCACATGCCGACAAAATTCCGTAAAAGTTTCAGCCCGGCAGAACCGCTCTTTTCGGGGTGGAACTGCACGCCGTACACGTTCCCCGCAAAGATCGCGGAAGGGTATGCGCCGTAATAATCTGTTTCGGCGGCGGTGTTTTCCGCGCCGCAGGCGGCGCGGTAGCTGTGCACGAAGTAGAAGCGCGTCCCCTCTTTGATGCCGTCGAACAGCGGCGTTTGCAGCGCGCGCACCTCGTTCCAGCCGATCTGCGGGATCTTGCCCTGCGTAAAGCGGTCGCACCGCCCACGGATGAACCCCAGCCCCGCGTGCTCGCCCTCCTCGCTGCTCGCTTCCAGCAGAAGCTGCATGCCGAGGCAGATGCCGAGCATCTTCGTATCCTTCGCACGCCCGCGCAGGTATGTATCCAGCCCGCGCGCGGAAAGCTGTTCCATGCCCGCGCCGAACGCGCCCACACCGGGCAGGATGAGTTTGTCGCACCCGTCCAGAACCGCTTTTTCACCCGAAATACAGGCGGCGGCGCCCACGGCTTCCAGCGCCTTCTGCACCGAGCGGAGGTTCCCCAGCCCGTAGTCAACGATGCCGATCACTTACAGCACCCCTTTGGAAGACGGCACCTTGTCGGAGACGATCTTCACCGCGTCCTGCAAACATTTTGCAACACCCTTGAAGATGCACTCCGCCTCGTGGTGCATGTTCCCGCCCGAAAGAAGGTCGATGTACAGGTTCACGCCCGCGTTGAAGGCGAAGGCGCGCCAGAACTCCTCCACAAGCTCGGCGTCGAATTCGCCGATCTTGCCCGAAAGCTTTGCCCTGAAGTTGAGGAAGGGCCTGCCCGAAATGTCCAGCGCGATCTGCGCGCAGCATTCGTCCATGGGCACGACGCGGTCGGCAAAGCGGGCGATGCCCTTTTTGTCGCCGAGCGCCTCTTTCAGCGCCTGCCCGAGGCAGATGCCCACGTCCTCCACGCTGTGGTGGAAGTCGACCTCCGTATCGCCCTTGCAGGCGACGGAAAGGTCGAACCCCGCATGCACCGCCAACAACTCGAGCATGTGGTTGAAAAACCCGACGCCCGTGTCGATCTTCCGTTCGCCGCTGCCGTCTATGTTCAGCTCCAGCGTGATTTTTGTTTCGCGCGTTTCGCGCACGATCTCAGTCTTTCTCATTTTTCCTCCAAACGGATGCGCACCGCGTTCGCGTGCGCACCGAGCTGCTCGTTTTCCGCAAGGCGGACAACGTCCTCCCCGTCTTTGCGCAGCGCCTTCTCCGTGTAGCGGATGACGCTCATTTTGCGCAGAAAAGTGCCGCGGTTGAGCGCTTCGAAAAAGCGCGCCGTGCCGCCCGTGGGCAGCGTGTGGTCCGGTCCGGCAAAATAATCGCCGAGCGGTTCGCTCGTCCACCGCCCCAAAAACACCGCGCCCGCGTTGCGGATCTTTTGCAGAAGCTTTTCGCTGTTCTCCGTCGCAAGTTCCAGATGTTCGGGCGCGATCGCATTGGCGAGCGCGCACGCCTCGTCCAGATCTTTTACGAGGATGATGCCGCCCGCGTTCTGCACGGAATACTCTGCGATCTCTCTGCGCGGCAAAAGGCGCATCTGCCTCGAAACTTCGGCGGCGACCTTTTCCGCAAACGCGGGGTCGGGCGTAAGCAGGATGGCGCGGGCGAGCCTGTCGTGCTCCGCCTGCGAAAGGATGTCCGCCGCAACGAACTTCGGCTCCTGCGCGCCGTCTGCAATGATGAGGATCTCGGACGGCCCTGCAAGCATGTCGATCCCCACCTGCCCGTACACCTCTTTTTTGGCGAGGGTGACGTAGATATTGCCGGGGCCCGCGATGACGTCGACCTTCGGGATGCTCTCCGTACCGTACGCGAGCGCGGCGATCGCCTGCGCGCCGCCGGCTTTGAACACCTTTTCCGCGCCGCACAGATCCGCCGCGACGAGCACTGCGGGCGCGACCTTCCCTTCTTTTGCGGGCGTGCATACATAAATGTGCTCCACCCCCGCCGCCTTGGCGGGCAGCACGCCCATCATGACGGAGCTGACCAGCGGCGCCGTGCCGCCGGGCACATAGATGCCCGCGCTCTCCACCGCGCGCCAAAGGTACCCCGTCGTGCGCCCGGCCGCCGTGCGCACGTCATCGCGCAGCGCGCCGCGGCTGTGGTACGCAAGGATGTTTTCCGCCGCGCGCCGCATGGAGGCGAGCAGTTCCGCGCTCAGTGCATCATACGCCGCGGCGATCTCTTCGCGGGTGACGGCAATATTTTCCGCACACAGTTCGGCGCCGTCGAATTTTTTACAATATGAAAACAGCGCCGCGTCCCCGTTTTTACGCACATCCGCCACGATCGCGCGCACGGCGGCAGCCTTTTCCTCGTCGTCAAACCTGCCGCGCTTCAGAATATCCGCTGCGGCGGCTGCGTTTTCATAGATCCTTATGCCGCTGAAACCGCTCTCTTTTGCGATATCTGCCTCAGCGGCGGCATTTTTGTTTCCCATATGCGTTTTACCCTTCGATGTACTTTTTCATGCTTGCGATCAGCGGCAGGATCTCCGCCGCCTTTGTTTTCAGGCTCACTTTGTTGGCGACCAGCCTTGCGGAGATGTCGAACACTTCTTCGAGCACCACCAGCCCGTTGGCGCGCAGCGTCGCGCCCGACTGCACGATGTCGAAGATGACGTCCGCCAGCCCCGTGAGGGGCGCAAGCTCGATGGAGCCGTGCAGCTCGATGACTTCCGCCGCCGCCCCGCGGGAGGCGAACAGCTTTTTCGCCGTACGGGCGTACTTGCTCGCCACGCGCAGGTGCGGCACGCCGTCCACGGGCGTACCCGGGAAGCCCGCAAGGCACAGCTTGCAGCTTTCGAATTTCAAATCGAGCATCTCGTAGAGGTCCGCCTCCGCTTCGAGCAGGGTGTCCTTGCCGACGATGCCGATGTCCGCCACGCCGTACTCGACATAAGTGGGCACGTCGGAGGGTTTGACGAAGAAGAAGCGCCAGCGCCCGTCCGCCGTTTCCAGCACGAGCTTGCGCGTCTCCTCCTTTAAAATTTCCGCGGGCACGCCGCACTTGCAGAACACGTCCGCGCAGTCGCTCGCCAGCCTGCCCTTTGCGAGGGCGACGTTCACCGTCCCCTTTTTGCCCGTGCGGCGCGCGCTGCCGCCCGCCGCCTGCAGGGCGCGCATCATGCCGATCGCGAACCCGACTGCGGGCAGGTCCCTGCCGAACTGCGCGCAGAGGCCGTCGTACCGCCCGCCCGAAAGCACGGGCGCGCCGACCCCTTCGGCAAGCCCCGTGAACACGATGCCCGAATAGTAGGCGAGGCTCTTCACCGTGCCGAGGTCGAAGGAGACGTACTTCTCCGCCCCGCTCTCCTTCAGGCGCGCGTACACCGCGCGCAGGTGATCGAGCGACGCGCGTGCGAGCGGGTTGTCCGTCAGCCGCTCCGCCTCGTCCAGCACCTCCGCCCCGCCGAACAGCGACGGCAGCGCCAGGATCGCCTGCTGTACCCGCGCGGGCGCGCCCGTGCGGCGCAGCTCCATTTCGGTGCTCACCATGTCTTTGGCGTTGATGTAGCCGCGCAGCTCCTCCGCTTCCGCCGCGGAGAGACCGCTCTCTTCGAGCAGCCCTTTATAGAACCCGACGTGCCCGATGTCGATGATAAAATCGTGCAGCCCGAGCGCTTTGAGGCAGTCCGCCGCGAAGGCGATGGCGTACGCGTCCGCTTCCGCCCCCTCTTCGCCGAACAGCTCCACGCCCGCCTGCGCGACCTCGCGGTCGGCATTGCCGCTTGCGGAAAAATCGTAGATGTCCGAAAAATAGCACAGCCGTTCGCGCGTGCCTTTGAGCTTGGTCGCGGCGATGCGCGCACAGGCGAGGGTCATATCGGGGCGCAGGACGATGAGGTTGCCGTCCTTGTCCGTCATTTTGAACATCTGCGCCTGGTCGACGGCGCTTCCAATCTTGGTCAGCGTATCGTAGTATTCCAGCCCCGCGGCGCGCACCGAACGGAACCCCGCCGCCGCAAATTTTTTGCGCAGCAGCGCCTCCGCTTCGTCCAATGCGCCGCTCAGATCGGGCAGCACGTCGCGCACGCCCGCGGGCAATTTGAAGTGTTGCATGTTTCCCTCCCCGCCGCGGGCGCAGGCGCCCGACGAGCCGACAGTTTTCCGCATATGATTTTATCATTTTTCCGCCCCTTTTGTCAATAAACGGAGCGCCGCCGCAAGGGGGAATGAAAACTTTACGCCCTTTGCCGCCGGAAATACGACCTGTATCGGGGCGCATGCGCTCCCCGCGCCCGCCGTTCTGCCAAAAAGAATGCCGCCGCAGGGAAACCCTGCGGCGGGCGAATGTTCAATCGTCTATCAAATCACGGAAAATTTTTCGTCAGCTCGAAAAATTTTTCGTGAACCCTTAATTCATCACGATCTCCTTCAGCTTTTCGTACTTCTGCATGGCGAGGCGGTGCAGCTGCTCGGTATCGCCCATGCCTGCCGCCTCGTCCGCGAGCTTTTTCGCCGTAAAGATGACCTCGGGCGGATAATGCAGATTTTTGATATCCGCAATGGCGTGCCCGCTCTGCCGCACGCCCATAAAATCGCCGCCGCCGCGCAGTTTTAAGTCCTCCTCCGCGATCTTAAACCCGTCGGTGTTGTTTTTAAGCACCGTGAGCCGCGCGCGCGCCTCCTCCGAATCGGCGCCGATGAGCAAAAAGCAGTAGCTCTTTTTCCCGCCGCGGCCGACCCGCCCGCGCAGCTGGTGCAGCTGCGAAAGCCCGAACCGCTCGGCGTTGTAGATGACCATGATGGTCGCGTCGGGCACGTCGATGCCCACTTCGATGACCGTCGTCGTGACGAGGCAGTCCGTCTGCCCGTCGCGGAACGCATCCACGATCTCCGCCTTCTGCGCGTCCTTCATCTTGCCGTGCAAAAGCGCGAACCGCACGCGCGGCAGCCTGTTTTTCAGCTCGTCGTACAGCTCGGTGACGCTCGCGAGCGCCCCCTCCTCGTCCCCCTCGATCTTGGGGCAGACGAAGTAGGCGCGGTTCCCCTTTGCCGCTTCCCGCCCGATATATTCGAGCATATCGTCGTATTTGCGCTGCGATATGACGGCGGTGACCGTCTCGGCGCGCTCCTTCGGCTTTTCTTTTATCTCGGACACGTCCAGATCGCCGTAAAAGATGAGCGAAAGGGTGCGCGGGATGGGCGTGGCGGACATGACCAGAACGTCCGCGCCGTCGCTCTTGCCGCCGAGCGCGGAGCGCTGCGCCACGCCGAATCGCTGCTGCTCGTCGCACACGGCGAGCGCGAGGTCGGGGGCGGTCACGTCCGCCTGCAACAGCGCATGCGTGCCGCAGACGATGCGCAGCTCCCCCGCGGCGAGCGCGCGCTTTGTTTCGCGCTTCTCCTTCGCGGGGGTAGCGCCCGTCAGGAGCGCGGCGGGGTACTCGGGCAAAAACTTCTGCACGAGCGCGAAATTCTGTTCGGCGAGCACTTCGGTGGGAGCGAGCATCATCGCCTGGTGCCCGCTTTTGACCGCCATGAACACCGCGCACAGCGCGACCGCCGTTTTGCCGCTGCCCACGTCCCCCTGCAGCAGCCTGTTCATGCGCTGCGGACATTTCAGATTTTCATAAATTTCGTTGACGGCGCCCTTCTGCCCCGCCGTCAGTTCATAGGGAAAGCGGCGCGCGAAGTCCGCCACGTCCGCCGCGGTGCAGCTGTAGCGGAAGGCGCGGGCGTCCTCTTTGCTCCCCTTGAGCAGCTTGAAGGCGGAGAGCAGCAAAAAGTACTCTTCGAGCGCGATGCGCTCTGCCGCCCCGTCCTTCTGCGCGAACGTTTCGGGCGCGTGGATGCGGCGGTACGCCTCCCCGAGGGGGGAGAGCGCGTACTTTCTGCACAGCGCCGCGGGGATCGCCGTCTGCGGCAGGCAAAAGCGGAGCGCCTCGCGCACGGCGCTGCGCACGACGCGCTGCGTCAGCGAGCCTTTGAGCGGGTATACGGGGATGATGCCCTGCAGCCTGCCCGCGCCGCGCGGCTCGAACTGCGGGTTCGCCATGCTCGGCTGCATGCCGTAACGGTTGGTCACCCGCCCGTAAAAGAGGTACTCCTTCCCCGCAACGAGTTTGGAGCGCACATACGGCGCGTTGAACCACACGGCGGAAAAGCGCTCGCCCTCCTGGTCGCACCACACCTTGACGAAGCTGCGCCTGCCGTTGTACACCGTCTGCGGCGGGGATACGACGCGGCACGCCAGCAGCACGGTGTCGTTGTGGTAGCACTCCGAAATGCGCACCTGCTGCGTGAGGTCGAGGTAGGCGCGCGGAAAGAGGCGCACGAGATCCTCCGCGGAATGCACGCCCAGCGCGGCAAAGTCCTTCGCCCGCTTATCCGAAATGCCTTTGAGTGCCGTAAGTTCCATCTTTTTCCCTGCAAAAAAACGGCGGATGACCCGCCGCCTTTTCCTCGGTATGTTATTCCAAAGATACGATGTAGTAGTACACCGGCTGCCCGCCGAAGTGGAAGTCCACGTCGCAGTCGGGGTATTTTTCGGCGATGCGCGCGGCGAGCTTCTCCGCGTCCTCCTCCGCCACTTCCTTGCCGTAATAGAGGGTGATGATCTCGTGCGAACTGTCTTTCAGTTTATCGACGAGCGTCATCATCGTGTCCTCGATGTTGCTGCCCTTGGCGAGGATCTTTTTGTCGTCCAGCCCGATGATGTCGCCCTCTTTGAGGCTGAACCCGTTGAGGTGCGTGTTGCGCACCGCGTAGGTGCACTGCCCCGCGCGCACGTTGTCGAGCGCGTGCAGCATATCCGTCTTGTTCTCTTCGGGCGTCGCCTCCGCGTTGAAGGCGAGCCCTGCAGCAAAGCCCTGCGGGATGTTTTTGGTGGGGATGACGTGAATGGTGCGGTTCGTGACCAGCGCCTTCGCCTGCTCCGCCGCGAGGATGATGTTTTTGTTGTTGGGGAACACGAACACATGGTCGGCGTTGATCTTCTGCACCGCGTCGGCAATGTCGCTCGCGCTCGGGTTCATGGTCTGCCCGCCTTCGATCACGCGGTCGACCAGAAGGTCTTTGAAGATCGCCTCGATGCCCTCGCCCGCGCAGATGGCGAGCATGCCCATCTCCTTCTTTTCCGCCTCGCGCTTGGCGCGCATGGCGCGGTTCTGTTCGAGCATGTTTTCGATCTTCACGCGGTCGAGCTCGCCCAGCTCCAGCGCGTAGGTGAGCGCAACGCCCGGCGTGTTGGTGTGCACGTGCACTTTGACCAGCTCTAAGTCGCCGATGCAGATGACGCAGTCGCCGATCTGCATGAGCTTTTCTTTCAGCCTGTCGATGTCCGCGAGGGTGGTCTGCTTTTTCAGATTGATGATGAAAAATTCGGTGCAGTAGGCGAACACGATCTCGCCCAGGTCGAGGTTGATGATGTCCGAATTGTCGCCGAACACGTCCTCGTCCGCCTTCTGCGCGTCGGGCGCGGCGAGCTCTTCGTATTCTTCGCCGTTGAGCGCGCCCAGAAAGCCGCGGTAGATGCACAAAAGCCCCATGCCGCCCGCGTCGACCACGCCCGCCTTTTTCAGGACGGGGAGCTGTTCGGGGGTCTTGGCGAGGGCTTCCTCGCCCTTTTTGATGACTTCTTCGAGGAATACGGTAAAATCGCGGAACTTCGCGGCGGAGGAGACGGCGAATTCGCTCATCATCCGCGCCACGGTGAGCATGGTGCCCTCCTTGGGCTTGGATACGGCGGAATAGGCGACGCGCGTGCCGTTCTCCATGGCGCGGGCGAACGCTTTGATGTTCACATCTTCGTGTTTTTTGCATTCCGCGCAGATACCGCGGAACAGCTGCGACAAGATGACGCCCGAATTGCCGCGCGCGCCTTTGAGCGCGCCTTTGGAAACGGCGTCGCACAGTTCGGACATGCGGTTTGAGGTGCAGAGGTTCATCTCCCGCACCGCCGACTGGATGGTCAGCGACATATTCGTGCCCGTGTCGCCGTCCGGCACGGGGAACACGTTGAGCGAATCGACCTTCGCCCTGTTTATTTCAAGCACCTTCGCGCCCGCAGCGATCATCCTGCGAAGCTCGGTGCTCCCTATCGTTTTTGGCATGGAACCACTCTCTCCTTAACAGAAAAGACGGGGCGCAGCGTTCTGCCCCGCGGATATGCAAAAATACGGGGCGATCACAATTTGACCCCGATGATGTTCACATTGACGGTATCCACGATCATGCCCGTGAACCGTTCCACTCTGTATTTTACGCTCTCTTTGAGCGATTCGGCGACCGCATTGATGGAAACGCCGAACTTGATGATGACGTAAACGTCGATGTAGATCCTGTCGCCGTTCGTCGTTACGCGTACGCCCTTCCCTTTGGGGCGGCGGCCGAACAGCTCGGCAAGGCTGTCCGTAAAACGGCGCGATACGGTTTCGACGATGCCGTAGCACTCCGTGGCGGCATGCGAAGCCACCCGCGCGATGGCGAGGTCGGATATGGTTATCTTGCCGTATGCATTGCTCGTGTTTACAGACATGGCATTTTACTCCTGCATCTTTATTTTAACCCATTTCCCGACATTTTGCAAGAAGAATTTGAATCTGCTCCGTATTTTTTTGCCCGCGCGCGAAAAAATACGAAAATCGAATGCGAAATCGATTGATTTTTTGCGTTTCTTTTGGTATAGTATTAAAGCTCGTTCCGTATATACGGCGGGTTTTTATTACGAAATCAACGCCCGCACACAAAAAATCGTGCGGAGGAGGTAGGATCATGTCGAGAGTTTGCAGCATCTGCAATAAGGGGCAGCACGCCGGCAATAACGTCAGCCACAGCAACCGCAAGACCAAGAGGACCTTTAAACCCAACGTGCAGAAGGTCACCATCCTCAAGGACGGCAAGGCGGAAACCGCCTATGTGTGCGCACGCTGCCTGAAAAGCGACAAAGTAGAAAGGGCGTAACAGCATTCACGAAAAAAGTTTTGAAAGAGACAAAACTTTTTTCCGTGATTTGAAAGACAACCAAATGTTCGCCGCCGCAGGGTTCCCCTGCGGCGGCTCTGCATTTTGTTTTCTCTCTGCGCGCAATCTTTAAGGGCTTCCCCTATTAAAAAATTGCGCGCATTCACTCTTTCCGAAAAAGCCGCAGGGTTGCGGCAAATTGAGGGCGCTTAGGCAAAAGTGTCATTTTGCCACGCGCAATTTGATTATTGGAAAATTCACGCGAATCTCGCGCAAAGGCGCTGCGCTTCGCCGTGAGAGCAGGGGAAAACCGACACCTTTACAGGATGTCGGTTTTCCCCTCTTTTTGCCCTTTTCAGGGCTTGCCCATTATAGAACGGGCAAAAATTCACCCCTTTCCGCTACGCTTTTCGCAAAGCGCAATGTGCAAAAGCAAAAAGTGTGATTTTTGCTTTTGCGAGGGATTATTTAAGCGCGCCGCATTCACTCTTTCCGAATTGAGTCGCAAGTATGCGACAACAGGGCTCCCGAAAATCGCAACGAAGTGAGATTTTTGGGAAGAG
>ERZ1643247.2489-NODE-2489-length-14452-cov-6.844134_pt1 | contig 14452 bp, 11 predicted proteins | sample MGYA00579264_ERZ1643247 | MGnify/ENA primary metagenome ERZ1643247 (study PRJEB29033, sample SAMEA4952262) | chicken gut metagenome | biome: Broiler Chicken; feature: Gastrointestinal Tract; material: Caecum | place: Ireland | collected 2018 | study: Broiler... | reverse complement strand
GAACGGCATGTACGGTGGTGTGAGAGGGGAGAGAAAATCTCCCCTACTCGATTTTGGAAAAAACAGTATTTCCGGTTTCCCCTGCAAATCTGTTTCGGGAAATGCGGTCAGGGGTTCTCGGAGTACGGCGGAAAAAAGTTCCTTTCAGTACTGTATTCAGTCATCTTCTTCCAGCCGGGGCAGAATTTCACGCATGGATTTTTCAAATTCGGCGTCTGAGGAATTGTGGAAGAGGATCAGATCATGGCCGGCGTCCAGTCTTTTCAGAGGTTCAGGAATACGGAAATCAACGGTTCTGATATATTCATCCCAGTGTGACAGCTTCCATGTGTCCCGTTCCGAGTTCCGCTCGATCATCCGCTGATGACAGACTTCCGGATCGGTGACTACCCAGATGATAACCAGTTTTGCTCCCTTTGTACGGAGTTTTGTGCGGAAACGTTCCAGGGTTTCCTCATTGTGGACCTCCTTTGTAAACGGAGCGTTGATCAGAACAATATCATCGTACTCCAATGCCTCGACGCCAATATCTACGATTGTCTCGTATTCGTAATCCCGGATATTTTCTTCAAAGAATTTTGAACTTCGGTTTATTTCTTCACCGGCAACCGTAAATACCCGATTAGACAGCGGAATCAGGGTGTCCTTATCGAGGTAGACGACATGTTTTAAATTTCTGGCAAGCTGTTTTGAAATATAAGTTTTCCCGCAGGCCGGGGGAGAAGTGACGAGTATCATTTTTTTCATAGCATTCTCACGGCAGAAATGCCGGCTCCTTTCTGTTAATTGTTCTGTCTTTTTATTCTGAAACATGGAAAAGACAACAGAAGTCTGATCCATCGTCTTCAACATTTTTATAGTAGCACTGAGAAAAACAGATTTCAAGAATTTGCAGGCATTGATTTATTATGGATTAAGTGCCGCTGAAGCCGGACGAAAAGATGGCCGGATGCAAACCGGCATTTCCCGGCCTTTTCCACCGGGCGGTTGTTCCCGTACATATGTATACCCGAACATTTGTACTTTTTTTGGCTCCCGCAGTATATACTTTTATTATTATATTTGCTATAATGTCCGAAAAGGGCAGAGACAGGTCCGTACTGTTAAATGGACATACGGATTTCCCGGCAAAGAAGTAATAATATAACGAAACTTATCAAATGCTATTTCCTGCAATGATGGAAGCAGATAACAGAGAAAAAATAGAATGGTAAATGGATTAAAACAAAAGGGAGAAGGGTAAAATCATGGATCACTTTGAATTGGTATCAGAATATAAACCCACCGGCGACCAGCCCCAGGCCATCAAGCAGCTGGTCAAAGGTTTTAAGGAAGGCAACCAGTGCCAGACCCTTCTGGGAGTCACCGGCTCAGGAAAAACCTTCACAATGGCAAATGTCATTCAGCAATTAAATAAACCGACGCTGATTATTGCTCATAACAAGACACTGGCGGCACAGCTCTACGGCGAGTTCAAGGAGTTCTTCCCGAACAATGCCGTAGAATATTTTGTGTCCTATTACGACTACTACCAGCCGGAGGCCTATGTCCCTTCCTCGGACACCTACATTGCCAAGGATTCATCAATCAATGATGAGATCGACAAACTTCGCCTTTCTGCCACCATGGCGCTGACGGAGCGGCGGGATGTGATCATCGTAGCCAGTGTATCCTGCATCTACGGCCTAGGCAACCCGGTGGACTATCAGAATATGGTGATTTCTCTGCGCCCCGGGATGATAAAAGACAGGGACGAGGTAATCAGTAAACTGATTGAGATACAGTATGACCGCAATGATATGGATTTCCACAGGGGAACATTCCGCGTGCGGGGAGATGTGCTGGAGATTATACCGGCATATGAAAGTGAAACGGCGGTCCGGATTGAATTTTTCGGCGATGAAGTTGACCGGATCACTGAGATCGATATCCTGACAGGGGAAATTAAGGATGAGTTGAAGCACGTGGCAATTTTCCCGGCTTCGCACTATGTTGTCGATAAAGAAAACATCAAAAGAGCCGTACATGATATTGAGGAAGAACTGGACGAGCGGGTAAAGGAGTTCAAGCGTCAGGACAAACTGCTGGAGGCCCAGAGAATTGCAGAGCGGACAAATTTCGATATAGAAATGCTCAAAGAAACCGGCTTCTGCTCAGGAATTGAGAATTATTCCCGCCATCTGGCAGGACTTGCGCCGGGGCAGCCGCCGTATACGCTGATCGATTATTTTCCGGATGACTTTATTATGATGATCGATGAGTCCCACAAGACGATCCCTCAGATCGGCGGCATGTATCATGGCGATCAGTCCCGGAAGAGTACACTTGTGGATTACGGGTTCCGGCTGCCTTCTGCGAAGGACAACCGCCCCTTGAATTTTGAAGAATTTGAGAGTAAGATTAATCAGGTTCTGTTCGTATCGGCCACGCCTGGTCCTTATGAAGCAGAGCATGAGCTTTTGCGGGCGGAGCAGGTGATCCGTCCTACCGGACTTCTTGATCCGGAGGTAAGTATCCGGCCGGTGGAAGGGCAGATTGATGACCTGATTGGAGAGATTAACAAAGAAGTTGCAAAGAAAAATAAGGTGCTTGTCACAACTCTGACAAAACGGATGGCGGAAGATCTTACCGATTACATGCGGGAAGTAGGCATCCGGGTGAAATATTTGCATTCGGATGTGGACACACTGGAAAGAACAGAGATTATCCGTGATATGCGTCTGGATGTATTTGACGTACTTGTAGGGATTAACCTTCTCAGGGAGGGACTTGACATTCCGGAGATTACTCTGGTAGCCATTCTGGATGCGGATAAGGAAGGATTCCTGCGTTCCGAGACATCTCTGATTCAGACCATCGGCCGTGCGGCCCGCAACGCGGAAGGCCATGTAATCATGTATGCAGATACGGTTACAGAGTCCATGCAGATGGCTGTGGATGAAACCAGGCGGCGCCGTGAAATACAGATGAAGTACAATGAAGAACACGGCATTACACCGCAGACCATCCGGAAATCTGTCCGTGATCTGATCAGTATATCAAAGAAAGTTGCCGCGGAAGAGCTGCGGATGGAGAAAGATCCGGAGTCCATGAGCGCAAAAGAGCTGGAAAAACTGATCAAGGATCTGACGAAACAGATGAAGAAAGCAGCTGCAGAGCTGAATTTCGAGGCTGCCGCAGAACTGCGTGACAAGCTGGTTGATCTGAAGAAAATGCTTAATGATATTGAATAACAGGAAGGAAACAAAAGAAATATATGGGAACAAAAATGGATGCCCGGAAATATATCAGAATCCGCGGCGCAAATGAGAACAATCTGAAAAATATAGATGTGGATATTCCGCGTAATGAACTGGTCGTTCTGACCGGGCTGAGCGGATCGGGAAAATCCTCTCTTGCATTTGATACCATATATGCAGAGGGGCAGAGACGTTATATGGAGTCTTTGTCTTCCTATGCCCGGCAGTTCCTGGGACAGATGGAAAAACCGGATGTAGAAAGTATTGAAGGCCTTTCTCCGGCGATTTCCATTGATCAGAAATCGACGAATCATAATCCGCGTTCCACAGTCGGAACAGTAACGGAGATATACGACTATTTTCGTCTTCTGTATGCCAGAGCCGGGATCCCGCATTGTCCGAAGTGCGGCCGGGAGATCTCCAGACAGACGGTAGATCAGATGGTGGATCAGATTATGGCGTTGCCGGAAGGAACAAGAATCCAGCTTCTGGCACCGGTCGTCCGCGGGAGAAAGGGAACCCATGCGAAACTTTTTGAGAGATCCAGGAAGAGCGGATATGTGCGGGTCCGTGTGGACGGAAACATATATGAACTGTCGGAAGAGATTACGCTGGATAAGAATATCAAGCATAATATTGAGATTATTGTAGATCGTCTGATAGTCCGTCCGGGAATCGAGCAGAGACTGACCGATTCTGTGGAAAGTGTACTTCATCTGGCGGAGGGCCTTCTTGTAGTAGATGTGATCGGCGCAGAGCCGTTAAATTTCAGTCAGAATTTTGCCTGCCCGGACTGCGGGATCAGTATAGAAGAAATTGAACCGAGAAGTTTTTCCTTTAATAATCCCTTCGGAGCCTGCCCGGAGTGCTATGGCCTGGGATACAAGATGGAATTTGCGGAGGAACTGATGATACCGGATCCGTCTCTCTCCATTAACGAAGGAGCGATCGCTGTTCTCGGCTGGCAGTCCTGTACCGACAAAGGAAGTTTTACCCGGGCGATCCTTGACGCGCTTTGCAGGGAGTACGGATTTGATCTGGATACGCCTTTTGAAAAATATCCGAAAAAGATCCATGACATTCTGATTCATGGAACGAATGGGAAGAGTGTAAAAGTCTTTTACAAAGGACAGAGAGGAGAAGGCGTCTATGATGTTGCCTTTGAGGGCCTGATAAAAAATGTGGAACGCAGATACCGGGAAACCGGTTCAGAGACAATGAAGGCGGAGTATGAGACATTTATGAATATTACGCCCTGTTCCGCATGTAAAGGACAGAGACTGAAGCCGGGGGCTTTGGCTGTAACTGTAGGAGGGCGGAATATAGCCGAGGTGACGGCGCTTTCCATTGAAAAGCTGCAGCAGTTTCTGAATGAACTGGAGCTGACCAAAACACAGATGCTTATCGGCGGCCAGATACTGAAAGAAATTAAAGCAAGAATACAGTTCCTTATGGATGTGGGACTGGACTATCTTACGCTTGCCCGGGCGACCGGAACCTTGTCCGGGGGAGAGGCCCAGCGGATCCGTCTGGCTACCCAGATCGGTTCCGGGCTCGTCGGTGTGGCCTATATCCTGGATGAGCCGAGTATCGGTCTGCACCAGAGAGACAATGACAAACTCCTTGCCACCCTGAAGCATCTCAGAGATCTGGGGAATACTCTGATTGTGGTGGAACATGATGAGGATACTATGCTTGCGGCAGATTATATTGTGGACATCGGACCCGGAGCAGGGGAACACGGCGGAGAAGTTGTGGCAACAGGCACGGCAAAAGAGATTATGGCGAATGAAAACTCGATCACAGGCGCATACTTAAGCGGAAAAATAAAGATTCCCGTGCCGGAGGAGCGGAAAAAGCCGACAGGCTGGCTGAAAGTGAAGGGAGCCAGGGAGAATAATCTGAAAAATATTGATGTGGATTTCCCTCTTGGAGTGATGACCTGCGTAACCGGAGTTTCCGGTTCGGGCAAGAGTTCTCTGGTGAATGAGATCCTCTACAAACGTCTGGCAAGGGATCTGAACCATGCCCGTACGGTGCCGGGAAAACACCGGAAAATAGAAGGGCTGGAGCAGGTGGATAAAGTAATTGCGATTGATCAGTCCCCGATTGGAAGAACACCTCGCTCCAATCCGGCTACTTACACCGGTGTTTTTGATCTGATCCGCGACCTTTTTGCAGCCACGCCGGATGCCAAGGCAAGAGGATATAAGAAAGGACGATTCAGTTTTAATGTCAAGGGCGGACGCTGTGAAGCCTGCGCCGGAGACGGAATTCTGAAGATTGAAATGCATTTTCTGCCGGACGTATATGTGCCCTGTGAAGTTTGCGGCGGCAAAAGGTATAACCGGGAGACTCTGGAAGTAAAATATAAAGGGAAAACAATCTATGATGTGCTTAACATGACGGTGGAAGAAGCGCTGGAGTTTTTTGCGCATGTGCCCAGTATCCGGAGAAAAATGGAAACACTCAACGATGTGGGACTTTCCTATATCCGTCTGGGACAGCCTTCCACTGAACTTTCAGGAGGAGAGGCCCAGAGAATCAAGCTGGCTGCCGAACTGAGCAAGCGCAGCACAGGAAAGACGGTTTATATTCTGGACGAGCCCACAACAGGACTGCATTTCGCGGATGTCCATAAGCTGACAGAAATTCTGAGAAGACTGTCAGGAGACGGAAATACAGTAATTGTAATCGAACATAATCTGGATGTAATTAAAACAGCAGATTATATTATAGATATTGGCCCGGAAGGAGGAGAACGGGGCGGAACAGTCGTGGCCTGCGGGACTCCGGAAGAAGTGGCACAGAACGAAAAATCCTATACCGGGAAATATATTGATGCAATCCTTAAGAAAAAATAAAAATGGAAAAAAGTATTTCCATTTTTTGAAAAGTTTATTATACTAGTGATGCAGACGGGCTGTACAGAAGCTTATCAGCCGGTCTTACAGAGAACAGAGAAAACCTTTCGGGGAGAAAGATACACAGTTCCGGCACAGGCAGAAATGCCGTGCCGGAACAGGTTTACGGGAAAAAGAGTATAGACAGTTTGGAAGGGAGAGTCAGTATGTCAGTAGATCTCGGAATAGATTTAGGAACTGCCAGCGTACTTGTGTACGTTAAGGGAAAAGGTGTTGTATTAAAAGAACCCTCAGTTGTGGCGTTTGACCGGGATACAAATGTCATTAAGGCGATCGGAGAAGAAGCCCGGCTGATGCTGGGAAGAACTCCGGGAAATATAGTGGCCGTGCGTCCGCTGAGGCAGGGGGTAATATCCGACTATACCGTAACAGAAAAAATGATTAAATATTTTGTGCAGAAAGCTCTGGGCAAACGTACTTTTAAAAAACCCCGCATCAGCATCTGCGTTCCCAGCGGGGTAACAGAGGTTGAGAAAAAGGCCGTGGAGGAAGCCACATTTGCTGCAGGAGCAAGAGAGGTGCACCTGATTGAAGAACCTGTGGCGGCTGCGATCGGAGCAGGGATTGATATTGCCAAGCCCTGCGGCAATATGATTGTAGATATCGGAGGAGGAACGGCGGATATTGCCGTGATCTCTCTGGGAGGCACCGTTGTAAATACCTCCATTAAAGTGGCGGGGGATGATTTTGATGAGGCTATTGTCCGATATATGAGGAAGAAACATAATCTTCTGATCGGCGAGAGAACTGCTGAAGATATTAAAATCAAGATCGGAACCACATATCCTCTTGTAGAAGAGGAGACAATGGAAGTCAGAGGACGCAATCTGGTCACGGGACTGCCGAAGACCGTAACCGTTACATCTTCGGAGACGGAGGAAGCTTTGAGGGAAGCTGCCAGCCAGATTGTTGAAGCAGTCATTGCAGTGCTTGAACAGACGCCGCCGGAGCTCTCGGCGGATATTCTCGACAGAGGAATTGTCCTGACCGGAGGAGGAGCGCTTCTTCGGGGACTGGAAGAACTGATTGAGGAAAAGACCGGCATTAATACTATGACGGCAGAGGATCCGATGAAAGTTGTGGCTATCGGAACCGGACAGTTTGTTGAGTTTATGAGTGGAAGGAAAGACTATTAGGACAGGGGTGTGAACAGGCGGGCGCACCCCTGTCCTGCTGTGAGGAAGGATTGACAGTGGAAGTTGTTACAGGATATGTGGAGCATATCGTGTTCCGCAATGAGGAAAACGGATATACCGTATTTCGTCTGGAAAATGATGATGGAGAGATAACCTGTGTAGGGAATTTTAACTTTATCAGCGAAGGCGAAATGATGGAGCTTAAGGGGGAATATACGAACCACAACGTGTATGGCCTGCAGTTGAAGGTTTCCTCCCATACGCTGAAAGAACCGGAGGACATTGTCTCAATTGAGCGTTATCTTGGTTCGGGCGCCATAAAAGGCGTGGGACAGGCTCTGGCAGGAAGAATTGTAAAAAAATTCCGCGAGGATACATTCCGGATTATTGAAGAAGAGCCTGAGCGTCTGGCTGAGATAAAGGGAATCAGCGAGCGCAAGGCAAGAGAAATAGCGGAGCAGGTTGAGGAAAAAAAGGACATGCGCAAGGCTATGATCTATCTCCAGAAGTATGGCATCTCCAACCGGCTTGCGGCGAAGATCTATCAGAAGTATGGTATGGATGTATACAAAGTGCTGGAGGAGAATCCTTATCAGCTTGCAGACAGCATAGAGGGGATCGGATTTAAAACGGCGGATGAAATAGCCGCCCGGATTGGTATACATACAGATTCGGATTACCGGATCAAAAGCGGGCTGTTCTATACACTTCAGCAGGCGGTTGCGGAAGGACATGTGTACCTTCCCCAGGAGGAACTGCTGAGGCGTGCTGGGATTCTTCTTGAGGTAGAGATAAAGGATATCGAAAAGCATGTGATGGATCTGTGTATTGAGCGAAAGACTGTTATGAAAGAACAGGAAGGCGAAATCAGGGTATATCCGGCTCATTATTATTATCTGGAACTGAACACGGCAAAGATGCTGCACGATCTGGATATTGACTGCGATATGCCGGAAGATCTGATGGAATCCCGGCTGCGCAGAGTGGAAGAAAGCGAGGAAATCGAACTGGACCCTATGCAGCACAGGGCGGTTATTGAATCCATTAAGCATGGTCTTCTTGTGCTTACCGGCGGGCCGGGAACGGGAAAAACGACTACGATCAACACGATGATCCGTTTTTTTGACAGCGAGGGGATGAGCATCCTTCTGGCTGCCCCCACAGGAAGAGCGGCCAAACGTATGACAGAGGCTACAGGATACGAGGCCCAGACGATTCACCGCCTTCTGGAAGTAAATGTGAATCCGGAGGAGGAAGACAGCATTGGCGGATTCCTGCGGAACCGGCAGAACCCTCTTGAAGCGGATGTGATTATTATTGATGAGATGTCAATGGTTGATCTGCCTCTTATGCATGCTCTGCTTTCGGCTGTTGTGCCGGGCACCAGACTTGTTCTGGTGGGGGATGTGGATCAGCTCCCGTCTGTGGGACCGGGCAGCGTGCTGAAAGATATTATTGCGTCTCAGAGATTCCCGGTGGTTACTCTTACCCGGATTTTCCGTCAGGCAGGAGAGAGCGATATTGTGGTTAATGCACATAAAATCAACGCCGGCGAGCCGGTTATTCTGGATAACAAAAGCCGGGACTTTTTCTTCCTGAGGCGGCAGGATGCGGACACAATTATCGGTGTTGTTATCATGCTGATTCAGAAAAAACTGCCCGGATATGTTCACGCACACCCCAATGAAATCCAGGTGATGACCCCTACAAGAAAAGGACTGCTGGGTGTGGAAAGACTGAACGGGATTCTTCAGCGGTATCTGAATCCCCCGCAGAAAGGCAGAACGGAACGGGAGATAAACGGCAGACTGTTCCGGGTAGGCGATAAGGTAATGCAGATTAAGAACAATTATCAGCTCGAGTGGGAAGCTTCCACAAAATTCGGACTGACAGTTGATAAGGGAACCGGAATTTTTAACGGTGATATGGGAATTATTACGGAAATTAATGAGTATACAGAGACGCTGGAAGTAGAATTTGATGAGTCCAGAAAGGTGAAATACAGTTTTGATATGACGGAAGAACTGGAACTGGCGTATGCCATAACGGTTCACAAATCTCAGGGGAGCGAATATCCGGCAGTTATTATTCCTCTGCTTGCCGGCCCGAAACTGCTGTATACCCGCAATCTTCTGTATACAGCTGTAACAAGGGCAAAGAAATGTCTCACAATTGTAGGGAGTGATGCTGTATTTCAGGAAATGATACAAAACAAAAACGAACAGGCCAGATATACAAGTCTGGCAGAGCGTATCCGCGAGTTTTAGAGAGCCTGCTCAGACTCCTGTATCCCCCTGTCTGTCCTTTCTGCGGGGAAATATACAGGGAAGGGATCTGCCCGGACTGCAGAAAGAAGATTATATATATCCGGGAGCCCCGCTGCATGAGGTGCGGTAAACCTTTGAAAAAAGAAACCAGGGAATACTGTGCGGATTGCCGGAAAAAGGATTCCAATATCGCACAGGGCAGAAGCCTGTGGATTCATCAGGATCCGGTTCCGGGTGCGGTTTACCGCTTCAAATACCATAACAAACGCAGTTATGGCAGACTTTTTGCCGAGGAAATGGCGGCATGCTATGGGAAATGGATTGCTTCAAAAGGCATTGAGGTAATTATCCCTGTTCCTCTGCATCCGTCAAAAAAGCGGAAGCGGGGATTTAATCAGGCGGAAATTCTTGCCGGAATACTGGCAGAAGCGACCGGAATTCCGATTCAGACGGATGTGCTGTTCAGAATAAAAAAGACAAGACCCCAGAAAATGCTTGATCCGCAGGAAAGAAGAGAAAATCTGAAAGGTGCGTTTGCTGTCTCAAAAAGGTGGAAACCCTGCAGAAATGTTCTTCTTATTGATGATATCTATACGACGGGAAGTACGATTGAACGCTGCGCGGGAATGCTGAAAAAGGCCGGAGCAGAAAATGTCTGGTTTTTAACTATAAGCATTGGACAAGGTGTCTGAGTATATGCTATACTAAAACATAATGACTAAAATAGATAAAAGAATGCGTTGTACAGGAAGGATGTGTAGAACGTTATGCTTGATAAAAGAAAAATACGCCTGATGACAAAAATGGCGATATATGAAAAAGAATATGGCGAAGAGGATATCAAAATCAGCGGCTATTATAAGAAGGATTACTCCAGTCTGAATACGTGGATTACGCTGATATGGATTACAGTAGGATATCTTCTGGCTGCGGCGCTTCTGACTTTATGCGGGGCAGATGCGCTTCTGGAAAAGCTTACTATCCTGAAGCTTCTGATATTTGTCACAATTGCTGCAGGCGCTTATTTTGCCCTGCTGATTATTTACGGTGTGGGCGCCGGACGGTTTTACAGGAAAAAACATACGCAGGCGAAACAGCGTGTAAAAAAATATTACAGGGATATGTCCCGGCTTGAAAAGATCTATAAAAAGGAGTACAGAGACCATGAGTAGCTTACTTGTTTTGAAAGAAAAATTACAGAGGCTTTATGCGAATTATTCTCTTTATATTCTTAAGACACTTCAGCTTCTGATGGGTCTGCTGCTGTTTGGAATGATTAATTACAATATCGGTTTTATGAAGACAGCCTCTTCTGTTTTCTGTACCATTGGACTGGCAGTAATCTGTGCATTCCTCCCGATGATTGTTATGACCTTCGCGGCTACGGCCCTTGTTCTTGTTCACTTTTATGCGCTGTCTATGCCTATTGCGATTATTTCCGCTTTGATTTTCCTCTTGATGTATATTTTTTATTTCCGCTTTACTCCGGGAAAATCTTGGCTGCTGCTTTTATCTGTGATCGCTTTCGGACTGAAGATTCCCTTTGTGATTCCGGTTGCCTTCGGACTTCTGGGGACACCGGTCTGGATTGTGCCGGCGGGATGCGGAGTGATCGCTTATTATATGATTCATTTCGTAAAGGTTTCTGCTACTGCACTTAAAAGTTCGGGAGCTGATGAACTGACGGAAGGGCTCCTTAGTTTTACCAAACAGGTCCTGGCCAATCATGAAATGTGGCTTATGGTAATGATCGTAGTAATCGGTATTCTGGCGGTTCATGCAGTACGGACGCGTTCCGTGGATCATGCATGGAAGATTGCATCCGTGACCGGTGCAGCTGTCTGTATTGTGGCTGCAGCGGCAGGCAATCTGTTCCTGGATGAAAAGATTTCCTACGTAGTTATAATATTGAGTGCGGTGCTGGGAGTATTTGTGGGATTTGTTCTGGAAATTGTATTCTTCTCAGTAGATTATTCCCGGACAGAGAATGTTCAGTTTGAAGATGACGAATATTATTATTATGTGAAAGCGATTCCAAAGATCGGTGTATCTGTTCCGGATAAGAGAGTGAAACATATTACGGAACGGAAGCCGGGAAGGCCGGAGGATCCGGCGGGAGCAAGGGAAGGCTTTCCTGCCGGAAGAGGTCAGCAGTCTGCAGACGGAATGGGGTATTCCCCGGCGGAGTCTGAGAGAAATACAGAAGAAATTCTTCTTACAAGAAGTCTGAGTAAAGAACTGGGACTGGATCAGAACCGGCAGAATGATAATAACGGACAGTAGTGTACGGCAACAGAATGCTCTTCGGACAAAACGGTGTTCCGGCAGGGAGTATTTGAATTAATAAGGCGGTGATACGGAATATGATGGACTGGATAAGAAACTTATTCAGCAGATATGCCAACGGCATGTATTTACCGGATATACACATAAAAGATGTCGTTGAAATTCTGATAATAACGGTTATTGTATATGAAATCATGCTTTGGATAAAAAATACCAAAGCGTGGATGCTTTTGCGCGGAATTATCATGCTTGGACTGTTTATTTTGCTGGCATGGGTTTTCCAGATGCATACAATCTTATTTCTTGCGGGGCAGTGTATCAGTGTTCTTGCAACGGCAGCAGTTGTTGTGTTCCAGCCGGAACTGCGGCGTGCCCTGGAAAAGCTTGGAGAAAAAAATCTTTTCAGCAATATCAATCTTTTTGACAGAAACAAGGATAATCAGCGCTTTTCTGATGCAACAGCAGACGGGATTGTGCGCGCCTGCTTTGAAATGGGCAGTGTCTGTACCGGAGCGCTGATTGTAGTGGAACAGGCAATTCAGCTTAATGAGTATGAAATGACAGGAATTGAGCTGGACTGTAAAGTGTCTTCACAGGTGCTGATTAATATTTTTGAACATAATACACCGCTGCATGACGGAGCAGTGATTATCCGCGGCGACAGGATTACATCGGCAACGTGCTATCTGCCTTTATCGGATAATATGAGTATCAGCAAAGATCTGGGAACCAGGCACAGGGCGGCTCTGGGAATGAGCGAGGTGTGCGATGCTCTTGTGATTGTTGTGTCCGAGGAAACCGGTATGGTTTCTGTGGCTATGGGCGGCAATCTTACCAGAGATATAAATGAAGAAGAACTGAGAAAATGGCTGAGCCGGATTCAGTATAGAAATTCTGAACCAAAGAAATTTGCTATACGGAAAGGATGGCGCAGGACATGAAGAAATATAAGTTTACGAAAAATCCTGGCCTGAAACTTCTGGCTTTTGTATTTGCGGCTTTTTTATGGCTGATTGTGGTGAATATTGACAATCCGGTTTCAAGCGATACTTATCTGAATATACCGGTAACAATTGTTAACGAAGATATTATCACCCAGGAGGGGAATGTTTATCAGGTTGTAGATGAGCAGAACGTAAATGTTACAGTTTATGCAAAACGCCAGACTCTGCAGGAGATTAATACAGATGATATTGTAGCTACGGCGGATATCCGTGAAATGGACACCGATACAGGTCTTGTCCCGATTAAGGTTACAATTCCGCGGTATACAGGGGACTATGAATCAGCAGAAGCGAATCCGCGCAATCTTCAGATTAAAGTAGAAAAGACCGGGAAAAAAGTTCTTGCTCTGACAGTCGAACATAAAGGAACCCAGCGGGACGGATATATACTGGGAGATATGACAGTAAGTCCGGAACGTGTTACCATAACGGGTTCGGAGTCGATGATCGAGCAGGTGGACCGGGCAGTCGCAAGCATTAATATTGACGGAATTTCGAAAGATACAGATCTTCCGGCCACTCTGGTTCTTTATGATGCAAACGGGAATGAGATGACAAACAGTCAGATCAGTAATAATCTGGGGGAGGACGGTATCACTGTCCATGTGGAAGTCCGTCCGTTCAAATCCGTTCCTGTTGTCTTCAGCACTTCGGGAACTCCCGCAGACGGATATCAGGTGACAGGAATTACCAGCGAGCCTGAAAGTGTACAGATCAGCGGCAGGAGTGAAGATCTGGCCGGCGTGACTGAGATCGATATTCCGGCTTCGGAACTTAATGTAAACGGAGCGGATAAGAGAATTGAAAAAACAATAGATATTACACCATACCTTCCCGATGGGATCAGTCTGGTTGAGGAAAATGCGGGGAATGTTCTGGTTACAGTAGTGATTGAGGAAGAAGGAACACGCTCTGTAGATTTCATGGTAAGTTCTATCCGGATCAATAACCTGTCAGACAAGCTGCAGGTATCCTATGAGCCGGATGCAGAGATTACACTCCAGTTCAGAGGAAGTGATGAGCTGCTGGATGTACTGGATATCAGCAATGCGGTGTCGGTGGATTTGGGAGATTATACGGAACCCGGAACATATGATGTGCCGGTTGATGTTAATGTTCCGGATGGTATCACCCTGGTAAATGAAGTGACAGTACAGCTTGTTCTGGAAGAAAAACAGGAAACAACAATTGACGGAACGGACGAAAGCAGTGAGTAATCCAGGGCATTTCTAAAAAACAGTATAAGGAGTTGACATAAAATGGTAAGCGAAAAAGTGATAATCAAGAATCCCACTGGTCTCCATTTGAGACCGGCCGGTCTGTTCTGCAAGACCGCGATGGAATTTAAAAGTAAAATCACTGTGTATAAAAAAACACGGTACGAAGATGTGACGGCAAATGCCAAAAGCGTGCTCAGTGTGCTGGGCGCATGTATCAAAAGCGGCGATGAGATTCAGATCATCTGTGAAGGGGATGATGAAGACCAGGCCCTTAAGTCAATGATTCAGCTTGTGAAAGGCGGCCTGGGAGAATAGGAGGAAAAAAGTTTGAAACAAAGAAATAGAGGTAAACCGCCAAAAAAGTGTATAGCAAACA
>ERZ1643247.2484-NODE-2484-length-14492-cov-6.295629_pt1 | contig 14492 bp, 11 predicted proteins | sample MGYA00579264_ERZ1643247 | MGnify/ENA primary metagenome ERZ1643247 (study PRJEB29033, sample SAMEA4952262) | chicken gut metagenome | biome: Broiler Chicken; feature: Gastrointestinal Tract; material: Caecum | place: Ireland | collected 2018 | study: Broiler... | reverse complement strand
AAGCTTTTTCAGCCTGCAGAGCACTTCAAACCACCCCCTGCCTGAAAACACAGAGTCATCCCTGCATCAGATGGGTTCCCCGAAACCGATCGCATCACCGGCTTGCTGAAAGCCGGAGGGCTGCGGAGCATCTATTCGTTTTCTATCACACCCAGTTTCTCATAGATCGCATATATCCGAAACAGCATCTGATTGGAAGGTGTATAGCTGTATGGTCTATTCGAATCGTCAAGTTGCCCTTCCAGAATCAAGGGTGTCTTATTATAAACAAAGGGCTCCGACATCTCGGTGATGTGAACGTCATAATCTTCCGGCAAAACCAGGCCCTCTTCCAGCAGGAAAGACAGAAGCTCCGGTGGGTTCATGCTGAGGATTTTTTCTCTGAGCAGCGCCGTCGTTTCTGCGTGACGCACGGCCGCCGGGGAGGAAAGAACGGGAATGAGCAGAAGAGCGAAAATGAGGAGAAGAAGCTTTTTCAGCCTGCAGAGCACTTCAAACCACCCCCTGCCTGAAAACACAGAGTCATCCCTGCATCAGATGGGTTCCCCGAAACCGATCGCATGTTTGCCGAAAGCCGGAGATCTGCGGAACATCTATCCGTTTTCTATCACACCCAGCTTCTCATAGATCGCATATATTCGAAACAGCATCTGATTGGTTGGTTCATAGCTATATCGTCTATACGAATCGTCAATTACTCCTTCCAGAATCAAGGGTGTCATATCATAAGCACAGGGCTCCGACATCTCGGTGATGTGAACGTCAAAGTCTTCCGGCAAAACCAGGCCCTCTTCCAACAGAAAAGACAGAAGCTCCGGTGGGTTCATGCTGAGGATTTTTTCTCTGAGCAGCGCCGTCGTTTCTGCGTGACGCACGGCCGCCGGGGAGGAAAGAACGGGAATGAGCAGAAGAGCGAAAATGAGGAGAAGAAGCTTTTTCAGCCTGCAGAGCACTTCAAACCACCCCCTGCCTGAAAACACAGAGCCATCCCTGCATCAGATGGGTTCCCCGAAACCGATCGCATCACCGGTTTGCTGAAAGCCGGAGGGCTGCAAAACAGCAGCTCCTCCGTCCATTCAGCGCAATCAGACACTTTCCCGGGAGCAGGTCCGAACCGTCCCGCGCCACACGGGGCATGTCCTTTACCTGGCTTCCGCGCGGGCTGTACGTGCAGACTTAGTCTGCCATGGGCAGGGCTTCGACGGCTGCCTTCTCTGCCGCGAGGCCATTGCGGTAATCTGCGATAAACTTCGCAAAGCCCGCCACGTCTGCCGGCACCGGCTGCTCCACCGCCTTCTTCGCGCCGCCGAAAACCTTGTTCTCCAGATAGGATTCGAGCGTCTCGCCCTCCTCCTTGTTCACGCGGTAAGCCGCGAGCAGAGCCATGCCCCAGGGGCCGCCCTCGCCCGCCGTCTCCATGACGGCGACCGGCACGTTCAGCGCGCCTGCCAGCAGCCGCTGACCGACGACCGGCGTCTTGAACAGGCCGCCGTGGCCGAGCAGCGTGTCCACCTTGACGTTCTCCTTATCGAACAGGATATCCATGCCGAGCTTGAGCGTCGCCATCGCGGAATAGAGCTGCACGCGGGCAAAGTTCGCGAGCGTCAGCTTCGCGTCCGGGCGGCGCATGAGCAGCGGACGGCCGCCGTCCACACCCGTGACCGGCTCGCCGGAATAGTAGTTGTAGTTGACAAGGCCGCCGCAGTCCGGATCGCCCGCGAGCGCCTTCTCATAGAACAGGTCATACAGCTTCGGCTTTTTCAGCTCTGCGCCGGCCGCCGCGGCCATCTCGCCGAGCAGGCGCACCCAGGCGTCGAGATCGGAGGTGCAGGTGTTGCAGTGCACCATGGCAACCGGCTTGCCGGTGGGCGTCGTGACCATGTCGATCTCGGGATACAGCGTGGAGAGCTGCTTTTCGAGCACGACCATGGCGAACACGCTCGTGCCGGCGGACACATTGCCCGTGCGCTCCGCGACGCTGTTCGTGGCGGCCATGCCGGTGCCGGCGTCGCCCTCCGGCGGAGCCATCGGGACGCCGGGTTTCAGCGCGCCCGTCGGGTCAAGCAGCTTCGCGCCCTCCTCCGTGAGGAAGCCCGCGTCCTCGCCTGCGGAGAGCACCTCGGGCAGCAGCTCCACGAGCGGCTTTGCGAGCGTGCCCGGCGCGACGATCGCGTCGAACTTCGCGAGCATGTCGGCGTCATAGGTGCCGGTCTCGCTGTCGATCGGGAACATGCCGGAGGCTTCGCCCACGCCCAGCACCTTGCGGCCCGTCAGCTTCCAGTGCAGATAGCCGGCGAGCGTCGTCAAAAAGCCAATCTTCGACGTGTGCGCCTCGCCGTTCAGGATCGCCTGATACAGGTGCGCCACGCTCCAGCGCTGCGGGATGTTGAAGTGGAAGAGCTCGGAGAGCGCCGCCGCGGCCTGCTCCGTCGTCGTGTTGCGCCACGTGCGGAAGCCCGCGAGCTGATTGCCCGCCTCGTCGAACGGCAGATAGCCGTGCATCATGGCGGAGAAGCCGAGCGCGCCGATCGTCGTCAGCGTCTCGCCCGTCTTTTCCTTGACCTCGGCCGCCATCTTGGCATAGGCGTCCTGCACGCCTGCCCACGCATCGTCGAGGTGATACGTCCAGTAGCCGTCCTCAAATCTGTTTTCCCAGTCATGTGCGCCGCTGGCCAGCACCGTGTGATCGGGGCCGATCAGAACCGCTTTGATTCTCGTGGAGCCCAGCTCAATGCCGAGCGCCGTCTTGTTCCATTCTACCATGAAACATTCACCGCCTTTTTGAATTTTGGGGCGGCCAAAAGCCGCCGGCGGCCCGGGCAGGCCCGCCTCCCCCACAGGCCGGCCTGCCAAACCGTCTTTTAAGACAAGTATAGCGGATCGCCTTCAAAAATGCTAGTGTTTTCTGTTATCTTTCCGTCCGTTTTGGTCAGACTGGCATGAAATCCGCACGCCGCGCGCGGCAAGGACGCGCCGCCGCCGGTTCCGGCGCCGCGGCAGCCTGCACTGCCCGCGCCATGGCGGCCGCGGCCCGCCGCAGAAACGCCCGCGCCGGCTCCATCCACACCGCTTAAAAATCTTTGGCGCGCAAAAAACGCCGGGACCGGGCGGCTCAGGCAAGGAGCTCGCCGATCACGGCGTTGGAGACAAGAAAACCGGTGCGCGTCAGGGCAATCCCCTCCGGCGAGAGACGGCAGTAGCCCGCTCGCCCGAGCGGCGCGGCGCGGCGGCGCATCGCTTCCGGAATGGGATGTCCGAACCGCGCGCGGCAGCTCTCCTCGCGCAGCCCCTCGGTGAGGCGCAGGGCCAGCATGGCAAACTCGTCGAAATCACCGCCGGGGCCGTCGTCCACGGGCGGATCGCCGCGCAGAAATCCCGCAAGGTCGCGCGGATAATAAAACCGGCGTCCATCCAGAAACGAGTGCGCCGCCGGGCCGAGGCCGAGGTATTCCTCGCAGCGCCAGTATTTCAGATTGTGGCGGCTTTCAAAGCCCGGCAGGGCAAAGTTTGAAATCTCATACTGGGCAAAGCCGCACGCTTCCAACTCCGCGCATGCTTCCAGATAGAGATCGCACGTGCCGTCCTCGTCCGGCAGGGGAAGCGTCTCGCGCCTGGCATAGAACGCCGTGCCCGGCTCGATCTTGAGCAGATACGCCGAAACGTGCGTGACGCCCGCCTGTGCGCAGAACCGCACCGATTCGCGCAGGCTTTCCGCCGTCTGCCCCGGCACGGCCAGCATCAGGTCGAGCGACACGTTCGCAATCCCGGCGCGGTGCGCCAGCGCCACGGCATGGGCAGCCTGCTCCGCCGTGTGGCGGCGGCCCAGCGCGCGCAGCTCTGCCGCCTGCGCGGACTGCAGTCCGATCGAGACGCGCGTGACGCCCGCCTCCGCCAGCCCTTCGAAGAACCGGCCCGGCTCGCGCGTGGGGTTCACCTCCACCGTAATCTCCGCTTCCGGCGAAAGGGCAAACGCGCCGCGCACGGCCTCCAGCATCCGGCCCAGCCGCTCCGCGCCCAGCAGGCTGGGCGTGCCGCCGCCGAAATAGACGCTGTCCACCGCCAGATTTCGGTCCTGATAGTCATAAAGATGAGAAATAATACTTTCTGTATATCTTTCCCAGTCCTCCGCGCTGCCGCGCATGGAATAAAAATCACAGTAGGGACACTTGGCGTCGCAGAACGGGACGTGGAGATAAAGGCCAATCGGGTTGCTCACAGCGCGTTGATCTCCTCCAGCCAGAGGTTCGCGCAGGCGTCGCTGGGCATGCGCCAGTCACCGCGCGGCGAGAGCGTGACGGCGCCCACCTTGGGGCCGTCCGGCAGACAGGAGCGCTTGAACTGCTGGGCAAAAAACCGGCGATAGAAGGTGCCCAGCCACTTTTTGATCGTGGCGGCGTCATAAGCGCCGTCGAAGGCCGCGAGGGCGAGGCGGTAGATCTTGCCGGGGGCAAAGCCGAAGCGCAGCAGATAGTAGAGGAAAAAGTCGTGCAGCTCATAGGGGCCGACGATGTCCTCCGTGCGCTGGGCGATCTCGCCGTCCTTCGGCGGGAGGAGCTCGGGGCTCACGGGCGTGTCGAGCACGTCGAGCAGGACGCGCTCGAGGTCGCCGCCGGCCGTCTTCGCCTCATAGCGCACGAGGTGGCGCACCAGCGTCTTGGGGATGGAGGCGTTCACACCGTACATGCTCATATGATCTCCGTTGTAGGTGGCCCAGCCGAGCGCGAGCTCCGAGAGGTCGCCCGTGCCGATCACAAGCCCGCCGCTCTGGTTGGCGAGGTCCATGAGCACCTGCGTGCGCTCGCGGGCCTGGGAGTTCTCATATGTCACGTCGTGCACCTCGGGATCGTGGCCGATGTCGCGGAAATGCAGGCGCACGGCCTCCCCGATGGGCACCTCGCGGAACGAGGCGCCGAGCAGCTCGGCCAGCTTCTGCGCGTTCGACTTCGTGCGCCCGGTGGTGCCGAAGCCCGGCATGGAGACAGCCCGGATCCCGGCGCGCGGCAGGCCCAGCAGATCAAACGCGCGGGCGCACACGAGCAGCGCGAGCGTGGAATCAAGGCCGCCGGAAACGCCCACCACGGCGGTGGAGGCGTGCGCGCCCGAGAGCCGCGTCTTGAGGCCGGCCGCCTGCAGGCCGAGGATCGTCTCGCAGCGGGCGAACAGATCGCTCTCCTTTTTCGGCACGAAGGGCGCGGGGTCGATGGCGCGGTGCAGCGTGAACGGGACGGCCGGCAGATCGAAGGCAACCTCGGCGGCCGCGGTGTGGCCGGCATCCTGCCAGGTGGTCATGCGGCGGCGCTCGCCTGCCATGCGGGCAAGGTCGAAATCCGCCTGCACGAGGCCGGTGGAAAACGGCTTCGATTCCGCAAGCAGCGTGCCGTTCTCGGCGAGGAGGTTGTGGCCGCAGAACACGAGATCCGTCGTGGATTCCCCCTCCCCGGCGTCGGCATAGACATAGGCGCACAGCAGCCGCCCCGACTGGCCGCGCACGAGATCGCGGCGGTAGGAGGCCTTGCCGATCACCTCGTCGCTGGCGGAAAGGTTGAGCAGCAGCGTGGCGCCCGCGAGGGCGAGCTGCGTGGAGGGCGGGGCCGGCGACCAGAGATCCTCGCAGATCTCGACGCCGACGGCGCAGTCCTCCCACCCGATGGGGCGGTAGAGGATAGAGTTCCCGAGCGGCACGGTGAACCCGGCATACGTGACCTCGATGCAGGCGGGAGCCGGGCTGAAATGGCGGGCCTCGTAAAACTCGCTGTAATTCGGGATGCACGTTTTGGCGGAAAGGCCGAGGAGGCGGCCGCCGCAGAAGACGGCGGCGCAGTTATACAGCGCGCCGCGCACAGGCACGGGCACGCCCGCCACTGCGAGGATCGGGAGATCGGCCGTGCGGGCAATCAGGCCGGCAAGCTCCTGCTCGGCCGCCTGCAGCAGGGGGCGCTGGAGAAAGAGATCGCCGCAGGTGTAGCCCGTGAGGCAGAGCTCGGGGAACACGACAGCCTGCACGCCCTGCGCGGCGGCGGTGCGGATCAGGGCTTCCACGGCGCGGGCGTTGCCGCGGCAATCCGCCACGCGGATCACGGGGGTTGCGGCGGCGGCGCGGAAAAATCCATCGTTCATGCAAATACCTCCTCAAAAACAAGAAAAGCGAAATCAGCAGCAATTTTTGCGCAGGTCCGTACCCGCCCGAAAACGGGATCAGGCTTCTGCAGAAAGCCCGCGGGGAGGCGCGGAGGGGGAAGTGCCCTCCCGGACTGCGCGGCGCAGGGAGATTTTTCAGGGAAAACATCCAAAAGAGCCCTGCCGCCCAAAGGAAGCCTGGGGCGGCAAGGCTCTTGAGCCATTCCAAATTGTATTGAGCAAAGGATTTATTACCTTATGTAATCGTAATCCTTCTCCAGCTCGCCCGGCATCTCCACAACCTCCGCCAGATCGTCCGGGTTGGCGCGCGGGCTGAACCCATCCGAGAGGTAGAAGCGCAGGCTGCGGTGCAGGTTTTTCAGGTTGCGCACACAGCCCTGCGGGCGTCGGGAAAACAGGTGCATCTTGATCGTGTAAAGATAGCAGCAGACGCCCGTCTTGCGCAGCAGCGCGCGGTAGCTCTGGCGATACTGCTCAAACCGGCCGGCCTGCTCCAGCAGGAGCCGCACCATGACCATGGCCTTCATGAAATCGTTGATCTTCGCGGGCGTGATGGCGGAAAGCGCGCTGCCGCCGTGCTTGCGGTAATAATACAGCGCCTCGTCGATGACAGCCAGCTTCGTGATGTGCGCGAAGAGCTGGTGCATCACCACCATGTCCTCGAGGCATTTCATGGCCGGGAACGTGATGTTGTTCTCCGTGAACAGGCGGCGCTGGAAAAGCTTGTTCCACATCAGGCCCTGCATCTGCGTGTCGTGCAGGAGCTTTGTCATGGCCTCGGAGCGGTTGAACACGCCGTGGCAGCGGAACGGATATTTCCAGAGAAAATCCGAGTTATCCATCCTGTAGTAATAATAGCAGCAGGAGATCTCCGCGCCCGTGTCCACACACGTGCGGTAGAGGCGCTCGAGGTAATTCGGGGCCACGGTGTCGTCGGCGTCCATGAAGCCGAGGTATTCGCCGCGGGCCGCGGCCATGCCCACGTTGCGTGCGGCGGAAACACCGCCGTTTTCCTGGTCGATCACGCGCAGCTGCGGCCAGTCCTTCTGGAAATGGCGCAGGATGGCGAGGCTCCCGTCGGTGGAGCCGTCGTTCACCGCGATGATCTCATACGCGCGAAAGGTCTGATTCACCAGTGAGGTCAAGCACTCCCTCAGGTAGCGCTCCGCGTTGTAAACGGGGATGATGACGCTAATCACAGGGGGGTTCTGTTCCATATCCACACAGACACATCCTTTCTTAAAGGCGGCTCACGGCGCGGGCGCAGAGGAAGGCGACTGCCCTTCCGCGCCGGAAACCGGCTCGCCGCCGCTTTCGGCAGGAGTGGAGACAGGTTCTTCCGCCGCCGCGGAAGAGGGCGCCTGGCTGGGCGCCTGGCTTGCGGGAGGTGCACTGGAAACGGGAGCACTCGAGGCGGGCGCGCTGGAAGCGGGCGCGCTCGAGGAAGGCGCGGGCGTTGCGCCCGGCTGGTTGCTGATGTCGGTGCCGGGGCCATAGGAATAGTACGGGCCGGAGGGACGGTAATAGGAATTGGCGAGGGCTTCGGTGCGCACCTCGACGCCGTCCTTGTAATAGGTGCGCTGGGCGGCCGCGCGGTAGCCCTTGCGGCCGGCGGCGTCAAGCTTCACCTCGCCCTTGGCGAGGCTGTTGTCGAGCGTATAATTGCCCGTAGTGAGGGCGGGGATCGTCTCCGTGTACCAGCTCGTCACCTCGATGGTGTCGTATTCCGGGGACTGCCAGCCATAGAGCGTGGCGGTGAGCACCTTGCCCTCCATGCCGGCCACGATATAGATCGGGTATTCCGTGTTGTTGCGGAACTTGAAGTCCATGTTCGGCCAGCTCACGGCCGCGTCCTGCCCGATGGGGCAGTAGGTGGAGGGGATGGAGTGGTTGCTGCGCTCCACAATCTCCAGGCCGGAGCGGAGCACCGCGCCGTAGAGCGTAGTGGACGTCTGGCAGATGCCGCCGCCGTAGGACGGCGTGAGCTTGCCGTTCACAATCGCGTTGGCGGGCTTGTAGCCTTCGTCACGCCCGGCCGGGCCCACCACGGCGAAATAGGAGAACGTCTCGCCCGGCTGCACGCACGTGCCGTTGATCGAGGCCATGGCGCGCGCCATGTTGTAGTTGCCGTTTGCCGTGTTCGTGGAGGTGGTGCTGTAGGTGCCGAGCTTTTTGAGATTCTGGCGCAGATCGTCGGCCGTGATGCTGCACGGCGTGAGCGTGACGGGGATCTGCACCGTGCCGCTGCCGGAGTTCTCGATCTGGGCCTTCACGTCGGCCGTGAGGGCGTCGAGATCCACGGCGACGCCGTCCGTCCCGTCCGCAATGTCAAACTGCTCCGTTCCGGCATTGAAGGCCGTGACGGAAGCATCCTTCGGTTCCGTGTTGAGCGAAGCGGTCATCGTCTCGAGCGCAGCGCGCAGGGAGGCCTCGCCCATCTCCGCGGAGAGGGTGTATTCCACCGGCGTCTCCTCGAGCGCCGTCACCTGTTCATAGCGCTCCTCGCGCGTGCCGGTGCGGCCGTATTCATACGCTGTTTCCAGCACCGCGTCCGTGTCCACGCTGTGGTCCACGTCGTCCTGTGTGATGGTGAAGCTCTGATCGTTGTAGGTGAGCGTGATGCTGAAGGGCTTCTCCGCGCTCTGCTCCTCCGCCGTGAGGGCCTCGCGCGCCTCGTCCATCGTCATGCCGCCGAGATCGATGCCGTTCACGACCACGCCGTGATAGAAGGTGTCCACGTCGAGCACGGCGGAAACCTGTGCCTCGTACGCCTCCTGCTCCTGGCGCTCGCGCCACTTCATCACGCCGAACACGGCGGCCGCGGCGGCAATCACCACCACCACGGCCGCAACCGCGATGATGACGCCCTTTTTGCTCTTTTTCCTTTTATTTTGTGCTCTTCCCGCGTTTCCGCCGTTCATGTGGGCGGGCGCGGTTCTGTTTTCCTGGTATGCCATTGCAATCCTCCTGAAACAACACGCCGGGGCTTCCCCGGCCTTACCGCAGGTTCCAAGTCTTTTATATCATAGCTCGTTTCCCGAAAAAAGTAAAGAAAATCCCGCACAAATCTGTGCGGCGGATTCTGCTGGTCTCTTCGCAGAAACCGGCGGGCGGCCGGGCCCGGCGGTTTCCTTTTCCCGGGAAAAAGCGCTTTTCTTTGGAAAATACGGTTTCAAACGGCAAAAGGTTACAAAAAGGGCCGAAAAAAGCGGCGGTTTTCCACCGGCCGGAAAAAAGCCGTGGAAAAGCCGCCGCAAAATTGTGCAAAAAATTTTTTAAAAAAGATCTCTTATTCCTCAAACGGCAGGAACACGGGCCGCTCATACGGGTTTTCGTTCGGCGCGTGCAGCACCAGGTGCTGCACGCCCTCGAAATCGCGGAAGATCATGCCGTGGCCGCCGTCGCGGCCGAAGATCGGCTCGGCGGCCGGCGTCCAGTTTCCGGTGATGTCGCCGTTGTCGGAATAGGCGGCCGCCTGGGCATAGCCGTCCTTGCCGTGGCTCGACCAGAGCATCATGAGGCGGCCGTCCGGGCAGCGGTGCAGCCACGGGCCGTCCGTGACACCGTTTTTGTTGCCGTCCTTGTCCACGGAGGGCACGACCCACGGCGCCTGCGAGGCGCGGAAGAGCACGCGCGGCTCGCCCGCCGCGGCCTTCAGATCGGGCGTGAGCTTCATGGCGCAGACCTCGCCGTCGTGCACCTGCAGCCACTCATGGCAGAACACGAGATAGGGATCGCCGTCCTTCGAGCGGAAGAAGGTGCCGTCGAGGCATTCCCAGTCCGCCGGGGTCACGGGGCCGTCGCTGATCGGCACAAAGGGGCCGGTGGGCTTTTCGGCGCGCAGGATCTGCGTGCCGCGGCGGCGGTCCGACGAATGGAACGAGGCAAACATGTAGAACGCGCCGTCGATCACGTGCACCTCCGGCGCCCAATATTCGCGGTCCGCCCAGAAAGAGCCGTCGTTGTGGAAGATCTCGATGGGGCCTTCCCAGTTTTCCAGGTCCTTGCCGACATACACGTCAAAGCCGTCTGCCAGGCCCCAGCACGTGGGGCCGCGCGTGCCATAGAGATAATACTTGCCTTCCCACGGCAGCACGAAAGGATCGCGCACATGGATTTCGTTTGTTTTCATTCTGTTACCCTCCTGAATCTCATGATAACGCCGGTGTCAGGCCGGCAGGCTCAGCGTATCCAGCACCTCATGCAGCTGTGCGGCGGAGGCCAGCAGCGCCTCGCGCTCCGCGCTGCTCAGCGGAATCTCGAGCACTGTCTCAACGCCGCCGGCGCCCACCACGGCGGGCAGGCTCAGCGCGAGGCCGTCGAGGCCGTAAGCCCCGGACGGCTGCACGGAAACGGGCAGCACGGCGTGCTCGTCCTTCACAATGCACTCCGCGATGCGCGCCACCGCCATGGCGATGCCATAATACGTGGCGCCCTTGCGCTCGATGATCTCATAAGCGCTGCCGCGCACCGCCTCATAGATGCTCCGCATCGCGCCCTCGTGGTCGAAGTGGCCGCGCAGCTCGCAGAAATGGTTCAGATCGATGCCCGAGACATTCGCCCCGCTCCAAACGGCAAGCTCGCTGTCGCCGTGCTCGCCGATGATGACAGCGTGGATGCTGCGGCTGTCCACCCCGAGGTGGCGGCCCAGCTCATATTTGAGCCTCGCCGTGTCAAGCACCGTACCGGAGCCGAGCACACGCTCCTTCGGGAAGCCGGAGATGCGCTGCGCTGCGTAGGTGAGCACGTCCACCGGGTTCGACACGATGAGCAGCAGCCCTTCAAACCCGGAAGCCGTGAGCTGCGGCAGGATGGAGCCGAGAATGGAGACGTTGCGGCCGATCAGATCGAGCCGCGTCTCGCCCGGCTTCTGGTTCGCGCCCGCCGTCACGATGGCGAGGGCGCAGTCCGCAGCGTCCGCATACGTGCCGGCGTAGATCTCCATCGACGCGGCATACGGCAGGCCGTGGCTCAGGTCCATGGCCTCGCCCTCCGCCTTGCGGTGGTTTGCGTCGATCAGCACGAGCTCCGAGAACAGGCCCCGCTGCATGAGGCTGAAGGCAATGGACGCCCCCACAAAACCGCAGCCGATCACGGCCGCCTTCCTCTGATTGATTGCCATGGCAATGCCTCCTTTTTGATGTGGTTTATCCGGCGCCGGCTTCCCCTTCTTCCGGCGGGAGGATGCCGAGCTGCCGCAGCAGGAAGCGGCCGTTCGTGGTGCGCGCCGGGCCCTGCTGCAGTTTATAGGAAAAGGTCATTTCCCCGCCGCGGATCGTTTCGCAGAAGGAGAAGTTCCGCACGCCCGGCAGCGATTCGGCCAGGCCGCAGATTTCGAGATCGTGTGTGGTGATGAGGCCGCACGCGCCCAGGGCGTGCAGCCGCCCGAGCACGGCGCGCGCGCCGGCCAGGCGATCCGCGGAGTTCGTGCCGCGGAAGATTTCGTCAATGAGGAAGAGGACGCTGCCGTCCTCCTGCGCCGCGTCCAGAATCTGCCGCACGCGGCGCAGCTCGGCGTAAAACAGCGAGATGCGGCCGGAGAGGCTGTCCGTGAGGCGCATGGAGGTGATCACCCGCATCTGCGAGAACGTGAGCGACTGCGCCACCGCGAAGCTGCCGGCGCGCGCCAGCACCAGGTTGATGCCAACGGTGCGCAGAAACGTGGTTTTGCCGGACATATTGGAGCCGGAGACAATCGCGATGCCGCCCGCGAGCGAGAAATCGCTGCACACGCGCGCATCGTTGTCGAGCAGCGGGTGGCCGAGCGATTGCGCCTCAAACACGCCGCGGCCTTCCGCCTCAGCCGGCCGGCAGCAGCCCGTGCAGGAGCGCGGCAGGTTGGCAAAGCTCAAGAGGCTCTCCGCCTCGCCGAGCGCATCGAACCAGCGCGGCGCCTGCGCACCCCAGCGCGACTTCCAGCGGTCCAGCGCGCAGGCGTTCCACAGATCCCACAGCAGCAGGCCGTTGAGCAAAATGCCCAGGATGGAGCCGCGGCCGGCCGCCGCGCGGTGCGCCACGCCGGAAAGCCTGCGCAGCGGCTCGCGCGCGCTGCCCAGCACCTCCGCCAGCGTGCGGAGCCGCGCGCTCTGCCACGGCTCGTCCGCCACGGCGGCAGCCGGCGCGCCGCACCGGCTCAGGCTGCGCTCCGCCTGTTCCATGGCGGAGAGGAACGGCCTCGTGCGCCGCAGCGTGAACGCCCAGATCAAAAGCTGCACGAGGAACATCGCGCTCCACGCGGCGGCCCACAGCCCGCCGAAGATCGCGGCCGCCGCCAACAGCGCGCAGCACACGGTGCGCGTGACGGCAAAACAGGCCCGCGCCGCCCGGCCGAGGGGGAAACGCGCGCCGTCCGCCAGGTGCTGCGGCGCGCGCAGAAGCCCTTCCTCCGTGCCGGCCTCGCGGGCCAGCAGCTCCAGACGGCAGCAGAATTCCGGTTTTCCGGCCAGCTCCGACACCGCCTCCTGGCGGCAGGCGATCTCCTCCGCCGTGTAGTCGGGGTGCAGCAGATCCGCCGCAAACCGCGCGCGGCCGAAGGCGGTGCCCGTCGCGTTCAGGAACTGGAAGAGCGATTCCGGGCCCACGATGTCGAGATCGCGCGCATATTCATGCTCCGGCCCGGCCAGCTCCTCGCCCGTATCGCGGAAGGAACGCCACCCCCCCGTGAGGCGGTTCCCGTTCTTTTCCGCCAGCTCGGCCATGGCGCGGGCAAAGCGCATCCGCACGTTCAGCCGGTGCTGCACGACACACGCGGCCGCGAACAGCACGGCCTGCGCCGCCGCCAACGCACCGCTCCACGCGGAGGCACCCGCGCGGCCGATGAAATAGACCGTCAGAAAGAATGTGACAAGCAGCACGAGCTTCGAGAGGCCGAACGCCAGCGAAAGGCGGCTCCACCGCTTTTCCTGCGCCCGGTATGCGTCCTCCAGCCGCTGCCAAAGGGCTTGCGCCGTCTCTTTTTCCATTTGGGAACCTCCGTTTCGCCCGCCGCATGTGACACGGGTAGTATGTGCATAATAAAGAAAATCATGAAACCGGCCGCGTGCCGGGCCTTCCCTCATTATACGGGAAAATGGGCGAAACCGGCAAGGGAATCCGCCAAATCTTCACAAAGAGTTCAACAAAAGGGCGGCGAGCACCCGGCCGCCGCGCAGCGCACGCCCCCCAAGGGCGCGCGTTCCGGCGGGGGCTGCTCGCCGCCCGCAATCCCTGCCCGGGCGGGATATCCCCGGCCCGCGGCGTGCCGCATGACGACGCGGCCGCCTCAGGAAATTCAGTAATTTTCAGCCCTGCGCTCGAAATACGCCTGCGGGTGCTTGCATGCCGGGCAAACAACCGGGGCGCTCTTGCCGATATGGATATATCCGCAGTTGCGGCACACCCACACCGTTTCCTCGCCGGCCTTGAAGACGACGTCCTGCTCCAGGTTCTGCAGCAGCTTGCGGTAGCGCTCCTCGTGGGATTTTTCGATCCCGGCCACGAGGCGCATGGTGGCGGCGATCTCCTGGAAGCCTTCCTCCTCCGCGGTGTCGGCAAACTCCTTGTACATCTCTGTCCACTCATAGTTCTCGCCCGCGGCCGCGTCCTTCAGGTTCTCCGTGGTGGCCGGCACGCCGCCGTCGTGCAGCAGCTTGAACCAGAGCTTTGCATGCTCCTTCTCGTTGTTGGCCGTCTCCTCAAAGATGGCGGCAATCTGCTCATATCCGTCCTTCTTGGCCTTCGAGGCATAGAAAGTGTACTTCGTCCTGGCCTGCGATTCGCCGGCAAACGCTGCCAGCAGATTGGCTTCCGTGCGGCTTCCCTTGAGTTCCATAAATCTGCCTCCCTTTTTCCTGAGCGGAATTTTTTCTCTGGGAGATTTTGTCTCCCATTTGATAATAGTGTAACCGATTCGGTGCAAATTATCAAGGGGGGTTTACCAAAAAATAGGAATAATTCTTAAATTTTTTGAAAACGATCTGTGCGCGGAGGCAGGGTTTTGTTTTCTTGCTTTTTCCGGTCTGTTTTTGCAGATGTATTTTCTTTTTATCTGTTGTGCGGGGTGGGGGGTGATTCTTTTTCTGCCTGCGGCCCGCGGTGTTTTTGCCCGCAGCTCGCGGGCGGTCTGCGGGTTTTGCGCTTGTTTGCCGGAAGCGCGCTGCGCGCTTCATTGCGCACTTTCCCGCAGGTGCGCCTGCGTTCTGCGGCGTTGTTCACAGCCCGCGGGTCTTGCCTCCTTCTGCTTTTTCGCGAACTTTTGTGTCCATTGCCTGTTCGCCCGTCCTGTGTGTTGTTTGCGCGGGGGGCTCTCTTGCTTTTTCGCCCTTTCCTGCTTAACTTCTTCCTCTCAAAATTCTTTTTATTTGTCGCTCATGCCG
>ERZ1643247.2477-NODE-2477-length-14531-cov-30.014990_pt1 | contig 14531 bp, 15 predicted proteins | sample MGYA00579264_ERZ1643247 | MGnify/ENA primary metagenome ERZ1643247 (study PRJEB29033, sample SAMEA4952262) | chicken gut metagenome | biome: Broiler Chicken; feature: Gastrointestinal Tract; material: Caecum | place: Ireland | collected 2018 | study: Broiler... | reverse complement strand
GTTCTTCTCGTTATTTTGTTTCCTGTCTCATCCAATCTCTGCACCGGTCCGAAAATCTGTATGCAAACTCCGGCATAGAAGGCAGATATAGATGGGGATATCCGGCAAAAAGGGTTCCATTCATATGGATACATTCCCATTTTCTTTTCCCGTCCGGCTTCGTCGCCACACAGTCATTACCGCAGTCGGTACTGTCCCAGTAGTGGAACTCATGCCCCCGGATCTGCTCGCCGGGTCTGAGATAAGCCTTTTTCTCTGTGCTGCGGCTAACCGCGCTTTCTTCCTCTTCTCCCGGAGCTGCCGCAATATTCACATACCCGAAACGAACCAGTCTGCCTGTCGGGTACGTCCGCCCTTTTATCACTCCCGCCATGGGATATGTATTGCCGTTTTTATCTTCCATCTCCTCATGCAGATACATAAATCCGCCGCACTCGGCAATGCACGGAAGTCCTGCTTCCAGCCGTTCTCTGATCTCTGCCAGAAGCGTCCGGTTGGCAGAGAGCCTTTCCCCGTACAGTTCCGGGTAGCCGCCGCCCAGAATCAGACCGCTGGTATTTTCTGGAAGTTTCTCGTCCCGAAGCGGGCTGAAAGGCACCAGCTCTAATCCGGCTTCTTCCAGCATCTCAAGGTTCGCTTTATAGTAGAAACAGAACGCCTCGTCCCGCGCAATAGCGATCCGCGCATATCTCTCCTGCTTTTTCCGATGAACTTGTAATCCGGCAGTCTCAATTTCGGCAGTCTCAATTTCAGGAGCCTCACCGGCAATCTTAAGGAGCTGTTCCAGATCCACGTTCTCCGTCAATATATTTCCGGCCCGCTCCGTCTGTTCTCTAAGATCTGTCAATTCCTGCGGCGTGACAAGTCCGAGATGACGGCTTTCCAGACGGAAGGCGTCATCTTCAGGCACGTACCCCAGCACAGGGATTTTATGTCCGTATTTCCCGAGTTCCTGCTCCAGCATAGCTTTCAGTCTCGGATACAGCATCTTTGACGTCCGGTTCAAAAGTATCCCGCATATATTGCTGTCAGCCCTGAACTCTGCCATGCCGCGGACAAGCGCCGCCAGAGAAAGGGCTGCTCCCCTGCAGTTGATCACAAGTATGACGGGCAGGTTCAGAGTACACGCCACATCGTAGGAGCTGCCGGCGTCCGTATCCATCCCTCTTCCGTCATAGTATCCCATAACGCCCTCTGTCACCACAATATCAGCGCCGGATGCATGACGGATAAAGCCCTGTCTCAGTTCATCCGGCTCAGAAAAAAAGAGATCCAGATTTCTCGAATCCACTCCCAGCACCTCTCTGTGAAACATGGGATCAATATAATCCGGCCCGCATTTGCAGGCGCGCACCTTAAGCCCACGCGCCTGAAGCGCGGCCATCAGAGCACAGGATACCGCCGTCTTGCCGCTGTCGCTTGCCGGTGCGGCGATCAGTATTCCGGGGATCTTCATCGGGCCGCACTCCTTTCTTCCGGTCTCTCTTCAGCATCATCCCGCATCTCTCCGCCTGCGGAAATGATATATACCGGATTCTGTCCGGTCATCATGTGATATCTTCCAAGTACCCGTGAACGGGATGCCATAATCTGCGTAACCTGTGCGTTTTTAAGCAGCCCTTCCTCGATTGCAGCCATTGCCTCTCCGACTGTCTCAAGCGATATGGCGTTCACCACAATCCTCACGGACGGATTTTTCTCAAGGATAACGCGCAGGATCTCGCGGAGGTTTCCCGAGCTTCCTCCGATAAACACATGGGTCGGGGGCTCCAGTTCACGCAGGGCTTCCGGCGCCTCCCCCTCTACGATGCGGATTCCGTCTGCCCGGAATTTCTTACGGTTCTGTTCCAGAAGCCGGACCGCCTCATCTTTTTTCTCTATAGCATATACACGGATCCGGTTCCCGGAACGCGCCGCTTCCACCGACACTGAACCGGTTCCCGCTCCCACGTCATATACTACTGCATTCTCAGTAAGTTCCATCTGAGCCAGACTGACAGCGCGCACTTCCGCCTTTGTCATGGGCACTTTTCCCCGGATAAACTCTTCATCCGGAATATGAGGGCCTGTTCTCTTATCCGGCAGCGGATTCAGGATCATCGCCGCGCACAGGCCGTCCGCTTCACTGCCTGAGAATTCTCCCGGATGTCCCCATACGATCTTCTCATCCGGATAGGAAAGCCTGCTGCCGATATACACCGTCACGTCATCCATCCCATAGTCTTTCAGAGCGCTGACCATCCTTCCGCCCGTGTCTTTTCCTCCCAGAAGAAGGAACGTCTTACGGTTTCTGTTTACAGTCTGTATAAAATTTTCTTCCTGTCCGTGCAGACTGATCAATGCCCCGTCCTCCCATGTTGTCTTAAGTCGGGCGGCAAGAAAGACAACAGATGAAATTCCCGGAATCATTTCTACCTCATACCGCCCGGGAGCTGACGCAAACATCGCGGAAAGCTTCTTCGCACCGCTGTAGAATCCGGTATCTCCCGAGAGCACCACCGCCACATGCGAGTATTCCGGATGTGCCTCTGTATATGCGAATATCTTTTCCGCATTATATTCACACAGCTCGGGGATGCCCGGGTTTGTTCTTCCCCCTGCCCGTTCCGGCTGCTCCGCGCTGTGCCCTTTCGTTTCAGCCCCGCAGCGTACCTCCCGCGCGGCAGAGAGCATCCGCTGTGCGCCGATCATACAGTCACAGTTTCTGACTGCATCTGCCGCCTCTGCCGTTATTGAGGTTCTGCTGCCCATGCCTATTCCGATCAGAGAAATCTTCTGCCTTTTACACATCTTTATATCCTCTCGGCGTCACCATTCTGCCGTTTAGTTCCATAGTATTTGAGTTTCCGATAAATACCGTTGTAAACATATCCACCTGCGTATCCCTGAGCCGCTCAAGAGAAAGAATTTCACAGCTTTCCCCGTCTCTTCCGATATTCCTCACAATGCCGCATACTGTCTCCGGCTTCCGGTATTCCAGTATCATCCCGCAGGCTTTCTGCAGATAGTCCGCGCGCTTTTTACTGGACGGATTATATATGCAGATAACGAAATCCGCTTCTGCTGCCGCCCGGATACGCTTCTCAATCTTCTCCCACGGCGTGAGCAGATCGCTCAGGCTGATAACCGCAAAGTCATGCATCAGCGGCGCCCCGAGAACCGCCGCTCCGCCGGATGCAGCCGTAATGCCCGGCACCACCTCAATCCCCACATCCGGATAATCCTTTCCGATCTCACAGATCAGGCCTGCCATGCCATAGATTCCCGCATCTCCGCTGCATACCATTGCAACGTCCTGCCCCTTCTGTGCTTCCGCAAATGCCATGCGGCACCGGTCAGCTTCTCTTCGCATAGGTGTACTCAAAAATATCTTATCCGGAAACTCCTCCCGGATAAGATCAATATATACTGTATATCCGATGATCACCGGACATTTTTCCAGCACCTTCTTCGCCCGTATTGTCATCTGGTCTGCTGCTCCCGGGCCCAGACCTGTCACATAGATCCTACTCATTGTTCTGCTGCTCCGTTTCTCTGTAATTCATGCTTACTGCTCTTTTTCTGTCCCTGACGGCACGGATGCTTTCCGGAATTCTGTGGTAAAGGACGGATCATAGAGCTTCGAGCGCTCATACTCTCCTTCAAGTATCCTGCCCACCACGATCAGCGCCGTCTTCGTCACGTTTTCCCTCGCTGCAGTTTCCGCAAGTTCTTTCACCGTACAGCGCAGTACTTTTTCCTCCGGCCATGTGGCCTTGTATACAATAGCCGCCGGCGTATCCGGATCATATCCCCCGCTGATCAGCTCGGCGGAAAGTTCTTTTAACATTCCGGTACTTAAGAAGATCACCATTGTCGCCTGATGGGCGGCAAAGCTTTTGATGGATTCTCTCTCCGGGACAGGCGTGCGCCCTGCCATTCTGGTGATCACCACAGACTGGGAAACTCCGGGCAGCGTATACTCCGCTCCCAGCGCCGCCGCCGCTCCGCAGAACGAACTTACGCCCGGGCATACTTCATACGGGATTCCCATTTTTTCCAGCTCGTCCATCTGCTCCCGGATCGCTCCGTACAGACAGGGATCACCCGTGTGAAGACGGACGACCTTTTTTCCGGATTTTTCTCCCGCGCTCATGACGTCCAGTACTTCCTCCAGTGTCATCTTTGCGCTGTTATAGATCTCGCAGTCTTCCCTGCAGAGGGATAAAAGACCCGGATTGACAAGGGAACCTGCATAGACTACAATATCTGCTTCCCTTAGCAGATTCTGTCCCCGGACAGTGATAAGATCTTCCGCACCCGGTCCTGCTCCTACAAAAGTGATCATCTTTTTCTTCCTCCTGTCTGTTTTTCCTTTACAACAAGCAGGGAATAATATCCTGCCTGTTCCGGTATTTCCTGTGCGCCAAAATACAGCTTTTCATTTTCCATCCCGCAGTTTTCCACCATCATGGCGTCCAGCTCTTTTTCTGTCAGCAGGCGCTTCACTTCCGACATCTTACGCCCTGCTTTCATGAGTACTTTAGTGCCCGGAAGATCCAGACTCTCTTCAATGTGATAGGAAGCGGGCAGTACGTGGAGTTCCTGCCGGTTTTCCACGAGAGGAATATCCATCCGCGCCGCTGCCGCGCAGAAAGACGGGATGCCCGGCACGATCCGGGTAAGGTATCCGCTTCGTTTCAGACGTTTATGTACATACATACAGGTGGAATATACCGTGGGATCTCCCAGAGTGAGGAAGACTACATTTTTCTCCTGATCCAGAAGTTCTGCAACTGCCGCCGCATCATTATCATGAATCGCCTTCAGTCTGTCTTTCTCCTTTATCATCGGCATCGGCAGATAGATCCGGTCCTTTTCTGCAATCCCTTCAACGGCGCCGGCCGCGATCTGATATGCCACGCACCGCTCCAGATATGACGCATTTTGTTTTTCCTGATTTGCCGCGCTTTCATACACCGGCTCCTCCAGTGTACTGTCTGACACAGGTATGGCGATCACGCTGCACGCTTCCACGGCGCGGACTGCCTTCAGAGTCATGAGTTCCGGATCTCCCGGCCCGACTCCCACTCCAGTAAATATTCCGCTCATATGACGTTTCTCCTTTTTCTGCTATTTCTTGTCTTTCCGCTGCCTCTCTATCAGTCCCAGCAGCCTTTCGGCATTCTCCGTCTGTCCGAGGATCCCCTCTTCGCCGGAAAATACAACTGCTCCTGTCTCAAGCTCTCCGCCAGCTCTCTGCCGCAGATAAAATGTGATCCGCTCCATCACTGTTTTCATAATATCCTGAAGCAGCCCTCTGTCTTTTAATATTTTCACTGCCTCTGTCGTGTTCAGGCACGCCATGATCTCTTTCACCACAGCGGCGTCTGCTCCCGCCATGGCTGCGTGGGATGCAAACACTTCCATCCTGCAGTCCGCTGTCCTTGAATGCGTATTCATAACTCCCGCCGCCAGCTTGATAAACTTTCCCACATGGCCGATCAGGAGAAGCCCCTTCATCCCGAGAAGTTTTGCGTCATCGATAGTATCCCCCACATAGTTGCTGCATTTTACCGCAAGATCCGGATTAATCCCCAGCTGATCCGTCAGGAAATCCATGCCGTAATTGCCCGGAACGGCATAACAGCAGGAATACCCGCTTTCTCTTAACATCTTCATTTCCAGATAGATCGTATCTGTCAGTGCCTTCTCGCTCATGGGCTCCACAATCCCGGATGTTCCGAGAACAGACAGACCTCCCACGATCCCCAGCCTTGGATTAAATGTCTTTTTCGCCGTTTCTTCTCCATCGGGGATTGAGATAGTCACTTTCATCTCTCCACAGTATCCGCAGGCGCGGCATATGCGCTCCACTTCTTCCGTGATCATCCTGCGGGGAACTTTATTGATCGCCGCCTGTCCGATCTGCTGTTCCAGTCCGGGTTTTGTCACCCTGCCCACGCCAATGCCCCCGTCAAGTATGACCCGGAGTCCGGAAGATTCTTCGTCTCCCTTTTCCACTTTTGCGTATATCAGAAGCCCGTCCGTCACATCCGGATCATCGCCGCTGTATTTTCTGACCGCGCACTCCACCCGGTCCGGCAGCCTCGTAACATCCTCCACATCCAGATACAGTTCGATTCCCTTCGGCGTCATAAGTCTCACCTGCCGGAACTCTTCTCCGGAAAAGAGCATCAGCGCCGCAGCCTTCGCGGCAGCCGCCGCGCAGCTTCCCGTCGTCCATCCGTAGCGCAGTCCGGAACGCGTCCTGCCTATTTCTTTTGTGTCCGTCTCTCTGCCGATTTCCTTCTCCATGTCTGAGATATCTCCCGCTTTCTCACTCTGATAACACTCAGACGCCTAGACCGACGCCTGTATTTCTTCCAGCATCTGCGCCGGATTATCCGCTGCTTTTACCTTTCCGAACGCCTTGACGATCACGCCCTCCTCATCGATCAGATAAGTAGTGCGCACGACACCCATTGTTTTCCGTCCGTACATATTTTTCTCTTTCCATACATCATAAGCCTGAATACATGTAAGCTCCGTATCAGAAAGCAGTGTGAAAGGGAGTCCGTATTTCTCCTCAAATTTCTTATGGGAAGCCACGCTGTCCTTGCTCACGCCAAGCACAACTGCCCCTTTCTCAGTAAACTGGGGATAAAGTTCACCGAAGCCGCACGCCTGTTTTGTGCATCCCGGTGTATTGTCCTTCGGATAGAAATAGAGAACTACCTTTTTTCCTCTGTATTCCTCCAGTGTGTGCATTGTTCCGTTCTGATCCGGCAGTTCGAATGCCGGTGCCTTTGTTCCTGCTTCTAGCATTTTCTGCTCCTTTCCCGGGGATATTATCCCCCGCTACTCTATTGTCTCTTCTATATGTTCCAGAAAGATTCTGCGTATTCCTTCGAATTCACCCAGCCCTTTCATGATAACACGTACTTCGTATCCCTCATCCTCAAGCTGGCTCTTCCACGAATCCTCGTCTCCTGCCATATCATTTTTAGCGTGGTCGCCCGCCACGAGCATAAACGGCATGAGCGCCACCTTTTTCTTCTCTGCGATCTCCAGTTTTGACATCACGTTTTTCAGTTCCGGGAAGCTCTCCACGGTTCCGACCAGCACCTGATTATATCCCAGCGCATGAAATGTATACTCCAGCGTCGGATATGCCGCGTTGGCGTGATGATCCGTACCGTGCCCCATAAGCACAAGCATCTCGTCATCGGAAAGCTCTGTCTCCGCCATAACCGCATGGATGGATTTCTTATAATCATCTACACTGCTCAGGAGCGGCTTACCAACGCGGATCCGCTTAAAACAGGACATATTCTCCATCAGGTCTTCCATCATGCGGTCATTCTCAATCCCGTTAATGATGTGGGTGGGTTGTACGATAACATCTTCAATCCCATCAGACGCCATGCGCTTCACCGCCTCCTCAACAGTGTCCACCGCCATATTCTCCGTGCGTTTCAGCTTGCGGATGATCATACGGCTTGTAAACGCCCTGTATACTCTGCATTCGGGAAATTTCCGTGAAACGTCTCGCTCAATCACATCGATCGTCTTCTCCATTGTATCGAGATGGCTCGTCCCGAAACTCACCACCAGAATTCCTTTTTTCATCTTCGATAATCCTTTCTCTATGCTCTGCTCATCTTCCGGAAATTTCACCGGATATCTGACTCCCGGGCTGCTGTATCACAGCTCTTCTATCAGTTCCTCCACATTTCCCGGAAGAGGCGTATCTTCCGGTATCCGGGCTTTTTCCCTAAGCCTCTCATATATTTTCACTACGACAGGCAGCTCCAGACTTGCCTCCTCGAGCGCCTGTCTGTCCGTACACACCTGGGCGGGAGTTCCCTGCCGTATTACTTTTCCTTCATGCATCAGTACGATCTCATCGGCCCATGCGTATGCGTAATCAATATCATGGGTTGCCATCAGCACTGTAATCCCTTTTTCCGACAGTCTGTCCACAATTTCCTGCACTTTCCTCGTATGCTTCGGATCCAGCGCCGCGGCAGGCTCGTCAAGTATCATCACTTCCGGATGCATGACGAGGATATCCGCGATAGCGACCTGCTTCTTCTGTCCTCCGCTTAATGCATGTGCCGGCCTGTCCTGAAAAGGTGTGATCTCCAGTTCCTCTATCACACGCTCTACTTCTCTGCGCGCCGTATCCTCATCGGCTCCCAGATTCAGTATTCCAAAAGAAATTTCTTCATATACGCTGGCGGAAAAGAGCTGGTCGTCCGGCTCCTGAAACACGATCCCCACTTTGCTTCTCACGTCGAGGAGACCTTTTCTTGTATACTCAACAGGTTTTCCGTCAATGTATATTGTTCCTTCATCCGGCCGGCGTATCCCGTTAAGACACAGGAAAAATGTCGATTTTCCCGAGCCGTTTCCGCCCATAAAAGCCACTTTCGCGCCCCGGCGTATCTTCAGATTCAGCCCGTTGAGTGCTTTTTGATTATTTCCATCATAGGTGTAAGAGACATTCTCCGCCTTTATCACCCAGTCCTCATCACGTTTCATTTCATTATACTCCATCTCTCTGCATTCATCCACATAAAAGCCACACCAGCACCAACACTGCTCCGTACAATGCAATGACTGCGATTTCTCCGGCCTTTGCCGGCTGCTCCCGCGAAAGCACTCTTATGCTGCCGTCGTAGCATCTGGATTCCATCGCGTCGTAAAGGGCGCCGGAGCGTTTCAGCGCAAGTATAAAAAGGGAAGCCCCCAGCTTCCCGAAAGAACGGATCCTCGTCTTAAAGCTGCGGTTTCCGAGACGGGACTGCTGTGACACCGTAATCGAGGATGCGGTCTCAAACAATACGAAGATAAAACGGTAGATCAGAAGCATCAGTTCTGTGAGAAGCGACGGAAAATGCAATTTTCTACAGGCGCAGAGTATATCCGTCATCACTGTATTAAGCGACAGGAAATACAGTGAGCTTACCGCAGAGAGCGCAGTAACACACAATCTCAGTCCGCGCCGTATTCCCTCGCAGCTTCCCGTAATATACCATTCTCCTGCCGGCAGTGCAAAAGCATCCATAGGAGTGCGGGATACATTTATCATGACCGCAGCCGTCCCCGCTGCCAGAAAAGCCAGCGGAATCATGAGCAGTTTTATATAACGGAAAAGGGGGATGCCCCCCTTTCCCACCGTCAGCACTCCATTGACGGCAAATACCAGCACAGCCACCTTTACCGAGCGGCTCAAAACGCAAAGCACGAGAGTCAGCAGGGCATACACAAGCTTCTCCGATGCATTTACATATCTTAACTTTGACTGGTAGCTCAGTTTATCAATCAGGAGCATCTTCTTCTCCCATCTTCTTCATCCATTTCTTACGCTCCACAAAGCGCCCCATAAAAAAGGCGATCACTCCCACGCCGATTCCGGTCTGCACGCAGAACAGGAGGCTCTCCAGTTCTCCCGGAAGTTCTCCGCCGATGGCTGTCTCCAGAACAGGAGTAAACCACGGCTCATATTCTCCGTGGATTTCCTCTACCATCACACTTCCCGCATCGTCGGAGCCCCCGAAGTCAGCGCCTCTGAGAGCTGCAACCGGGATAACTGCAATCAATATGGCGATCACAAGAAGGATAATAACAGTCTTTGTATTCTTTGTCATAATATCTATGCCTCCTTCCTGTCAAAGCCAATGCTCTTAAGCTCCGGTTTTGCGTATGTTTCAAGCCCGATCATAATTACAACTGTGAGGATGCCCTCGATCACAGCCAGCGGAAGCTGCGTCGGTGCGAACACCCCCAAAAACTTCACCGCCGATGCCGCCACACCGCCTGCTTCAGAGGGGTATGCAAGAGCAAGCTGAATGCTTGTCACACAATATGTAAATATATCCCCCAGAAATGCCGCAAGGAAGATTGACACTTTCCGGTTAACTTTCGTGTGACAGCACAGTTTATATATACCAAATGAAACCAGAGGTCCCGCAATCGCCATGGAAAACGTATTGGCTCCCAGTGTTGTCAGTCCCCCGTGCGCCAGCAGTACGGCCTGAAAGACGAGTACAATGATCCCCAGCACGCTGACCGAGGCAGGACCGAAAAGGATTGCTCCCAGTCCTGTCCCTGTCATATGAGAACAGCTTCCTGTCACCGACGGAATCTTCAATGATGAAATCACAAAGATAAACGCGCCTGACATGGCGATAAGAATCAGGTTTCTTCTGTTTTCTTTTACTTTGTTTCTAAGTGAAATAAATCCTGCGATCAGAAACGGCAGGCAGATGACTCCCCATGCCACACAGTAACCTGCAGGCAGGTAGCCCTCCATGATATGCATCGCGTTGGATGCAGGTGCGATGGCATACAGCGCGGCAAACACAATGTATACCCTCAGTAAGATTTTCTTTTTTTTCGGCATTTCTTTTCTCCTTTTTGATCATATTCCCGTAATCCCCAGATCTATTTAAAAGCGAATATTCTGACTTAGGTATCATAGCAGACGCCTCTGCCTTCCCGGGACTTTAGTCCCAGTGACGTAAAATGAAGCGCTGCTCCTCCAATACAGCAACGGGTATTGTGCAGGATTCTCACCTGGCTTCCTCGCAGTTCTGTTGCCGGCCGTCAGCAGACTGTGTACAGTCTCTGCCCGGATACAGACTGTTTCTTCTAAATGTATGCCGGATCTGGTTCGGTACATCCTTTCGGGTATACCGTTTTCTAATACTCGATCCCTCTTCGTGCCATTATTCCACGGTCAAAGGGATGCTTCACCTTGCGGATTTCCGACACATAATCTGCCAGCTCCACAAGCTTTTCGTCCGGGTCGCGTCCCGTCAGGACGACTTCCAGACATTTCGGTTTTTTTCTCAGAAATTTAATTGCCTCTTCCTGTGGAATCAGTCCGTATCTGTATGCCGCCATGAATTCGTCCATAATGAGGATATCATAATCACTTTCTGTTATGATCTTCGCTATGCCGTTCCACAGTGTTCCATATAGCTGACGTACTTCCTGTTTCTCACCGTCCGAAAGCGTGTTAAAAAAACCGTAGGATCTCTCCAGATGGATAACTGTGACCTCAGGAACCGCATCCAGTATCTTCAGCTCTCCGGATTCTTCATTTTTCAGGAATCGCACAAAAAGCACCTTTTTCCCGCATCCCGCGGCGCGCACTGCCAGTCCTATGGCTGCTGAGGTCTTTCCTTTTCCGTCTCCGCAGTAAATGTGAATTAGTCCCTGGTTCATTTTATCTGTCCTCTCTGTAAGATCTTATTCATTCTAGCACAGGTAGCTATAGCCTGCAAGCTAAGCACTCGCTTCTCAGGACTGATTCTCTTCTTCTGTCTGATTTTCTGTGCCGGATTCGCCTTCCACATCAGATGAGTTTTGATCATCCAGCCCGATCAGACTTGAATGTGCCTGATCCAGACATTCCACAAGATTCCCAAGAAGCTCATTTTGTCCGTATGCATCACTTAAGACAACTAATATATACGGATGATCGTCTTTCATAACGATTCCCGCATCGTTTTGCACGTTATAATATGCCTCATCTCCATCTGCCAGCCAGCCGGCTTTAGAATACACTGTGTATTCACTCCCCAGCGTTTCATAGATATAAGACTGCTCCGTATTTACAAAAAGATCACGGATCGTATCTGAATTTTCCTGACCGGATGTAAAATAATCATATATATTAATCCAGAGTCTGGTTAAATCTCTTGCACTGACAGCGCTGAAAGAGCCGTCTGATAACGTAACGTCCGGACATCCGATTTCTGTCGTCCAACTGTCAAACCCTGACTTTCCATATGTATTTATCAATATGTAATAATCTCTATTACTCGACCAGCTGATAGCGTTTGCTATATTAGAATACATATTTACAGCTGCATCCGGATATGTCTGAACAACCCAGGCTACATAAGGACCTTTGATAGCACTGGCGCTGTAATATATCTCATCCGCCCGATAGCTTATGCCGCCTCCTGTATTCAGATCATATAAAAGAAAACCCGTTGTATATTCCTCCGAATCCATACTCAGACTCTCGATGCAATTCAAAAGATCAGCATTTATGGCTTCAAACGTGCTTTTCATTATCGGCTCATCCCAGGTGATAGTCAACTCTGCATTATCATCATCTAGTATATTTTCAAACTGCATATTTATAACTTCATCATCTTCTTTCGCCTGAGCGGTATTATCGTCTGATTCAGATGATGCGCGCCCAGAATTCGTCAGAAGTAATCGGAGAAGTACTGCACCTATAATGAGAATAAGCAGTACAGCCACCAAAAGAAAAATCTGTCTGTGCACCTCTCTTTTCCGCTTCTCTTTCCAATTTACTGAATATCTTTTTCTTGTCTCTCCCTGGTTTTCCCTCTCATGATCATTAATTCTGCTTTCATACGGATCTAATTCTTTCATTTTTCCACTTTCTTTAGTAAATATACAGACTTTTCAACAAGTTACTAATGTAATTTATCAAAAAATAATTTTTCCCAAATGAAAAAGGGGCTGCCGCATCAATTCAGTGCAACATCCCCTATATTCTCAGTTATTCAGTTTTTAATAACGAACATAAATCATATCACTATGTACTGATCCGACTGTAACCTGAGCACCAGTGTGGGGTGCGTGTATCATCTGTCCGTTACCTATATATATACCACAGTGATGACTGTTTACACAGATATCTCCCGGCTGCGGATTGCTTACCCTTGTCCATCCCATAAAGGTAGTTGTATTTCCAAGCCGCACATAACTTCCCGTTAATGCATAACTTACAAGACCTGAACAGTCAAATGTATTCGGTCCAACTGCTCCCCACTGGTACCAACATCCTATCTTACTGTATGCACGATCTACAATTGCATTACCGGTCACCGGGCTGTAGGACGGCTCACTGCTTGAAGAACCGCCGGAGGAAGTATTACTGCTTCCTGTTGTCCCCGTGCTGCCACCGGATGTATTGCCGCTGCTCTGCTGAGCCTGTGCAGCTTCTGCCTGCTGCTGTGCCGCCAGCTGTCTCTGGCGTTCCGCCTCAGCTTCAGCTTCCTGACGGTCTTTCTCATCCTGAACCTTTCTCGCCGCTTCCTGAATCATGCCGTCTAAATCTGATACCTGATCCTTCTTGGATGCGATCGTAGAATTCAGAGTGTCTTCCTGCTGCTGGTATTCGTCTTCAAGATCCTGAAGATCAGACATCTCTGACTCCAGTTTTTTCTGAAGATCTTCAATCTGCTGTACCGTATCTGCGTATTCCTGAAGCTGTTCCCGATCATATTCGTGAACCTGCTGGGAATATTCTGCCTGTGTCAGCATACTGGAAATGTCACCGGATGTCATAACCTTTTCCATTGTTGCTGTACCACTGCCCGCTTCATACATATATTTGATGCGGAGCTTCATGGCCTCATACTGCTCTTCCTTCTTTTCCTCAGCAACTTTCAGATCATCCTGCGCCTGGATAATTTCCTCACCCTTTGCGATCAACTGATCTTCCAGCCCGGAAAGTTTTTCAACAATGGTATTCAATTCTGATTGAAGTTCTTTCAGCTCTTTCTGTGCTGCGTCTTTCTGATCCTGAAGGTCCTCTTGTTCTTTCTGTAGCTGTTCCAGTGTATCCGGCGCTGCAAAAACCGGTGTCACTGCAAGCGAACAGGTAAGAACAGTTGCAATAAACGCACTATGTACTCTTTTCTTTAATCTCATCTTTTCACCTTTCCCTGTTATATTATCTATGTCCCCACGTATATGCATAATACAACAGAAAGCTGTGTTTTTCAACAGCATTTCTTTAAAAAAGCATATTCAAGAGGCTTATCTTTTGTCAATCTTTCAGTCTGTAATAGATTATAATAAATATCAGAATAAATTTCAATAGTTTTTTAACATTTTCGTAATATTTAAAAAACAGAGACTTTTAAACATCTGTTTTAAAGTCCCTGTTCTCATCCTGTTTTAATCTAACTTTTCAGCCGCTATAACGCACATAAATCATACCGCTGTGGACAGCGCTCTGCTTCACTACATCCCCCGTCCGAGGTGCATGGATCATCATCCCGCCCCCTACATATATACCACAATGTGTTGCTGATACACAAATATCACCGGGCTGCGGATTGCTCACGCGCGGCCATGTAATAATATCTGATGTCGACCACAGGTGAACAAATCTTCCGGTCAGGCAGTAGCTTACAAGTCCCGAACAATCAAAAGAATCCGGTCCTGCCGCTCCCCATTCATATGGACGCCCGATCATACTCTGCGCACGGCCGACAACACTGCTTCCCGAAGACGAATCATAGCTGGGAGGCGTGGATGAACTTCCCGTATCCGATCCGCCGGTATCCGGAGCAGAAGGCGTCTCCGTTGAAGTATTTCCGCTTCCGGAACCGCCGCCTTGCGTACTTCCGCCGCCTTGTGTACTTCCACTGCCTTGTGTACTTCCCCCGCCTTGCGTATTTTCACTATCTGATTCCGTTTCGCTGCTACTATTCTGAACTTCAGCAGAACTGCTGCCAGTGCCGGCCTGCTCAGACTGTGCCTGCTGC
>ERZ1643247.2475-NODE-2475-length-14546-cov-3.288800_pt1 | contig 14546 bp, 12 predicted proteins | sample MGYA00579264_ERZ1643247 | MGnify/ENA primary metagenome ERZ1643247 (study PRJEB29033, sample SAMEA4952262) | chicken gut metagenome | biome: Broiler Chicken; feature: Gastrointestinal Tract; material: Caecum | place: Ireland | collected 2018 | study: Broiler... | reverse complement strand
GGATATTCATATTCATAGGCATCATACTCGATCTGTCCGTTGTATCCCTGAAAATCCGGTTCCAGAGACTTCACGCGCAGCACACCGTGAAAATCCTCCTCCCCGCTGTTTTTCAGATCCACCGTCAGGGGAAGATAACGCCCTCTCTTGGCCGTATTTTGATATCCATAGGTCACATCCATGGAAACAGCGGAATCGGACAGTTCCGCAGGAACCGCCTCCTGTCCTGACTCCGCCGCCGCAGATGTAATCATACCCAAATGCCCCCACAGCAGAGTTCCCACCATACATATGGCAAAAAGGGTGCCTTGCAGCCCCCTTCTAATTCCCTTTCCGCGCGCGCAGCGTGTCCGCCTTTCGAGGCACGCATGACCGTATGCCCCGGCGGATATATTTCTATCCTTCATCCCAATCTCCATTCTTTCCCGGATCCCGGACAGCCCCGTCCGCCTGCTATATGCTTCCAAATTTTTCTTTATTGATGTCAAAATAGATCTGAAGCTTTACGGTAAATACCGTGCCGTTTAAATCGCTGGACACCGCAATGGTTCCCCCATGCATATCCACAATTTCCTTCGCGATAGCGAGCCCCAGCCCGGTTCCTCCCGTACTGCTGGAGCGCGACTGCTCCACCCGGTAAAATTTATTAAAAATCAGCGGTAGTTCGTGACCGAGACCGTCACAGTCTCCTCCTCCGCCCGTATTCTCACAAGAACCCGTTTGCCGTCCCCCCCGTACTTGATGGCATTGCCGATCAGGTTGTCAAACAGACGGGCCAGAAGATTTCCGTCCGCAGTTATAACCTGGGCCGGCACATTGCTCTGCAGGTCGTATGAAAGGCCTTTATCCACAAAATTGGGGTAAGCCTCCTCCAGGAGCTGGCTTAAAAGCTTGACAATATCCAGTTCTCCCACGTGCATGGCAATCTTTCCGTAATTCAGCTTTGTAAATCCAAACAGATCCTCAATCAGCTTTTCCAGTCTCCGCGCCTTTCCATAAGCGATTTCAATGTATTTGTGCTGCATCTCGGGCTGCAGAGCCTTCTGTCCGGCCAGAAGCTCCAGATAGCCGATAATGGATGTGAGAGGGGTGCGCAGGTCATGGGCCACATTAGTAATCAGCTCATTCTTCGTGCGCTCCGCCTCCCGCTCCTTCTCAATCTCCCATCACTTCCACAGTGGTGTTGAGATTTCCTTCGGATATGCTCCGAACCACATCGGATATGCGGCTGATATAACGGATATACGGCTCCTGAAGAATCATAAAGGTGACGGCAAACAAAACCAGTCCCAAAACTAGGTAAACCATCACCACAGCCACTCCCTGCTCTAAAATTGCCCGGGTAAGCGCGCTGATCCGTCCCGCGCCTTCCAGGTATCTGGCGATCATAGAAATGTTCGTAACCAAAAACAGCTCCACCAGACAGGATATGATGGCACTGTAAATAATATGCGCCACGATCCTTGCCCGGTATCGTCTGCCCATATCACTTTTCAATTTTATATCCTACTCCCCATACTGTGGTAATAATCTTGTTTTGTCTGGCGTCCTCTTTCATCTTTCCCCGCAGGCGCCGGATATGTACCATAACTGTATTGTTTGCCTCGTATACTTTTTCGTTCCAGACCTTTTCAAAAATCTCATCCGTACTGAACACCCTGCCGGGATTGGAAGCCAGGAGATACAGGATATCGAACTCAATGGGCGTAAGCTTAATTTCTTCCCCGTCAACCACCACCTTGTGGTTATCCTTGTTGATGGTCATTCCCTTGATCGTAATCTCGTTGTTTGCCCGATCCGGACCGCCGCTGTTGGGATTCAGCTGCGTATAGCGCCTCAGCTGGGACTTTACCCTGGCCGTGAGCTCCAGGGGATTAAAAGGCTTTGTCACATAATCATCCGCTCCTGTACCCAGCCCGAGGATCTTGTCTAAATCCGTAGACTTGGCGCTGAGCATTATGATCGGTATATTGTTGGTTTCCCGGATCTTTTTGCACATCTCCAGCCCATTCATGCCCGGCATCATGATATCCAGGAGTACCAGGTGAATATTCTCCTTTTCGATGATCTCCAGACCCCGGGCCGCATTTTCCGCTTTAAAAACTTTATATCCGTCGCTGACAAGATAAATCTCAATCAGATCCGCAATCTCCTTCTCATCATCTACAACCAGAATGTTAATTTCGGACATGCTGTCCCCTCCTCATGCGTTCGATTATTTTTGCGCAGCTGTTCAGACCGGCTGGCCGTCTTGAATAGTTACATTTTAACACAATATATGAACCTTTTCCTTACTTTTTTCTTGAAAAATTGATAACAATTCAAAACGCCGGAAATTCAGGGAACCCGCCTCCCCCCTGCGCTTCTGGCGGGCACAGATAGTATCTTACAGAATTTTGACGATTTTGTAAACAGCGGGTGGATGGATAATTTGGAAGGATGCGGATGGGCAGCCTGTAATAACGGATTCTCAGGCGCGTACTGATTTTTTGCATTATAAAAGGGCCAGGGCCAAGATCCCTATCGCAGATCTTGGCCCTAACCCTTTGTTGTATTAGGAAAGTTAGAGAAAAAGACGTTTTATTTACTGCTGTTCCATAAAGTCTGCCAATACCTTCTCGTCCAGCTGAGCTGCCGCATCAGACTGCATCTGATCCCACAGCCCTTCTTCTGTTATATCAGACCAGAATCCGTTGGCCCACTCCGCAAAATCTTCATTTCCGTAAGCCATGCAGAGACCGCAGCCCTTATCAAACTCGTCGGTGGGCTCCCAAGTCAGACTGTCCACAACTGCCAGATCCGGGTTGGCCGCTACCGTCATAGCCGCATTCACCGCGTTCATGCAGGCCAGATCGGACTTTCCGTTCTTTACAGAAAGTATCTGATCCGGCAGACTGGAAAGCTCCTGAATCTCCGCATCAGGATACAGATACTCGGTCATCGTAATATCAATGGATCCCATAGTGCCGCAGACAGTCACACCCTCCAGTGTTCCTGTAAACTTGTCGCTGTTCAGTTCCTCTGCCCTGGCTACATAGCACTCGTCCGATTTGTGATAAACATCCGTGAACAGCCAGGTTTCTTTTCTCTCATCCGTAGGGCTTAACCGGGTTACAAAATGGATCTGGTTGGCCTGAAGAGCGGACATGCATCCGGTAAAATCTGTCTCGGTAAATTCGACCGTTACATCCCGGCCCATATAATCGCTTAGGCGATTCGCCATTTCATACATGGCAGCCACTTCAAAGCCCACCAGCACATCTTCTCCGTTCTCCACGGTATGGAAACAGAACGTGGGAGAGTTGCCAATGATGCCTACTTTCAGCACACCGTTTTCTGCCAAATCCGTAAAAATGGGTCCGTGCTCTGCCGAAGCGTCAAATGCCTCTCCGGATGCTTCTTCCGCCTCAGACTCAGCCTCTGTCTCTGCAGCCGTGGTTTCCTCTGCAGAAGTCTCCTCTGCCGCTGCGGTTGTCTCCACAGCCGCCGTAGTCGTTTCTGCTGTCTCACCGCCGGAACAGGCTGCCAGAGAGGCCGCCATTACGCCTGCCATACAAAGAGCTGCCGCTTTTTTGATTTTTCTCATAATTATTTCTCTCCTTTTCTTTTATTAATAGGGGAACTTCCACATATACCGTCTCACGGTTAAGGGATGTTTCCTCGCGTCCGCAAGCAGATTATTAAATACGCCAATTACATTGTTGTAGAACAGGGGATCTAAGTATTCGGAGCACCAGCCCAGCTCGCCCATCCCATAATCCAGACCGTCAATTACCATGCAGCGGTTATTAAATTTATTGATAAAGTTCAGTGCCCGGTCATCCAGTTCCCGCGTTCTTCCCGTAGCTTTCATCATCAAGAAGGCCGTATTTTTATCCGTTATCTCGAAGGGGCCGTGGAAATATTCGCCGGAATGGATCACGCTGGAATTGATCCACTGCATCTCCATAAAGATGCAGATAGACTCCTGGTGTGCGCTGCCCCAGCAAGGACCGCTTCCCATAGTATAAATGACGGAATCATCTTTAAATTCCCATGCATACTTGATGGCAAAGGGCACGATGTCCTTCTTGGCTTTCACTACAATCTCATTCAGGCTGCCCAGAGCCTTTACCATCGCATCATAACCTGCATAGCCTTCAATCTGATGCAGCAGTTCCAGAGCCATCTTAAAACCGTAGGATGTCTTCTGATTTTCCACAATTGAGTCGTCTCCAAACTCATAGAGAATCACATGCTGTGCGCTGTCTGCCAGAGGAGAAGGAACCTGAAACGTCAGCCCTACCGTTGCCGCTCCCTTTTCGTTCGCTGCCTGGCATGCTTTTACTGTCTCCGCGGTATCGCCTCTCTGGGATGCCAGGATAACTACTGCATTTGCTCCAATTTCCTTCGGCGTAGCATGCACAAACTCATTTGCATTGATGTAGCCCACTTTCAGCTTTTTAGCCTCGCAGCTAAGGAAATATTTTGCGGGGAAGAAACCGGAAAGAGAGCCTCCGCATCCCACAAAATAGACGGTATCAACCGCATGCTCTTTTAAAATATTCGTTACAATTTCTCTTACCTTCTGCATTTTTACAGTCCTTTCCGAGCCCTCGGCCCTGTGTAATCTGTTTATACTTACAGCATCTTGCTGAGAAAATCCTTTGTCCTCTGATGCTGCGGATTGTTGATTACATCCTTGGGGGATCCTTCCTCCACGATATATCCCCCATCCATAAACACAACCCGGTCGCCTACTTCCCTGGCAAAACCCATCTCATGCGTTACCACCACCATGGTCATTCCCTGCTCCGCCAGCTGTCTCATAATCTGCAGGACCTCTCCCACCATCTCCGGGTCCAGAGCCGATGTGGCCTCGTCAAAAAGGATCACTTCCGGCTCCATAGCAAGGGTTCTGGCAATAGCCACCCTCTGTTTCTGACCTCCGGAAAGCTGTGAAGGATACGCGTCAGCTTTGCTCTCCAAGCCAACCTGCTTTAAAAGATCCATGGCCTTTTTATCTGCTTCTGCCTTGGAAACCTTTTTTACTTTCCTTGGCCCTATGGTCACATTGTCCAGAACGCTCAGATTCTCAAAAAGATTGAACAGCTGGAATACCATTCCAAATTTTTCCCGATATTTATCAATCTTCATGTCCCTGCTCAGGATGGATTTTCCATGAAATAAAATATCTCCCGCTGTGGGCTTTTCCAAAAGATTGAGACACCGCAGAAATGTAGATTTTCCGGAGCCGGAAGGGCCTATAACTACGACCACTTCGCCCTTGTCAATCTCCATGTCCACGCCCTTTAACACTTCCAGAGAGCCAAAATTCTTTTTCAGTCCCTTTACCTGGATAATGATTTCCTTTTTGTTTGTCTCATTAATCATGTGCATGCAGCCTCCTCTCCAGGATTCCCACCAGCCGCTTTAAAAGATATGTAATGAGGAAATAAATGACAGCGGTCACAATCAGCGGCTCAAAGGCTAGGAACGTATTGGCCCGTACAGAGTTTGACGTATACGTCAGCTCATGGAGGGCGATTACCGACACAATTGAAGTTTCCTTAATCAAAAGGATGAACTCGTTGCACAGGGACGGCAGCACATTTTTAATAGCCTGGGGAATGATAATGTACCAGTTTGCCTGAAGCTTTGACATTCCGATGCAGCGGGCCGCTTCCATCTGCCCCTTGTTTACCGCCTGCATGCCGGCTCGGGTGTGCTCTGCGATGTAGACAGAGCTGTTTACCGTCAGAGATACTACTGCCGCCCAGAATTGGGGCAGGGAAGTTGCGATCCCATAATACACAATGAATATCTGTACCATGACCGGAACCCCCCGAATGAAATTGATCCATCCGTCGATAATGCTGCTGATAACAGGGTAATTCTGTACTCTAAGCATCCCCATGGCCACACCGACCACCGTAGCCAGAATCAGGGTCCAGAAAGCCAGTTCCAGAGTTACCTTCAGCCCATCTGCATAAAGGAACCAATATTCCTTTAAAAATGTAAAATTAAGTCCAAAAATCATTTGTTTCACCTCTAAGCGCACCTTGAACGGCTTTCCAAAATAAATCCTACTCGCCAATCACTTCAATAAAATACTTGCGGATCTGAAGGCCATCCATCTCTACAAAATAGATATTCTGCTCCCGGCCGGACATCAGTTTCCCGTCAATAACCGGGAAGATACAGTGGTTTCCGGCCAGCATAGATTTCAGATGGCCCGGCGCATTTCCGGAGCAGGTGCCATACGTGGGAAGCATATGGGTATGTACATAGGGATAATCATGGGGAACCAGGCGTTCCAGCTCCATTTCTATATCCTTCTCCACACAGGGCAGCGCCTCGTTGATCATAATTCCTGTAGTGGTATGCTTTGTAATCACCGCCACCATTCCGTTCTTAATCCCGCTCTCCTCTACGGCCTTCTTTACCTCGTCCGTAATTTTTATCATTTCAAATTCCTTGTGGCTTTCTACTTGATTCTCTATCAGCTTAACCATGGCTATTCCTCCAATCCTAAAAACCGAACTGCATTTCCTCCCAGAATGGCCTCCATTACATCATCACGGAGCGGAAGATTCTTAATTCCTTCCAGGCTTCTCACATGGCGGAATCTGGGGTTGTTGAAGCCAGTTCAGATTCATGTTCACGGAAAACAAATGAGAATACCAATTCTTGGGCGAATCCATATAGACCATGGATGTATCCGCATACACATTGGGATATTTCATCAGCATCATGATGGTTTCCTCCCACCAAGGCCATCCCATATGAGCCAGGCAGAAGCGAAGGGACGGATATTTTTCTGCCACATCTTCAAAGCGGATGGGTTCCGAATACTTGGCCGGGGTGTTTGGCTCCCAACTGTATCCTGCATGGAACATGATGGGTTTGTTTTTTTCGTTGCATATCTGATAGAGAACATCTAAGCAGGGATCATCCGGATACATATGGAGGCGGGAAAGATTCAGCTTCAGCCCCATAAGCCCCAGTTCATCAAAAGCCCTAAGCAGCTCCTCCTTTGCCTCCGCCTTCCTGGGATCCACGCTGGCAAACCCGATAAAATGCTCCGGGCTCTTATCTACAATTTTTGCCATCTCGTCGTTGCTCACAATCGGGCGCCCGGATTCTGCAGAATAGTCCTCCGGTAAGAGAACCACTTTATCAATCTGCGCATCTGCCAGCAGCGTCATCTCAAAGTCAACAGGGTTGATTCCTGATTTGAACACTCCAAACTCCTGCTTGCGGAAATTTAGGTCTTCCGGATTTTCGTTAATCACATCAAATAACAAGGGATGTGCATGAACATCAATTATCATATTGATTTACGCTCCTTTTTATAATTTTCGCTGCCTGCAAGCAGCTGCCTTTGTTTACAGATAAGGGTCAAATACGGAAATAACTTTGGACGCTCGTTCCGCTCCGCTCTGCATACATTCTGCCACCGGTCTTCCGTCAATAAGAGCAGAAATAAATCCCGCAAAATACGAATCTCCGGCTCCTACCGTATTGACTACCTCTTTCACCGGTACGATATCTCCCCTATAAAAGCGGGAGCCATCATAGGCAAGGGAACCATTTTTCCCAAAGGTAGCTATCATAAGCTTTACCCCCAGAGAACAGGCATAGCGGAGAAATTCTTTTCCCTCTTCCAAATCGGCTTCAAAGGAAATAAGCCCACAGTCAATATTGGAAAGCACCTCTTTTATATCCGGATGTCTCCGCTGATTGCTGAGGTCGAAGAATATCTTCATCTCTCCCGAAGCCGGCTTCATCTTTTTCCGGATATCTCCCAGACGGTGTATCAGCCTTCCGGTAAAATCGGAATGCATCATATCGTGGGACGCAATAAAGTCAATGGCTTCCTCCGAGAATTCATACCCTTCCATAATCCCCCGAACCGGCTCTCCGTGATGCCTGTCCTTGTCCACCAGATACAGCGGAACTTTCGGCGTCTCACCTCCCGGAATGATTTCCAGATGACTGCAGTCAATCCCTCTCGTCCGAAAAGCTTCCAGAGACTTCTTCCCGTACATGTCATCCGAAACGGCTGAGATAACAGAAGCCTCCATATCCTTCCGCATATCCAGAAGGTTGAACAGGACATCCACCCCATTTCCCGTCACATACCATCGATTATCAAAATCAGGGTAGTAATCAATACAGACATACCCTGCCGCCGCAAACTTGACCACTGTATCTGCTCCCTTCTATGACATGTATTTGCTTTAAGACGTCTATTGTTGTCTTATTATGTTATGTATATGTTATATTCTATTTTCACTCATTTGTCAATATAATTTGTTTATTTTTTGTTTTTTTAATGTGTGTATATTTTTTTAATTATATACTTTATCCAAACACAGGCTGCAAAACATTATTGAAAGAAGAAAGCTGCGAAAAAATGATTTCTCATTTTTTCACAGCCCCTTTTATTCGGCGCGAATGCCCCTTTATTCTCTTTTCCGCTCCAGCATTACTTAACTTATAATTGTCAGTTTATACCGTTGTGGATTAATGATTTGCGTACCCGAATGAATCACTTCTCCCGCCTCGTCAAGCGCTTCCCCGCTCAGCAGCAAAAGCACTTCTCCCTGCTTCATCCCCAGGCATTCCACTTCTTTTTGACCCGCGTACCCTACTTCTACAGTTTTCACCGCATGCACAGGTATATCTCCATGGCTGCGGAGAATCGCATATACCGATTTTGTCAAATCCTCTTGAAGCAAATATGAAAAGCGAGATGAAAAATAAAGAATTTCAATCATAACCGGAATCCCGTCGCACCCACGAATCCGAGAGAGCTTAATCACCCGTTCTCCTTCTTGAATTTTAAGATGCCGGCTAAGTTCCATCCCTGCTGTAACCCATTCTACACCCATAATCTCCGCAGAAGCTACCTTTCCGTCATTCGCACAGACTTCTGTAAATCCCATCCCCCTTCCATCATCAATACGGTTCAATTTCCGAGGAGCGACAAAGGTTCCCAACCCTTGATGCTTAATAACATACCCTTCCTCGGCAAGGATTTCCATTGCTTTTCTCAAGGTTATCCGGCTAACGGAATATTCCTGACTGAGCTCCATCTCAGAAGGCAATTTTTCATTTTCTTTAAGGATTCCTTCCTTTATCTGTGTTTTTAAATCCTCCGCTAGTTTTTGGTACAATGGTAAAATTGGCTGACTCTTCATAGCTCTCCTTTCAACAGCCCCATCTGTTGATTGGCCGATAATACAATTACAATACAATTATCTTAACATTTTTCCACTCTTTAGACAAGCGCATTTGATCAGTACCTTGAACAGGCATAAAAAAGCCGCAAAATGGCGCAGGCCTTCACTGCCTTACGCCACTCTGCAGCTTTTAATCCATTTATTCCGTTATCCTTTTACAAACTGCTACTCTCAATCGGCTTAAACACCCGCGTCACCGTCAGGTCGTCTGTCTGCCGGGAAGCCTCGGCCATGCGCACAGCTTCCTCGCAGAACTGCTCCTGGGAGTTGACCAGCACCTTGCCGCGCTTGTCCTCCTTCTCGTACGTACCGTCGGGCTGAAGCATGTGAGCCTTTACATTGTCCTCCAGCTCCACCTCCAGGATGTGGACAACCTGCTTCTTGAGCTCCGGATCCTCCACCGGGAAGGTGATCTCCACTCTCCGATCCAGATTCCTCGGCATCCAGTCCGCGCTTCCCATGTACACCTCCGGGCTTCCGTCATTATAGAAATAGAAGATGCGGCTGTGCTCCAGGAAGTTCCCCACAATGGAGCGGACGGAAATATTCTCGCTCAGGCCCGCAACCCCCGCTTTCAGGCAGCAGATTCCCCGGATCACCAGCTCAATTTTTACGCCCGCATACGATGCCTCATACAGGGCTGTAATGACCTCCTTGTCGCAGAGAGAGTTCATTTTCGCCATGATGTGAGCCGGCCGGCCCTTCCGCGCGTTTTCCGTCTCCCGGCGGATCATCCGCAGGAATCTGCCGCGAAGCCACAAAGGCGCTACGATCAGCTTATTCCAGGAAAGAGGTTCTGAATATCCGGAAAGCATATTAAATACCGCCGTGGCATCCTCCCCAATCTGGGGATCGCAGGTCAGAATTCCGCAGTCCGTGTACTGCTTGGCTGTAGAATCATTGTAATTTCCCGTTCCCAGGTGAACATACCGGCGGATTCCGTCCTCTTCCATGCGCACGACCAGCGTGATCTTGCTGTGGGTTTTGAGTCCTACCAGACCGTAAATCACGTGACAGCCCGCTTTTTCAAGCATCTTGGCCCAGTTGATATTGTTCTCCTCGTCAAAGCGCGCCTTCAGTTCTACGAGGACGGAAACCTGCTTTCCGTTGTCTGCCGCCTCGGCCAGAGCCGCGATAATGGGCGAATTGCCGCTGACCCGGTACAGGGTCTGCTTAATTGCCAGAACCTCCGGATCCCTGGCCGCGCTGCGCACAAAGTTCACGACCGGGTCAAAGCTCTGGTACGGATGATGAAGGAGAATATCGCCCTTTCGGATATTTGTAAAAATGTCGTCCTCATTCATCAGCGCCGGTATGGGCTGCGGCTTATGAGGCACGGTTTTGAAATTTTCAAATCCGGGCAGACCATACATCTTCATGAGAAAGGTCAGATCCAGAGGACCGTTTATATTAAAAATATCCTGGCTGCTGATGGACAGCTCCTTCTTCAAAATCTTTAAAAGCCGCTTGTCCACATTGGACTCGATTTCCAGCCGGATCGCCTCGCCCCACTGCCGCTTCTTTAACTGCTTCTGAATCTCTTCCAGAAGGTCTACGGCCTCTTCCTCGTCAATCGTCAGATCCGCGTTGCGCATGATGCGGAACGGGTGGGAAGCTACAATGTCATAATTCAGGAAAAGGGACGGCATGTTCCTCTCGATGATCTCTTCCAGGAGAATCACTACCCTGCGCTCCCTGCCGTCCTCATCTGTCTCCCTGGGAAGCTCCACAATCCTGGGGATCACAGAGGGAACCTGCACCATGGCGAATTCCAGTTCCTCGTCCTTGCCCGCCTTCTTTTTTAACAGCGCCGCAATATTTAATGTTTTGTTGCGGATCAGCGGAAAGGGGCGCGAAGAGTCAAATGCCATGGGGGTAAGCACCGGATAGACATTCTGCTGAAAATACGCATCCGCAAATTCTGCCTCCTGCTCCGTCAGATCCTCATGGGCCAGGATAATCCGCAGTCCGTTCAGGCGCAGGGCGGGCACCAGAGACCGGTTGTAGGTGGAATACTGCATATCCACCAGATCATGGGTCTTCACGCTGATCTGATCCAGCTGCTCCTGGGGCGTCAGGCCCGCGATATCCGGCTTGGTATATTTTGCGTGAACCATATCCTTCAAGGAAGCAACCCGAACCATATAAAATTCATCCAGGTTGGAAGCCGTAATACTCAAAAATTTCAGCCGCTCAAAGAGGGGGATCGACTTGTCTCTGGCCTCGCTGAGCACCCGGTAATTGAACTCCAGCCAGCTCAGCTCCCGATTCACGTAATTGGACGGATTCGCGGCAAAATCCGGGCACTGCCGCTCCTGGCTTTTTTCCGCCTTCGCTGCCGGATTTTTGGCTGCTTGGTTTTTGGCCGCCGGGTTTTTATCTGCTTTTGCCGCTGCCCCCTTCTCCGTCAAAGCTTTTGCCGCCGGGCTTTTCGCTGTCTCTGCCATATCACACACTCCTCTTCTGCTTTAATACAGGTCTTATTCCAAAAATTTCCTCAAAAAAGTCTGCTTTCTGCTCAAAGGAGGACCGCTCCAATGCCAGGTCTCCCTTATATCCTGTAGTAATCACCAGCTCCCCGTCCCTCACAGCCATACGGCAGTCCGTAAGCTTGCCCCGGTGGCTTCTGTCCATGGAATTTGCCAGGCGGAGAATCGCCGTGAGCTTTGCAATAAGGATGGTGATCTCATTGCGGCTCATTCCATAGTCCCATCCCTGGTGTACCTGGGTCTCCAGCTCCACCCGGTTATAATCGAAATCCCGGATATTGTAGCGGACCACATTGGCAATAATCTCACGCTCCAGATGGCTCAGGCCGATGATCTCCGTCGACATGATAATGTTATAGGAGCATTCATTGGAATTTCGGATGCTGATAAACTTTCCGCACGCATGGAGCAGAACCGCGATCTGCAGAAGAAGGCGGTGCCTGTTTTCCAGGCCGTGATATTTTTTCATACTGTCAAAAATCTGGATGGCATACTTCTCCAAAACCTGATTATGGCTGGTATGACATTTGTACCGCTTCGCCATATTTCTTGACGCTGCCAGGATATCATTTTCAAAATTATGGCTGAACTTTATAAACTTGTTCTCCTCCGCATACTCAGCTGCTATGCTGTCGCACAGACGGATTCCCGGAAGCCAGAACAGTTCCGCTCCGGTGATCTCCAAAATCCGCTTAAACACCACTGCACCTGGAAGAATCATACTGGCGTATTCATTATTTACCCCAAAATATTCTTCAATCTGGTCTGTAGTCATCTGGCTCAGGCGCTCGTAAAAACGGTTCATGGTAGCCGCGTCAACTTTATCTCCAATATTCTTTACTTCCATGCGGCGCAGAAGGTATAGAATTGTCTCTCCGATTCCAATCAGGTTTGTGATCTCCCGATCCTTCAGATACATCTTCCGGAAGGTAAAAAGCTCATTGTCCACAATCTCCTCAATCTGCTCTCTGTGATTCTTCACAGTGGCAGGAATCCGTGAGAGAAGTCCGCGAATCCGCAGCACTCCCAACGGAAGATTCTGGGTGGTTACCAAGGTCTCCTTGTCAAAAAGAGAGAGCTGGGCGCTTCCAAATCCCACATCCACAATGGCTGTCCCCTTCTGGATAATCTTATGAAATTCTGCCTCCTTGGACGCAATGGCCTTATAGCTGATAAACCGCTGCTCTGAATTGCTGATAATGCGCACATTCAGTCCCGTCCGGACCCGAATCTGATCCAGGATAATCTGGTTGTTCCTGGCCTCCCGCAGAGCGCTGGTCGCGTAAGCCCTGTACTCCTTTACCTTATACGCCCTCATGATCCGGGTAAAGTCTGTGAGTACCTGGCACATCTCCTCCACCAGCTCATAACTGATCTTTCCCTGGCTGAAGGTATCTCTCCCCAGAGGGATCACATGGCGGATATGATCCACACACCGTATCTCCCCCTTGTAGGCCATCTCATAGATTCCCATTTCCAGTTCGAAGGAACCTACGTCGATCGCCGCAAACATACGTATGGCCACTTTTTCTTCCTCCTTATGTGTGCGCTGTGTGTTGCATGTCAAAACCATTGTAATTGACTTTCCCGTCCGCCGGGTATAATTATGGTAAATTTTAAGTAAACTTCAGGTAAAATTCCCGCGCAAACAAGCATTTTATGCCGCCGTTCGGGACAGCTGCCATTTTATATGCTCTCCTGAACAGGCGCCTTCCCGCGCAGATATGTGATGAACTGCGCCGCCGTACGCCCCGATAGGCCGCCATGGGTCAGCTCCCACCGGTTGGCCTCCAGATACAGCTCCTCCTTAGGCATATCCAGCCCATACCGGTCAGCCAGAGCCCCCACAATACGCTCGAACTCCCGCTTATCCGGAGAGCCGTAGTAGATGGTCACGCCGAACCTCGAGGCCAGGGAGAGTTTTTCCTGAACCGTATCATTCATGTGAAGCTCATCGTCCAGCTCCCTCTTATCGCTGAATTTTTCCCGTATCAGGTGGCGCCGATTCGATGTGGCGTAAATCAGCACATTCTTGGGACGCTTGCCCAGTCCGCCCTCCAGAATAGCTTTCAGATATTTGTATTCCAGTTCGTAATCCTCAAAAGAAAGGTCGTCCATATAGATGATGAATTTGTAATTGCGGTCCTTGATCTGTGCCAGAACATCGGACAGAGTTTTGAACTGGTGCTTGTATACTTCAATCATGCGCAGCCCTCTGCCATAATACTCATTCAGAACCGCCTTGACGCTGGAAGATTTTCCGGTTCCCGCGTCCCCGTAGAGCAGCACATTATTGGCCTCCCGCCCCTCCACAAACGCCTCGGTATTCTCTATCAGCTTTGCCTTCTGAAGTTCATATCCCACAATATCCTTAAAATATACGTGCTCCACATTGATAATAGGGTCGATGGCTGCCTTTTCGTCCCCTTCCTTTTCCAGCACCCGAAACGCCTTATTCAGGCCGAATTTTCCCACGCCGAATTCCCGGTAAAAATCCACCGCATATTCCTGGAACTCCTTTACGCTTCCGGCCTGCTCCAGCTGAACCGCCAGATTCACAATCCGATCCCGAACGCGGCGGTTGTAGACCCGGCTCTCCCTTCCCGCCGGATGGTAACAGGCGATGGACTCCCACAATTCCTTGGGAGAAAGGCTCTTTACATCAAAATCAAATAGCTCTTTCCATATCGCATAGTCCCGCTTTGCCAGAGTATCAAGGGTTCCCCCTGCCGCTCCCGCAATCTCACAGGCGCAGGAATAGGCGTTCTCATTCTCAGCCAGGCACAGGGCCAGAAAGCAGTGCCACAGGTTTCCCTCAAAACCATACTCT
>ERZ1643247.2474-NODE-2474-length-14546-cov-13.179836_pt1 | contig 14546 bp, 13 predicted proteins | sample MGYA00579264_ERZ1643247 | MGnify/ENA primary metagenome ERZ1643247 (study PRJEB29033, sample SAMEA4952262) | chicken gut metagenome | biome: Broiler Chicken; feature: Gastrointestinal Tract; material: Caecum | place: Ireland | collected 2018 | study: Broiler... | reverse complement strand
AGTTTGATCTGGATATTCAGGACTATGTCATCGTAAATTTTGAGAATCTTGTGGGCATTATCGATGAGCTCGGCGGCATTCAGGTGAAACTTACCGAGGAAGAGGCGGAGTATTATCGACAGACCGGAATGCCGGATATACACGCCGGAACAGTCACGCTCACCGGTTCACAGGCGCTGGCTCATGCTAGAAACAGAAGCCTGGACAACGATTTCGGACGTACCAGACGCCAGAGAGATGTGCTCTACGGCATATACAATAAAGTGATGGAGAAAAAAGATCCGTCAACACTTCTATCTCTGATCAATTACTGCATGACTCAGGTATCGACAAATATGAGTGTGACAGAGATATACGGAATGGCGACAGACGTACTGAACGCTGATCATCTGACGACCCAGACGGCGGCGATACCGAAGGATGGGACATACGAGTTCGGAACGTATGACAGTATGTCAGTGCTGGACATTGATCTGGAGGCAAATAAAGAATATATACAGGAACTGCTGTATTAATATTGTGATTATAAGGAAGAATCCGGAGTGGTGCCGGGGAACAGACGGCGCCGCTTCGGGTTCTTTTATATTACCGGAATAAGGCGTCTGGTAATTTTTTATAATTATGTTAATTAACTTGTTGAATATTGTGTTTTACGCTACAATTGTTATCAAAATCATACAATATATCTGCCGGTTAGAAATATCGGGAAAAAACGAAAAAGATATATGGTAAAATTTGGCAAAATATTACAAAAACAAAGAAAATATCGCATTTTGGCTTTTACTGGAAAAGGTTTATGCTATAATATGAAATGGCATGAAAGAATAAGTCATAATAATTAAATTTTTTTGGGAGTTATGAGGAATTATTATGAAGATCAATACACATAGATTTTATCGCAACAGGGAAGCCGTCATCAAAGGAGCGGCTCTTTTTTTGCTTGACGCAATTCTGATCATTGGATGCATGGTCGGCGCGTTATGGATGAGGTTTGATTTCAGCTTTACGAATATCGAGCCCGTATTCTGGGAGTCGATATGCAGCTATATGTGGATCAATGTCGTCTGCACGCTTTTGATCAACGCAGTCTGCAGACTGTATACCAGCCTCTGGAGATTTGCAAGTCTGGAGGAACTGAAAAACGCGATTGTTGCAATCGCTCTCTCATCTTTTATACAGTTTTGCGGGATGCGGCTGCTGGGGCTGTCTGTGCCGAGAAGTTATATATTTATCTATATGATGCTTCTTGCCATATGCATTATAGGACCGAGGTTTTCTTACCGATTCCTGAGGATTGCGTTTCACAATCATGAGATAATCTGGCAGTCAAAGCCTGTGGTGACAATGGTAGTAGGCGCCGGGGCAGCCGGATACATGCTGGTCCGGGAGATGAAGAACAGTAAGCATCTGAATCGGAAAGTTCCGTGTATCATAGATGATGATCCTCAGAAGATCGGGACCTATCTGCAGGGCATTCCCATTGTGGGAACAAAAGAAGAGATTCCGGCGATGGCAAAGAAGTATAATATAGAAGAGATCATTATCGCGATTCCGACATTGGATGAGAAAAACCGGCACGAGCTGCTGGAAATTTGTCAGAAGACTGCGTGCAAGATCAAGATGCTGCCGGGCATCTATCAGATGGTCAATCAGGAGATTGACGTCTCTATGCTGCGGGATGTAAGTATCGAGGATCTTCTTGGAAGAGAGCCTGTGGATCTTCATATGGAGAAGATTGGGAATTACATCACCGGCAAAGTGATCATTGTGACCGGCGGAGGAGGCTCTATTGGAAGCGAGATATGTCGTCAGGTGGCGCTTCATGATCCGAAACAGCTGATCATCGTAGATATCTATGAAAACAATGCCTATGATATACAGCTTGAACTGAAGAAGAATTATCCGAAACTCAATCTGGAGACGCTGATCGCATCGGTGCGTGATAAGAAACGCATCGAGGATATTTTCGAGACATATCATCCGGATATCGTATATCACGCGGCGGCTCACAAGCATGTTCCGCTTATGGAGGACAGCCCGGACGAGGCAATCAAGAACAATGTACTGGGTACATATAATGTGGCAAGTGCCGCGAACAAGTTTCATGTGAAGAAGATGGTTCTGATCTCTACAGACAAGGCGGTCCGCCCGACAAATGTAATGGGAGCTTCGAAGAGAATCTGCGAGATGATCATCCAAATGTTCGCCCAGATATCGCCTACAGAGTATGCTGCCGTCCGCTTCGGAAACGTACTGGGCAGCAACGGAAGTGTGATCCCGATCTTTCGTCAGCAGATCAAAAACGGCGGCCCGGTGACCGTGACGCATCCAGATATCATCCGTTACTTCATGACCATACCGGAGGCGGTGAATCTCGTTCTGCAGTGCGGGGCATACGCAAAGGGCGGCGAGATCTTTATCCTGGATATGGGAGAACCGGTGAAAATACTGGATCTGGCGAAGAAGATGATCCGCCTGTCCGGACACGTGCCGGGGGAGGATATCAAGATTGAGTTCACGGGCTTAAGACCGGGTGAGAAGCTGTATGAGGAGCTGCTGATCGATGACGACAATCTTGTGGAGACAGAAAATGACAGAATCTTTGTGGCCCAGATGGGTGAGATCGACGTAGATGATATGAGCAGGAAGATCAACAGATTGATTGAGCAGGCATATGACGAGAATAGGGATATTCGGAAAGAAATTAAGAAAATTGTCCCGGAATATAAAATGAAGGGTGAGGATTGATGAAAATAGAGCCATTTAAAACAAAAGTATGGCTTTCTTCTCCAACAATGCATGGAGAGGAAATGAAATACATGGCAGAAGCATATGAGACAAACTGGATGTCTACAATAGGAAAGAATATTGATACGGTTGAGCAGGGAATTTGCCGAAAAGTAGGATGTAAGTATGCAGTTGCATTATCGGCAGGTACAGCAGCGCTTCATTTGGCAGTAAAACTTGCTGGTGTTAACCAGGGAGAGCAAGTATTCTGTTCAGATTTGACTTTTGATGCTACTGTCAATCCTGTGGTTTATGAAGGGGGAATTCCTGTTTTTATTGATTCTGAGAGAGAGACATGGAATATGGATCCGGACGCTTTGAAGAAAGCATTTGAGATTTATCCGGATGTGAAGATAGTTGTGCTCGCTCATCTATATGGAACACCGGGAAAAGTAGACGAGATCAGGGAAATTTGCAATTTGTATAATGCCATAATTATTGAAGATGCTGCAGAATCGCTTGGTGCTACATATAAAGGCAGACAAACAGGAACATTTGGACAATATAACTGCATTAGTTTTAATGGAAATAAGATTATTACAGGTTCGTCTGGTGGAATGTTTCTTACGGATGATTTAGAGGCTGCAAATAAGGTTCGCAAGTGGGCTACACAGTCCAGAGAGAACGCTCCATGGTATCAGCATGAGGAACTCGGCTATAATTATCGTATGAGTAATGTGATTGCCGGGGTGGTTCGGGGACAAATCCCCCATTTGGAGGAACATATAGCACAGAAGAAAGCTATTTATATGCGTTATCGTGAGGGTCTTAAAGATTTACCTGTAACGATGAATCCCTATGACGAAAAGAATTCCGAACCAAATTTTTGGCTTTCCTGTATATTGCTTGATAAGGAGGCTATGTGCAGACAGGTTCGCAGTGAAACGGAGGCTTTATATATATCTGAGGCAGGGAAATCTTGCCCCACAGAAATTCTTGAGACTTTGAATCAGTATAATGCAGAGGGAAGACCTATTTGGAAACCTATGCATATGCAGCCTCTTTACCGAATGAATGAATTTATTACAAAAGAAGGATCCGGCAGAGCCAGAAGTAATGCATATATTAAGGGAAATGAGGTATCTGGTGTTAGTACAGATATTTTTAATAGAGGCTTATGCCTGCCCAGCGATAACAAAATGACACCGGAACAGCAGGATATTATCATTGAATTAATTAAAAGGTGTTTTGAATGATGGTGGAGACTAAATGAAAACGGAACATAAGTCCAGGGGAATTTATGAGCTTTATTTTAAACGTCTGTTGGATATCGCTTGTGCCATAGCTGCACTTGCAGTTTTTTGGTGGTTATATATTATCATTGCAGTTTTAGTGAAAATTAAGCTTGGGAGTCCAATTCTGTTTAAACAGAAACGGCCAGGTAAAAATGAGAGAATTTTCTTGTTATATAAATTCCGCACTATGACGGATGAGCGAGATGCTGCCGGAGAATTATTACCTGACGAAGTACGATTGACAAGGTTTGGAAAAATGCTGCGGGCAACAAGTTTGGACGAACTTCCGGAAGTTTTTAACATACTGAAGGGAGACATGAGTATCGTCGGACCACGACCGCTTCTTGTTCAGTATCTTCCGCTTTATAATGAATTTCAGAAGAGAAGACATGAGGTTCGTTCCGGGCTTACCGGATATGCGCAGGTTCACGGACGTAATGCAATTACCTGGGAAGAAAAATTCAGGCTGGATGTATATTATGTAGATCATGTAAGTTTTCTCTTGGATATTATGATTATTCTTGAGACGATAAAAAAGGTATTTATAAGAGAAGGTATCCATGGGGAAGGAACAGAGACAATGGAACCTTTCAGAGGAGAATTTAATGAAAGAGAATAGACAGCCGGAACAAGTCATTATTATAGGGGCGAGCGGACATGGAAAGGTTATTGCAGATATAGTAATACAGGCAGGGGACTGTGTAAAAGGTTTTTTGGATGATGCAGATAATCTGTCTGATACAATAGAAGGAATACCTGTTTTGGGAAAAATCTCCTCATATAATAAGTATAACAACTGCAGATTTATAGTAGCAATTGGTAATGCATTAATAAGAAAAAGGATAGTAAATGAGCTGAAAGACGCCAGATGGTATACTGCGATCCATCCAAGCGCTCAGATTTCATGCCTGGGAGTGACGATCGGAGAAGGAACTGTTGTCATGGCCCAGGCAGTTATTAATTCTTGCGCAACGATTGGGAGGCATTGTATAATCAATTCGAGTGCTGTTGTAGAACATGATAATGTGCTCGATGATTATGTTCATGTTTCTCCAGGTGCTGTGCTTGCTGGAACAGTCAATGTCGGAGCAAACACTCATATTGGTGCTGGAGTTGTAGTCAGGAACAATATAAATATTACTTCAGACTGTACAATAGGTGCAGGAGCAGTGGTTGTAAGAGATATTGTGGAGCGGGGGACATATGTAGGAATTCCGGCAAGAATGCTTTTGAGGAAAGAAAATGAAAATATTGATTATAGCAAACAGTGATATCGGATTATATAAATTTCGAAGAGAACTGATAGAGGAATTGATTAGAAGAAAAAATGAGGTTTATATTGCTGCCCCGGAGGGAGAGTATCATAATGATATTGCAACTCTCGGGTGTAAATATCTGGTTACTCCGCTGGAAAGGCGAGGAATGAATCCGGTGAAGGATCTTGGACTTTTCCTGCGGTATTATAAACTCCTCAAAATGATAAAGCCGGATTATGTGCTTACATATACAATCAAACCTAATATATATGGCGGTACAGTATGCCAACTTAGAAAGATTCCATACGCCATTAACATTACAGGGTTGGGAACTGCATTTCAAAAGGCGGGCATGATAAGAAGTCTGGTTGTTCAGATGTATAAAACAGCAGGCAAAAGAGCTCACACTATTTTTTTCGAAAACAAGGGGAATTATGAGGTGTTTTTGCGGGCAGGGCTTGTGAGAGAAGAACAAGTATGTGTCCTGAATGGAGCAGGAGTAAATCTGGAGTACTATCAATATCTTCCATATTCTGAAAACGGAGTAATACATTTCTTGTTTGTAGGAAGAATTATGAAGGAAAAGGGCGTTGAAGAACTCTTTAAAGCTGCGAAACGGATAAAAGAGATATATGGGAATAAAGTCATATTTGATATTGTGGGATTTTTTGAGGAATCATATAAAGCAATTATTGAACGCCTGAATCAGAAAGGAATTATTCATTTTTGGGGATATCAACAGGATATCAGGCCATTTTATGAGAAGGCCAGTTGTCTGGTGCTGCCATCGTATCACGAAGGAATGTCAAATGTACTGCTGGAGGCGGGGGCCTCGGGACGAGCATTGATAACCAGCAATATCCACGGATGTATGGAAGCTGTAGAAGATGGAAAAAACGGATATCTGTGCAAAGTGAAAGATTCAGATAGTCTGTTTACGGTAATGAACAAGTTTATTAAACTGAGTGAAGACGAACGCTGTGAGATGGGACAAGAAAGCCGAAAAAGAATGGAATTGATGTTTGATAAAAAGAAAATTGTCAGTCAGACGATAGAAAAGATTATGCAGAGATAGAGGAGAACTATGAATCAATTTCTTTTAATTGTGATTTGGATATTCATAATGTGGGGAGTAACAACTCAAGTAAATGTACGGCGCAAGGAGAATGTCTGTGGGGAAAGCAGATATAATTTTGTGCCGGCTTTCGCGGTAATATTATTTGCCCCTATTATCATCTGGGCAGGAATGAGAGGGGATTTTCAGGATACTGGATTATATCGGGAGCTCTTTACAGAAATGCCTTCGGCGTTATCAGGTATAAATGAGTATTTGCAGACAGTTGATAAAGACTTAGGGTTTTCTGTATTTTCGATCATTTTAAAAAGCATTATAGGAAACAGGGACATCTTATACTTCCTTATTATTGCATTTATTCAAGGATGCTGTTTGGTTTATGTATATAGAAAATATTCTACAAATTATTTGATTTCTGTTTTGTTATTTATACTGTCTACGGACTATATTTCATGGATGTTTAACGGGATACGTCAGTTCTTGGCAGTTGCTGTATGGTTTGCATGTTTTCCGCTATTGTTAAAAAAGAAATATATACCTTTAATCATAATTATACTTGTTTTATCTACAATCCATGGTTCGGCTCTGCTGTTGCTCCCGATGATTTTTGTTGTACAGGGAAAAGCTTGGAATAAAAAGACATTACTTTTTATTGTGTGTGTTCTTCTGGCTATTATTTTTGTAGATCGATTTACGACGATACTTGATGATTTGCTGGTGAGCACACAGTATGAAAATCTTGTATCATCCGAAGTGTGGCAGCAGGATGACGGAACCAGTCTTGTTCGTGTATTGGTTTATGCAGTTCCAACAGTTTTAGCGGTGATAGGAAGAAAGCAAATAAAAGCGGCCGATAATAAAATTATAAATATGTGTGTAAATATGTCATTGCTGTCAACAGGGATCTATTTTGTCTCTATGTTTACAAGTGGTATTTTGATTGGCAGACTTCCGATCTATTTTTCACTTTTCAATTATATATTATTGCCGTGGGAGATTGAAAATATTTTTACTGCGAGATCAAGAAAATTACTATATCCATTAATGATTGGGGCATATTTGGTGTTCTATTATTATCAGTTGAATTATGGATGGGGGATCTGGAATAGTGGAATATAAATTAATCAGTGTAATTATGGGGGTATATAACTGTGCGCCTACACTCGAGGAAGCAGTGAATTGCATTATTAATCAAACGTATCCCAAATGGGAGCTGATTATGTGTGATGATGCGTCTACAGATGATACATATACAGTAGCAAAAAAATATGCACAGATGTATCCTGACAAGATTTTTTTACTGCGAAACAAAAAGAATCATGGGCTTAATTATACGTTAAATAAATGTCTGAAATTTGCACGAGGGGAATTTATTGCGCGAATGGATGGCGATGATCTGTGTAGCAGAGATCGATTTGCACAGGAGATAGAGGTGTTTGAAAAAGAACCGGAAATCAGTATTGTCAGTACCGGAATGCAATATTTTGATGAAAGCGGAGTATGGGGACAGGTATTGAAGAAGGAATATCCGGATAAAATGGAGTTTCTTAATGAAACTCCATTCTGCCATGCACCCTGTATGGTTCGCAAGAAAGCGTATGATGCTGTCGGCGGATATTCAGAGGCGAAGCGTTTGCTGCGAGTGGAGGATTATCATCTCTGGATGAAAGTGATGGAGGCAGGATTCAAGGGAAAGAATATACAGAAATGTCTTTATCAGATGCGGGATGACCGGAATGCATTCAGCAGAAGAAAATTTCGTTATCGGATTAATGAGGCTTATGTCAGATGTTTGGCGGTTAAGCATTTGAAACTTCCTTTTTACGGGTACATATATGCGCTGCGCCCGCTGGCTGTAGGAATGCTTCCACCTGCGGTTTATAAATTTCTGCATAAGAAAAGATTAGGGAAGAAATGAGAATATAAAATACTGTCTTTGGAGTAAGGAAATATGAAGACCAAGATTTTGTTTTTGATTCATGATCTGGCACATGGCGGTGCGGAAAAAGTATTAGTAAATCTGGTTAATAATATGGATAAAACTAAGTACGATATAACGGTCATGACACTTTTTGATGTAGGAGTGAATCGCCAATATTTGAAAAAAAACATCAGATATCGCTATTGTTTTAAAAGGATGTTTCGGGGAAATTCTCACATAATGAAAATATGGTCGCCAAAGCAGCTACATCATAGATTTATAAAAGAGCATTATGATATTGAAGTAGCCTATCTGGAGGGACCCTGTGCGAGGATTATCAGTGGATGTCCAGATCAATCTACAAAGCTGATTTCATGGATTCATATTGAGCAGCATACCCAATCTAAGGCTGCGGCTTCATTCAGAAATTATAGTGAAGCAGAAAGGTGTTATAATCGTTTTGACAAAATAGTATGCGTATCTGAAACAGTAAAGCAGGATTTTACCTCATTAATAGATTTGAAAAATACTCCATGTGTACTGTATAACACGAATGAAAGCAATGAAATTATCAGACAGTCCAAAGAAGAAGTCGGAGATGCTAACTTCTCAGATTCAGAAATAAAATTGATTGTGGTCGGAAAGCTTATAAAAGTTAAGGGTGTAGATCGGCTCTTGAAGATCATTTACAGATTAAAACAGGAAAAATATCCTGTACATTTATTTGTTTTGGGAGTAGGAGCAGAAGAAGATAACCTGAGAAAATATGTAAGAGATCATGCGTTGGAAAAACAGGTCGATTTTCTTGGTTATCAAACAAATCCTTATAAGTATGTAGCAAAATGTGATCTTTTTGTCTGCGGAAGCCATGCAGAAGGATTTTCAACAGCGGCTACAGAAGCTTTGATTGTGGGGACGCCTGTCTGTACAGTTGAGGTATCCGGCATGAAGGAAATGCTGGGATATAATAATGAATTCGGAATTGTGACAAAGAATGATGATGAGGCACTTTATAAGGGGATAAAGGATCTTTTGGACGATAAAGAATTGTTGCTTCATTATAAGATAAAGGCAGAAGAGAGAGGAAAAACGTTCAGTACTGAAAATACGGTGCGTACCGTGGAAAATATGCTGGAGAGTCTGTGATGAAAGAAAATATTAGGATTTCAGTTATTGTGCCGGTGTATAATCTTCAGGATGATCTGGAAAGGTGTGTTGTAAGCATTTTGGCACAGACATATAGTGATTTGGAGATTATATTAATTGATGATGGGTCAACAGATAGAAGCCGGGATGTTATTCAGAAACTTGCGGATATGGACGGAAGGATTGTGCCTGTTTATAAAGAAAACGGCGGAGTGACTTCTGCACGACTTGCAGGATTAAGAAAGGCAACAGGAGAATATATTGGTTTTGTTGACGGAGATGATGAGATAGAACCGGATATGTATGAGTTCCTGTTGAAAAATGCATTGGATTACAATGCGGATATATCTCATTGCGGTTATCAGATGGTATTTGATGACGGAAGAGTAAATTATTTTTATAATACAGGTCAGGTTGTACTACAGGACCGAAATACTGGACTAAAAGATTTACTGGAGGGAGTATTTGTAGAACCGGGGCTTTGGAATAAACTTTTTCATCGAAAACTATTGGATAAATTATTGAATAGTGATGTAATGGATTTATCCATTAAAATAAATGAAGATTTGCTAATGAACTTTTATTTGTTCTCAGATGCGTCAAAATCTATATATGAAGATAAGTGTAAATATCATTATCTTGTGCGAGGAGGATCGGCAACACGGCGTAACTTGTCATCAAATAAAATTTTTGATCCTGTCAAAGTAAAAAAAATAATTATGCAAAAAGCAGAGGGAGACATACTAACAGTGGCTCAGAAAGCATATATAGGGACTTGTATCAGCATATATAATTCGTTGGTACTTAATGGACTAAGAAATTATAAGGCTGAGGCAAAAAAAATTCAGGAGGAGCTGTTAGCTCACAGAGCGTTGGGGAGAAGTGTGGGAAAAAAGCAGAGGATTCTTATTTGGATGATTTTGCATTTGTCTTTTGGATATGAAAAAATTTACAGATTATATGAAAAATATTTATTAAATAATCGTTATGAATGAAAGGAAAGATATGGTAGATAATGGACTGGTAACAGTGATTGTCCCTGTGTATAATGTGGAGTGTTATTTAGATAAATGTATATCAAGTATTGTTCAACAATCATATAAAAATCTGGAAATTATAGTGGTGGATGACGGTTCAACAGATGGTTCTCCGGCAATTTGTGACGGCTGGGCAGCAAGAGAAAGGCGGATCCGTGTAATACATAAAGAAAATGGTGGTTTGTCTGATGCGAGAAATGCCGGACTTGCGGTTGCAACGGGAGAGTATATTTCTTTTATCGATAGTGATGACTGGATAAAGCCCCAATTTATAGAAACATTGCTGGTATCATTACAAGCAGGCAAAGCTGATATTGCAGAATGTGGTGTGGTCTATGTGGACGAACAGGAACATATATTACGTGAGCGATGTTATCCGGAGAAAAAAGCCATTAAGAGCAAAATAGAGGCTCTTAAAGCACTTGTTAAAGAAGATGGAATTTATCAAACTGTATGGAACAAACTTTATAAACGAGATGTTTTGGAAGGAATTCTATTTGAAAAGGGGAAATGTAATGAAGATGATTTTTGGACATATCAAGTGTTCGACAGAGCAGAAAGACTAATTGTAACTTCGGATAAGTTATATTGTTATCTTCAAAGAGAATCCAGTATTATGGGGACAGGCTATCAGATTAAGCGGCTGGATGGTTTGAAAGCAAGATTTAAACGAATGGACTATCTTCAAAGGTATGAGGAACTTGCTGATTTTACAAAAGCCCGTATTTTTTATGATTGTATGTTCCATTTTCAGGCAGCTTTAAAATGGCTTGAAATGCCGGAGCAGAAAATTGTAACTGATTATGTAATTGAAAACATAAAAAAAATAACTGATGTTACTTACAGAAACGTGGATGTACCCTTTAAGTATCAGATTTGGTTTGCCATGTTTAGACGATTCCCATTTTTAGTTTCAAAGATAAGAAACTGGTTTGGAATAGGACTTTAAAAAATTGATTTTAGAATATGAAATGAGTGCTGAGAATCAAATGAAAAAAGTTTTTTTATATGCGTATGACAAAGTTAATCTTGGGGATGATTTATTTATTCGAACTATTGTTATGCGATATCCTAATGTGCAATTTTATCTTTGGTCGGAAAAATATAATAAAACAAACTTCAAGGATTTGACTAATCTTAAAGTTCTTGATAAGAATTCTATTTTCGTAAATTTTCTAAAAAAGCTGCGGAGTTCACTTGTCGCACGGTATAAGATTCGTTATGAAAGAAAGTGTGATGCTATAGTTTACATAGGTGGATCGCTTTTTATTGAATATGATAATTGGAAACAGATCTTATCATGGTGGGAATATGAAGCAGAACAGTATCCTTTCTTTGTACTAGGAGCTAATTTTGGCCCATATAAAAGCGAAATATACAGGGAAAAGCTTGAAAGTATTTTTGATAAAATGCAGGATGTATGCTTTAGGGATTTATATTCGTACAATATGTTTAAAAACTGCCCGAAAATTCGATTCGCTCCAGATATTTTGTTTTCAACGGAGATGCCAAGTGTCCGGACGGTTGAAAAACAGATTTTTGTATCCGTTATCAATTGCGGTAGGAAAGAGGAAGGACAAAATAAACTGGCAGATTTTGAAAATCGGTATATAAAAAATATTGCTGAATTACTAGAAACGTATATAAAACACGGATATTCAGTCATTTTAGCATCCTTTTGTCGATTGGAAGGTGATGAAGAGGCAGTAGAAAAAATTCTTTCTTTGATTAAGGAAAAGGAAATCAGGGGAAAAATTACTGCATTATTTTATAATGGGACAAATTATCAAGAAGTACTGATGACACTGGCAGAATCGGAATATATATTAGCTTCAAGGTTTCATGCAGCTATATTAGGCATTGCAGCAGGGAAGCCTGTGTTCCCTATTGTGTATAGTGATAAAACAATTCAAGTTCTTAAGGATATAGGATTTAAGGGGAATTATGCGGATATTAGAATAGGGGATAAAATAGAATACGAGTTTTCATATGAAAATTTGAAAAATAGGTTAGTTGTTCCCATTGAAAATTTAAGTAAACAATCAGAGGCGCATTTTGAAATCCTAGATAATGTATTGAAGTGAAAGTGAATAAATAGTAAGAAGAGGACCGAAAATGATATCTGTAATTATTCCAACATATAGAAGATATACATATTTGAGGCAAGCTGTTCAGAGCGTTGCACAGCAAAATTATAGTGATATAGAAATTATAATTATTGATGATCATTCAGGAGATGAGACAAAAAAAATAAATAAAGATTTTCCCCAAGTTCATTATATCGAAAATGATAAAAACAAAGGTCCAGGTTATAGTCGAAAAATGGGGTTAAAAAAAGCTCAGGGAGAGTATATTGTTTTTCTTGACGATGATGATTATTATACGGATAATTCTTTTTTCCACACTGCAGTTGATATTTTAGAGAAAAATTCAGATTATGTTTTTGTATCTGCAAATGCCGATGAATTATATGTTGAAACCGGAGAAAAAAAGAAGAATGAATTAAATGTTAAAGGACAGATTTCAAGTAAAGAGTATCTTGCGGGATTTGTTTCCAAATATAAGAAACCGTTGTCTACATTTACTACAATTTTTCGGAAATCCTGTTTGATTAGGGCGGGAGTATTGGAAATGAAAATGGTAAATGATATGGCAATTTATTTAAGAGTTCTAAGAGATGGAAATATTTATTTTTTAGAAAGAACAATAGGTATTTACAGGATCCATAAAAATAATATATCAAAAAATATTAGTGCAGACTTTTTGTTAGATAATTTGAAAGAAAAACATGAAATTTATTCTTATATAAAAGAAAATAGTTTGCTCAGAGAATATGATAGTTGGTGGCTTGCACAGATTGAAACTACAGTTTCTTATTATGTATATGGTAGTCGGCCTGCTTTAATTAAGTTGCATAAAATATATAAGTGGTGTTGCAAGCATTCTGATAGCAAATCAGATATTAAAAGAATATTTAAGAAATATAACGCATATTTGATTGATTACAATATATGTGATTTTAAAGTTGCAATTAAAAGATTGCTAGGGAGAAAATAATGGAATGTGTTTCAGTAATTGTACCTGTGTATAATGTGGAGAAATATATAGTAGAATGTGTGGAATCTATACGAAATCAGACATATGAAAATCTGGAGATAATTCTTGTAGATGATGGTTCGCCAGACCGATGTCCTGAAATTTGTGATAATTATGCAGCTATAGATAAACGAATTAAAGTTATTCATAAAATAAATGGCGGTTTGTCCTCAGCTCGTAATGTCGGAATTAAACAAGCATCCGGAGAGTATATTACTTTTGTTGATAGTGACGATATTCTTCATAATTTTATGATAGAATGTATGATGTCTATAATTAGAATAAAAAATGCGGATATGGCTGTATGTTTAATGACAAGAGATCTTAGAAAGTCCTCGATGATAATTGATACAAGCAAAATAAAAATAGAAATATTTTCGGGAAAAGAAGCCTGTGAGAAAATGTATGAATCTTCATTTGCTTCTCTGATTACTGCTTGTGGAAAAATATATAAAAAAAGGCTTCTTGATGGGATATGGTTCCCAGAAGGGAAAATACATGAAGATGACTTTACATCTTATAGATTTTTCTTACAATGTAATAAGATTGTATATATACAATCTGCCATGTATTTATATCGAAGCAGAAGAGAATCTATTACGACATCAAAATTTACAGAAAGAAATTTTGACAGATATGATGCCCTAGATGAGCAATTACAATGCTATGATAGATTAAACATGGATAAAGCATATAAAGAAGTTTTATCTAGATATATGTATCTTTTAATACAGGATTGGAGAAAAACAAACAAAATTAGATTAAAGAGATACATAAAAAAAAGATATCGAAAAATTTTAAAGGTTTCAAAAAGATCCAACTTATTTTCAAAACAAGAGTTGGGATGGTTTTGTGCACCTCATAATAATAAGATGTTGGAAATTATTTACTGGAAGGGAAAAGCCTTGTTAAATAAGATAAATGTGTCGAATAAATATAAGTCCAGCTAAGAAATGTCAAGAGGTGATATGAAAAAATTAAATTTATTACAGT
>ERZ1643247.2471-NODE-2471-length-14562-cov-6.843110_pt1 | contig 14562 bp, 11 predicted proteins | sample MGYA00579264_ERZ1643247 | MGnify/ENA primary metagenome ERZ1643247 (study PRJEB29033, sample SAMEA4952262) | chicken gut metagenome | biome: Broiler Chicken; feature: Gastrointestinal Tract; material: Caecum | place: Ireland | collected 2018 | study: Broiler... | reverse complement strand
AACAGCGTTGAATTCGGAATGCCAGCAGACCAAAAATATACGTCAACTCAAACATGACGAGGATACCCAAGACCAGCGCGATCAGAAAGGGAACCACCATGGCAATGGAAATGGATGCGCCGCTTCCCATCCCTAAAATCACCGCGCCAATTACAACCACAGGCACAACACGAATGAGAACGTTATAAGAATTTTTGCCCAATATGGTTGCCATCAAGTAGTATTTATAGGACATGGGCCGCAAAAGCTCCATGGCGATAGAGCCATCCACCATGGCAGCCTCTATGGTGGACGAAATATTGGCGTCTGTAAAGATAGAAACAAATGTGTTGATAAGGACAAAGAAAATCATATCTGAAAAACTTGTCCCATCATACAACTCAGTCCCAAGCAGCGCCCACCAAAGGCATACCTGAATACCAAATGACAAAATAGTGCTCGCCAGTCCAGCTAATGCAGCAGAGCGGTAGATCATTTGCGATTTAAACGCTTTTTCGAACACGATGATGTATTTTCTCAATCGAACCGCCTCACTTTTTCCTTTATTTTCTATGGTCAACACATTCAATAAAATGTTCTACTGTTCCCTGGTCAATCAAGATATCTTCCTCATCTCCGGCTATAGCAAATACAAATTTGACCTCCAAGAGAAGCACATCTAGAGGATAAAAAAGTTGGTCTTTATCAAACGAAAAAAAGACTCGGGTTATATTGCCTTCTTGGCCCGATGTGATGTGTGCAGGAATTTTGGCTTCTGCATCCATTATGCGAGCGTACTCTGCTCCCGAATAATAACCAATACACTGTTCCCCATCTACATACTTATCCCAATCGATGGTTTCAAGATTATGAATTTCGGGAGAATGGGTTTTCAAATATATCGTCGGGGAATTGATATCACTATTGTACCATGTAACATCAATATTACATCTGTTGTTTTTGAAAACTTCTTTACATGTATGTTCAATATTAACCTCGACGATAAATTCTTTTTCTCGGCGGAAAAAGCGGTAGTTTGCATTTATGCCGGCTTCATTTCGATAAGAATATGAAACCGTTGATTCATTCGGAAACAGAAAGACCCTTTTCAAGTAATCTGGATTTTTCTTGGAGTAAAGCACAGCTCGATAGGATTTATTCCACTGGTATGTAGAAAAATCTCTATCGAACATACTATACGACATATCCGCTCTTGGCCTATTTTCAATAAGCCCATAATTCGTAGGATCAAACTTGTCCATTCCGTAATAGAAAAGTGTTTGCTCATATTTACAATACTTTTTCTCAATTAGTGAAAGTACCTCATCCACTTGTTCGCCCACTGCACTAAATAGTTCTTTTACGCTGCGAAGAACGGCAGCAATCTGATGCGTAACCTTCATGTCTTCTGCCGCATCCAAAACAACCTGCCAAGAAAAATTAACATGCTTAATGGCATACGCAACATCAAAGTAGTCTCTCAACCAGCAATCCTGAAACACAGAGAAACTTTCATTATTGACAAACGCATTCAATATCAAGTGGAGTATTTCAAAGTTATCCTCTAAAACATTTAAAGTAAGACCGTTGATAGTCTTTTGTGTGACATGAGGCCACCACTGTTCGAATGAATTTAGGGCGGATGTACTTCTTTTTATCTCTACATACACCTTACATGGAGCGAAATCCTTTACAAGGCCAATTTCGTGATGATGTATTCCATAATAAATTACTGGAAACTTCAATCCAGTAGATTGAGTACGATAATACCCGGCAGAAATGAGCACGTCGAACGCTCTTGTAAACTCTTCATCTTTAACTAATATATCAACATCTTCTTGGGAGTATTATACCGCTACTATCGATGTTTGTCCAATTTTATTTCATATTGTTGCGATCAGCCAATAATCGAACGATTTCGGCTACCAGCTCAACATCTTCATCTTTGCATAGTCGCAGGTGTTCTTCAATTTGTTTCGGTACATTATTGGAATGCATGGTCCCCTCAAGCAAATAATCTGGAGTTACCTCCAGTAAATCGCAAATCTTCACCAAAACTTCAAGGCTAGGCGTAACCCTACCGGCTTCAATACTAGATAAGTGAGTCGGGTCAACACCTATATCACCCGCCAATTTATACTGCCGTATCTTTTTTTCCTTTCTCCGTTTAGCGATACGCCGTCCCAATTCTTTTCTATCGAGTTCCATGCTATTACCCCTGTCTTACAACCTTTTTTCGTAGTAATAATAACAGGTATGGCCATTTTTAGAACGGTTTTAAAATCATGCATTGCTTTTAAATCAACATTTTGAAATAATTTCTTAAAATCAAAAATAGTTTTTAAGGCAAAGAATGTAGGGGGCAAGAAGCCCTATTTTTCCAATATATCTAACGATACACTCACTTCATGTAATTCCTCTGTTATTTCGCACGTTTTTAGTGTATTATGTTGATAATAAATTTGAAAGGTGGTTTTTTACTATGAAAAAATTGTCAGCCCGCATTTCGAAGCTTTCTTATTTGGCAGCATACTTCTTCTCTGCTGTTCTTTTCGTTTCAGCAAATTCTGCCTCGTCGTTTATTATCTATCAAGAAACACCTCCCGAGTCTGTTCGGCTATTCAGTAAAATACGTCGATGAGAATCGCAGCAAAAGCAATAACTCGATGGCTGGTAAACACGAAAGCTATTCCAGCCCAGATGTATGAAGCGTTTGAATATGGGATTTTTTCCTGCCTGTTTTCGTCTCTACCTATATTGATGGTTATACTGCTGAGCATCCCATTGCACATGGTACCAGAAGGTATCGCTATGATCATTCCGTTTATCTTGCTAAGAAAATTTGCAGGAGGATTCCATTTTTCCTCCCCGCTTCCGTGTTCTGTTACATCTGTCGCACTGTTATTTGCTTGTCTTTTCGGTATCAAGATTATATTGGTTTTCCATGCTTATGGCTTGATATCATCACTAGTATTATTATCTTTTGCATTTATTATCATCCATAGTCCTATTGATTCTAAAAGTCGTAGACTTGCCAAAAATGAAAAAAGAATCTTTAAGAAAATAGCAATCGTCTTATCTATAATTATGGGATTGACCTATTTCACCCTTGTTATCTTCGAAAGGTATAGTACCGCTATCCCTATCGGCTTCGGTATTATACTTACTGCATTTCTTCAGGTTCCGTGCAAATTTAAAAAAAGGAATCCATGTGAAATGTGATTCAACTTTGCCCGAAAATTGAAACAAAGTACCTATCAACAAACTAAGGCACCCTTGCATAGCAAGGGTGCCTTAGTTTGTTATATGTGCTTGATGTTACACAGTGGTCGCTCCCCACCTCCGGCGATCTGAATCCGCGACAATTCAGATCAAATGGAGGTATTCTTATGGCTTACAACAAGGCCAGGGCCGAAAAAGAGTGGCTCAAATGGAAAAACGAGGAAGAGGCCAAGCTCCGGGAGCTGGGCGTGGACGAGGACACCATCCAGCGGCTCCACGCCTACGACTGGAGCGTTTTCAAGTCTGACCGGCGGTTCTACGAGCCCCAAGGCGGTTGGACAGCCCGCACCGATTGGGATACAGCTCAATGGATGGAATGGCCCATTCGAGATGGCAACGCCCTTTTAGATGAGGTTGAAGATCAGCGGCTCCTGCGTCTTCTTTCTCGCGAAAGCAACTCTACTTTGGAGATTGTCTATCTGAAGCTCTGTGGTTTTTCCAGCAAGGAAATCGGGAAAAAACTGGGAATTTCCGCAAGCGCAGTGGACTTGCGCATATCCCATCTGCGAAAAAAATGGAAAAATTTTTGAAACCATGATAGATTTCCCCCTCTCCCGGCGGCTATAGAGTGAACGGGGAAAAATCGTTCACCGCACCTTGAAAAGTGAATCCAGCCATGCGGGTACGTTCCCGCCCAGGCGAGCGACACCGGGGGAGCCTTTGAGGCCCAGCCCCGGAAAAGGGATCTGGCAAGTCCCGGCGCCACGACCCTGGGCGGGGGATCATGATACGCATTGTTTGCCCCCACGTCAGAGGGGTTGGCCGAGCTTGGGTTGTAATCAGCAAGACCCCTGCGGAGCCAGTGAACGGCTTGCCACAGCCTGCCTGTCATGGCTGGGGAGTTGCGGTGCGGCTCCCATCGATTCGTTTCCATACATTTTAGATTCAGATCGCCTGTCCGTGGGATGGGCAGGTTTGCCTCAGATATAGAAGGCTGGCACTCTATGCCAGAAAAAAGAAAAGCTGACGGCGAATCCTGTGTGAAGGTGAGTTGCAGTGCAACTCACCAGCGAATTTGGCTTGCTGGTGCGCAACACCAGCATTTTGGCTGCCGCCAAAACCGCCAAATATCGCGCTGAGATTACTGCTTTACAAAAACTGGCAGCAAATCCGTGCGGCGTGGGGTAACTCACGCCGTACCAGTTTGCCGCCAGACAAGGAAGTGACTCTATGGCCATAACGCCTTTGGAGCAGGCCCACCAAGAGACGGAACACATCTTCCGAGGGCTGCTCCCCCGGCAGGGCATGGCAGTGCGGGAGGGACAGATCTCCCTGTGCCACACCATGCTGGACACCCTCTTTCAGAAAAAGATTTCCCTCTGCGACGCGGGGGTGGGCATCGGCAAGACCTATGCCTACCTGATTGCCTGCGTTTTGCTGAAAAAGTACCGGCCCTCTTACATCCAGCCCGTGGTGGTGTCCACCTCCAGCGTGGCGCTGCAAGAGGCCATCACCAAGGAGTATCTGCCCTTTCTCTCCCAAGTGCTGATGGAGAACGATCTGCTGCCCTCGCCCATCCGATTTGCAGTTCGCAAGGGCAAGGGCCGGTATGTCTGCGACCAGCGGCTCCTGGAGCGGCTGCGGGCGGTGCGGGATAAACCGAAAAATCCTGTCCAGCGCCAGGCGCTGGATTCTCTCCGGAAAAAGGTAGACTTGGACACAGTGCCCCACCTCAGCGGCTTTGACCGCCGGCTGGTGTGCGTCCCCAAGTCCTGCTTGCAAAACTGCCCCCAACGGAACTTCTGCCGCTATTGGCGCACTCGGGAGCAGGCCGCTTCCCAAGAGGTGTTTATCCAAATCTGCAACCACAACTACCTGCTGGCTGACGCCGCTCACCGGCAAAGCGGCCTGCGCCCCTTGCTCAACGACTACCAAGCCCTCATTGTGGACGAGGCCCACAAATTGCCGGAAGCTGCCCGGCAGATGTACGGCCATTCTCTGGCGTGGGAGGATGTGCAAGAGCTGTGCAAAGCCCTGGAACGAGAGCGGCTGTTCTCCGCCGCCCAACGGGTGCGGGTACACTTTTCCGCGCTGTGGGATTCCATGAAGCGCATGGAAAACGACCCGGACACGCCCCAGGCGGCCTTTCGCCTGACGCCGCTCCGCCGGGAGACTCTGGGGGAGTGCTTCTCTCTTTTGCGAAACCTTTCCGGCCAGCTGGACGCGCGCTTGCCACGATATCTCTCCCACCAGCTGGAAAGAACAGCAGACACCCTGGCCCTCTTCCGGACCGGGGATGAGAGCCACGTCCTCACCATCCACTACGACCGAGAGGGGAACCCAACCCTCCAGGCCCACAGCCGGGAGGTTGCCCGGCAACTACGCCAGGCACTGTGGGAGCGGGAAATCCCGACGATCCTCACCTCCGGCACCTTGGCGGCAGGCGGAAACTTTCACCGCTCCCAAACCCTGTTGGGACTGGTGGGTGACAAGCGGGTGAAAACCAGCGTCACTCCCTCCCCTTTTCCCTACGAGGAAAACTGTCTGCTGTATCTGCCCAGCGCTCCCCATGTCCCCATGGGCGGCTGGAGAGAAGTCCAATACCTCTCGGAACAGCTCTTGGCGCTAGTGGAGGCTACTCACGGCCACACCCTGGTGTTGTTCACCTCCTACAAGCTCATGGGAGCAGTGTACCGCCAGGTGAAAGACGCGCTGGGCTTTCCTCTGTTCGAAGTTTGGCGGAACGGCACCGCCGCGATTCAAGAGTTCAAAACTTCGGAGAATGGGGTGCTGTTCGCCGCCGGCTCTTGCTGGGAGGGCGTGGACTTTCCCGGGGACATGGTGTCCTCTTTGGTTCTGCCCCGGCTGCCTTTTCCTGTGCCAGACCCTTTGAGCCGGGCCGAGCAGGAGCAGTTCCCCAGCTTGGAGGACTACCTGCAGGAGGTCATCCTCCCGGATATGCAGGTGAAGCTCCGCCAAGGCTTTGGCCGGGCCATCCGCAGCGAGACGGACACCTGCGTGGTGTCACTGCTGGACCAGCGGGCAGCGCTGGGCGGGAGGTATCACCAGGCCGCGGTGGAGGCGCTGCCCCCTGTGCCGGTAACGGACAAGTTGGAGGAGGTGGCGGGGTTTATTCGGACTCACAAGAAACCGCACTACTTCGCATAGAAAGGAGAAACACCATGCGCATTCCCTACGACCCAGATCACCTTTCCCCTCTCGTTTTAAAGGAGATCCAGTATTTCATGGCTTTGACCGCCTTGAAAAAGATGTGCACCTCTGGGGACACGCCTTACAAGCTATACCGTCAAGCCGCTGTTGCTCTTGCCGAAAAGTATGGAGTTTCTCCCTACGATGTCTAGTGGTTCTCGTGATAGATAAAAACCCACCAGTGTGGTAGTGTTGGCAGTACAGGGTGGTCAAAATAGATGCCCTACTATCTGTCAAGGAGGTGGGAAAATGCCGCAAATTCGAATCATCGAGCCAGCAACGCGGCAAAAAGATCATAGGCTCCGAGTGGCAGCCTACGCCAGAGTCAGCAGCGATTCCGCAGACCAACACAATTCGTTTGCTGCCCAGGTAGAATATTACTCCCGGCTCATCCAAGAGCATCCCGATTGGGAGTTTGTAGACATCTACGCCGATGAGGGCATCACTGGCACACGCACTGACAAGCGGGAGGATTTTCAACGGCTGATGGCAGACTGCCGGGCCGGCAAAATCGATTGCATTTTGGTGAAATCCCTGTCCCGGTTCGCCCGAAACAGCAAAGACTGCATCCAGGCGGTGCGGGAACTGCGAAATTTAGGTGTGGACGTTCAGTTTGAAAAGGAGCAAATCCATACAGCACAGATGACCAGCGAGCTCTACTTTTCCATGTTCTCTGCCTTCTCCCAAGAGGAATCCACTTCCATCGCCATCAATATGCGCCGCGGCGCCGCTATGAGGATGCGCAACGGCACGTTTCGCCTTTCCCAAGCTCCCTATGGATACCGGCTCTCCCCATCTGGGGAGCTGATCCTTTATCCAGAAGAAGCAAAAGTGGTCACTTCCATATACCAAGGGTATCTCTCCGGAAAAAGCGTCGCGGAGATTGCCAGGGAACTTTCCCAGCAACAGGTGCCCAAACTTCGTGGAATGCCTGTGTGGAGTCCCACCGGTATATCCTGCATTCTCACCAACGAGCGCTATATGGGCGATGAGCTCTTCCAAAAACGGTTCACTACCGACGGATTCCCCTACAAGAAAGTGAAAAACCGGGGTGAAAAAAGTCAATTCTACGCGGAAAACACCCACGCTGCTATCGTATCCCCTGCTTTGTTCCAAACGACACAGGAACTGCGGAAAAACAAACGAGCCTTGCACGAGCCAAAACAGCCCCCTCAAACCTACCCTTTTACGAAACACCTCTTCTGTGAAAAATGCGGCAGTACTCTATGCCGCAGGATTGGAAAGGCCGGAGTGGTGTCGTGGGTCTGCTACAAACACCTGCGAGATACAAGGAACTGCCCTCTGCCACCCATACGCGAATCTGTGGTAGAACAAGCCTTTCTCACCCTGTACAACAAACTGGGGAAGAACCGTCAGGAAATCTTGGGAGGGTTCCTCTCCCGCGTGGAACGGCTGCAGGACAGGAACACTTATTTTCACCCAGATGCGTGGCGGCTCCATCAGGAAATGGCGGAGCTCCTAAATCAGAACCATGTCCTTGCAAACCTCCGGACTCAAGAATACATCGACTCCGCTTTCTATATCTCCCAGATGAACGAAAACAATCAAAAGCTGGAAGCTCTTCGGCGGGAACTTGACCGGTATCGCTCATCCTGCGACACCCACAGTATCCTGGAAAAGAGCTCCCAGCTTTTTCGATTTTTCGAGCAAAAGCCCCGCCTCCCTGTCTTTGACTCAGATATCTTTCATCGCACGGTGGAAAAGGTCACTGTATCCAATACCTCTCTCCGATTTCGATTGATCAACGGCATGGAGCTATCGGAAAGCAGGGATATGTCATGAAGCGAAAACGGTATCTTCCCTTTGGGTATCAAATGGCAGACGGCAATATTCTCCCCCATCCGCAAGAGGCGCCTTTGGTTCAGCAGCTATTCCATCACTACCTAGAGGGAGCATCTCTAAATAGTCTGGCAAAATTCGCTTCCTTGCAGGGAGTTCCCTATCGAGAGAACGCTGCCGCATGGAACAAAAATATGGTCGGACGCATTCTGCAGGATACGCGGTATAGCGGCAACACGCTCTTTCCGCCTCTCATTCCACAAGCTACCTTTCAACAGGCAGCTGCACTCCGAAAAGCAAAATCCGAGGAATACGGGGGAAGCCTCTCCTCCTCCATTCGCCCTTTTCGAGAGAAACTGCGGTGCGCCTCCTGCAAGGCTCCCTTGAAACGGAATCACACCCGAACAGGGGAAATCCACTGGGAATGTTCCTCCTGCAAAACCACCAGCATTTCCCTCCCCGACACAGTTCTCATCGAAAAGCTTGTTGTTCTCCTGAACCATGCCATAACCCATCCCCACCTTATTTGCCTCCCTCCCGAAAAGGAGTCCCCAATTTCTTTAGAGGCACTGAGGCTGGAACAAGAAATCGACCGCCTTATGGATGACCCGTATATGGATTCCAATCATCTGCTGCGCTTACTCTACACATGGGCACAGGCAAAATACAAAGTTTGCGACAGTGGCGACCAAGAAAACGCGACCTCCGTGGTCCTGCAGGAATTACAACAGCAGAGGCCGCTGCAACAGCTCGATACAGAAGTGTTGTGCCACCTATGTGAGATGATTCTCATATCTCCCAACGGCGCCGTTTCCCTAGTACTACAAAATGGCGCCACCCTTTATACAGAAAGGAGCGATTCCCGTGGAATCCAACCTCATTCGCCCTAAAATCGTACGAGAAATCAAACCTACCCCTGTGCTTCAGGCCAGAACGAAAAATCACCGTCTGCGGGTAGCAGCTTATTGCCGTGTCAGCACGGACCATGAGGAACAGGAAACCAGCATCGAGAATCAAATCACCTACTACGAGAACCTTATCCGCTCCAAGCCTGAGTGGGAATACGCCGGCGTGTTCTACGATGACGGTATCAGCGGCACACAAGATGACAACCGCCCAGGATTCATGGAACTGATTCGCCTATGTAAAAAGGGGAAAGTGGATTTGATTTTGGTAAAATCCTTATCGCGGTTCTCGCGGAACACCTTACAGTGCATCTCCTACATACGGATGCTCAAAGAGAGGGGGATCACCGTTCGGTTTGAAAAAGAAGGCCTGGACACTTCCATGGCCACCAGCGAGATATACTTCACTTGGACAAGCGCCTTTGCCCAGGGCGAAAGCGAGTCCTTGAGCAACAATGTAAAGTGGGGTATCCGAAAAGGATTTGCCCAGGGAAAGTTCCCCTTTCCCTACAAAAGCATGCTTGGCTACCGCAAAAGCAGTGACGGGACTCCAGAAATCGTCCCGGAAGAAGCAGAACACGTCCGCCTGATTTTCCGGCTATTCCTGCTGGGTAGGAGCCTGCGGCAAATCAAAGAAGCGCTGGAGCGGAGGGATATCCTCACTCCCAAAGGCAATCGGGAATGGTCCCTGACCACCATCGAAAACATTCTCCGCAATGAGAAATACATGGGGAACGTTCTGCTGCAAAAGACCTTCACCCCGGATTTTCTCACCAAGAAAAAGAAGAAAAACAACGGGGAGTTGACCCAGTACTATATTACCGACAATCACCCCGCCATCATTGGCCGGGAGGATTTTCTCCAAACCCAGGCGGAACTCACCCGACGGGCTGGGAAGAAAAAGGTATCCAAGAAGAAAACAAAGAGCGCCTTGGGCAAGTATTGCAGCAAGTACGCCCTATCGGAACGGCTGGTCTGCGGCGAGTGCGGCTCCATGTACCGGCGGGTGATGTGGACCCGGAAAGATGGAAAAAAGCCTATGTGGAGATGTATCAACCGCTTGGAATTTGGCACCCAATACTGCAAGCATTCTCCCTCTCTGCCGGAAGGCCCCCTGCACCAAGCGATCCTCGCCTGTATCCAAAAGGTCGCCGGGAACCGGGAGGACATTCTTCAGAGCCTCCGAGAAGTCCGCGATAACCTACTGGCCTTTCCAGACACGAACGCCTCTACTTTCTCCTTGCAGCAAAAAATCGACCAACTCCAGCAGGAAATGGCAGCGCTGGTTAAAATCATGGCACAAGGCGGAGACAGCCAATTTTACGCCGCCAAATTGCGGGAACTTTCAGAGCAAAAGGTAAAGCTCGCACGGCAACTCCAGGAAAGCCAGCAACAACAGCAGGAGGGCAAGATACGAGCTTATCAAGAGCAGCAGGCCCTTATCGTCCTCAGCAACGAGGACAGCCTTGACCTCACAGAGTTCCATGAGGATTTCATCCGCCGGGTCATCGAGCAGGTGACTGTGCTGTCCAAAGATCGCATCCTGGTGCGGTTTGTGGGTGGGTTTGAGGTAGAGGGGAAAATCCCGCAAGGCAATTAAATCTTTGTTGACTACCCCTATTAAATAGGGTAAAATAAAAGAAAGGAACGGCAGAAGATATGAGGCGTCTCTTCGTTATGACTCACCAGTTTGACCGTCAGTGGCAGGCTATGGGCCTAACCGATCCGGATTTGGTACGGCTGCAACAAGGGATTTTGGAGAATCCCCAAATCGGCCCTGTCATACCTGGCACAGGACGGCTGCGCAAGCTACGTTTTGCCTTTGAAGGGCAAGGCAAAAGAGGAAGCATCCGCGTAGCGTATGTGGATTTCTCTTTATATGAAATCGTATATCTGATTACCGCATACCCTAAAAGTGAAAAGGATAACCTATCCAAAGCCGAGCGCAATGCTATCAAAAAGCAAATCGACGCCATTGAAGCAGCACTTGCCAAGTCGCAGAGCACCGAAGAAAAGCAGGAAAAAGGGAGGAAATAAACGTGAGCGTATACGAAGGAATCATGCAGGGGTTAAGCGAGGCTTTAGATCATGCGGAAGGCAACCTGCCTCTCCGCACTAACCGTGTCTCCACCAAAGCCATGGAGCCATTGGAAGTTTTCATGCCCCAGGAAATCAAGGAGATCCGCATTGAACTGGGACTGACGCAGCACTCCTTTGCCGACTTTATGGGCGTCTCCCGCAAGACCGTGGAAGCTTGGGAAGCCGGTAGGAATAAACCTGAAGGCCCCGCTCGAAGAATTTTGGCAATGGTCCGGCAGGACCCCAAATTGCCAGAACGGTATGGAATCGTTGCGAAAGGGTAAGCAACCAAGTTGTCAAGTGGTATATTTGATTTGAGGATGGGGCAAAATGGATTGGATAGAATCATTAAAGTATATAAGAAAAGCTCAAGAAAACAACCAGCTCGTAATTTTTGTTGGTGCCGGTGTCTCTGCGAATTCTAATATTCCTTCTTGGAAGAATCTTGTCCGAGAAATTGCAGAAGAAATAAAATACTGTAGATGTACTAGCTGTGCCAGTAGAGGTTCCGAATCCTGCATTCCCGAAAAATGTTCCAGTAAATATGACTTCACTTCTGAAGAGCTGATCCGGATTCCAGAGTATTTCTTTCAGATGGACAACTCAGAGGAACACAAACACTACTTTGAAACCATAAAAAGAATTCTGCAGGCAGATCAGCAATCGAATCCTATAGATGAAGAAATTCTCCTCATATTGCCTCATCACATAATTACAACTAATTTTGACCATTTACTTGAAAACACTTCCTCCATCAACAAAACTTTTTATACTGTCGTTTCAGATGACAAGAGCCTAATTTCAAATTCCAACGAAAAATATATAATAAAAATGCACGGCGACATAGATACTCCGCAGTCCATCGTGCTAAAAGAAAGTGACTATCTTAATTATGAGCAAGAGCACCCACTAATCAGCACGTTTATTCGGTCGCTGTTGATCAATCACACTTTTTTATTTGTAGGATATGGGTTGAACGACTATAACCTAAACCTAATCATAAGTTGGATCAACTATTTTCGCTCCGTTCATAAAGCAAACAACCCGCCATACAGTTTCTTGATCACTGATAAAGAAACGAGCAGATTTGAGGCAGATCGACTTGAGCAAAAACAAATTATATCTGTTGGACTTGACAGCATTTCTGAGGACTTGATAGATCACACAGATATACCAAAAGAGCTAACAAATCCTATTGGCAAAAAATTGTATATCTTCCTCCATGCTATCAATGCGCCAGAAATAATGGAACAATCTATTCCACTATCGGAATTGTTTCGCGAAAAAATTGACGTGTTTTCATCGTATAGAAGGATATCGTTTCATGACCTAACTTCCACTTATTCAATTGGTCGTAGTGAAATGTCAGGAACTGAGTTGATTCTTTATGACAAAAAATGGTATAGTGCTTTAGAAACTTTACTGGACGAAAAACATCTTGATATTACAAATATATTCCAACGAGCCGGTATAACTGCGATTCAATGCTTTGAATCACGTCAAAGACATCCTATTATTTCAGAGTCTGAAACGGACTCTATCCTATCATTAGAATTGAGCAATAATTATCTCGAGATAAAAAATAGATTGAGTCAAAATCTTATCCTTGAACCTGATAAGTCGATATATTGGCACAAGTTTTTCAGAGAGAGTATTCCCAAGGTATTATTCGCAAAAGATGAGCAAAATGCTCGTCAAAAAGATTACGTTGGTATTCTCCTGTACAAGCTGCGCCTGCGGCTTTCTTTGCTATCACCATTTGCTAACTTCCAAAGTTTATCAAATGAGATTTCTGCAATCTTCAAAATTCTACCAAACCGTTATCAACAAGCTACTAAGTTTCTTCACCGCTTTTTCGACAGTACCTCTGAAGATTATTTGATCATGGAAAAATTGCTTAGGAAGCAAGAAGAAAGATACCAACTGCAAAGTAATAGATGGGAGTCCGGTCCTGCGTCCGTTTACATCAAAAAATTGCAAAGCTATGCCTATGACTACTACTATTTCATGAAATGTAATGCCCTCCCTATCGATTCTTTCAGAGAGCCGAAGGATTATCTCAAATATTATCTTCAATCTATTCTGTGTTCTTATTCCCCAATTTTGGAAAAAACACAAATGGATTACTTCGGATTTTTCAAGACCGATTTAAAAAAATACCCTCTTAACGAAATCGACCTTGACATTCTTGTAAAATATTCTGATCCAAAAACGCTTCTCTCATGGGTCGATAAATACTCGGTAAAAAAATTGCTGATCGATAAAGCCGTAGATATCGAGCAAAAGTTCGTTAATCTCTGCCGCTGCTATATTTACTTTGATGGGAAAAATTTTCAATTGAAAATTGCTGACTATCTTTTTTCTATGGTTATCATAGTATCTCTGCTAAATGACACCTCATTATTTGAATCATCACTCAGACACTTTTCTGAAACCATCCGTATAATGGCTTCTTCCTCTCCAAATTCGATTTTAAAAATAATGGAGCCCTTATTTTTCCTAATAAAATCCATTCCCCAAGAGGAATGCCGAACAGAAAAAGAAAACCTACTGGAATCACTCGTATTATCACCGATTATTGACGCCATCCTGAAAGATTCTCCAGGATCACTACCCAGAAATAATTATGATAAGATTCTGAAAAGGCTTTTACCTTTCCGAACTGATGCTATAACTACTGCGGTCATTCAATATGTAGATACACTTCATAACGACATAGATAAATGTAATTCTATTTATAGGTTACGGACATTACTACCAAATAATCATTTTAGTCAGTATTTATGTAATAACTTATCGCAATTTACTCCTCAAAATCTCTTTTACCTAATAACCGATCACGCTCTTGAATTTTCCTCAAAGCTACAGGACTATTGGTTAGATTATACACAGCGAGAGTATTTGCAACAAAAAGATGAAACTCAAATAGGAATCTCCACAAATCCAGACACTCTATTGGAAGCTATCGAGTTCGCTATTCTACTTAAGTTAGTCGGATATCCTATTGATATCTCATGTTTTGATAAATTTAAGGATGTCTCTGCTTTTCTCGCTTTCGTATTAGAGCCAAACACATTTGACTATTCACAAATCGATACTGGTTATTACATGTGGCAAAATTTAATTTTCTCGCCAGAATATCAACACTTTTTTGTTGAACACAGAAAGGATATATTGTCTGATAACTTACACGCACTTTTTTCAGGCAAAAAAGCAACAGAATCTCAAAAGAAAATCGTGTATGGTATTCTGCTAGAAAAAGATGAATTGAGTGACTGGTGATACACGTAAATTCAATTTATTCTGAAGATCCAAAGTGTCCACCCCTTCCACACCTGCGGTGAGCAGTTCGCGTTCGGACTCTTTT
>ERZ1643247.2468-NODE-2468-length-14566-cov-29.456412_pt1 | contig 14566 bp, 12 predicted proteins | sample MGYA00579264_ERZ1643247 | MGnify/ENA primary metagenome ERZ1643247 (study PRJEB29033, sample SAMEA4952262) | chicken gut metagenome | biome: Broiler Chicken; feature: Gastrointestinal Tract; material: Caecum | place: Ireland | collected 2018 | study: Broiler... | reverse complement strand
AGATGTGGTAATATCCCCGCTTTCGATCGGGTTCGGATTACTTTGACTTGGTTATTTCAGTATAGCAATATCGGGAAAAATATGCAACCCTTTGCGGCGCATAAAGGACGCTTTCCGCAGCGGTAAAAGCGGCCCCGGAAAATTCCGAAGCCGCCTCTATCACTTACTCAGACATAGGGCACATATCGCTTTTCCTATGCTCATTCGCTCTTTTCCCTGCGCATGAAGCAGACGACGACAGACAAGATCGTGCTGATGAGCAGGAGCGCCGCGATGACGAAGTTCAGCGGTGCGAGCGCGGGGATGCCGAAGCAGACGACGCCGGTAAAGTAGTCGGTGATGTTGCCTACGCCGCCGCTGACGCTGAAGCCGAACGCCAGCGCATACAGGACGGCTGCGCCGACGGACAGCACGGGGCCGAGCTTTCCGTCATAGAAGAAGAGCGCGACCTGGCAGAGGATGCCGATGATGATGAAGGCGTAGATGCCGCCGATGCCGACGCCCTTCTGGCTTTGATAGATACCGAAGACGATGAGCCCCGCGATGGCGAAGAGGATCGCCGCGCACGCCAGCCAGAAGCCGACCGTTTTGCTCTTGAATTTACTCGATGCGTTCATATTAGTCTTCCTCCTTTACTTTGCCGATCACCAGCAGGACCGCACCCGCTGCCGCAAGCACGCCGCAGACGATGGCCGCCGCCAGGAGCGCATCCTCCCACCAGACTCTGTAGTATTCCATATGGCCGCTGCCGCTGATGCCGTTGGTAGGGACCGTTCTGCTGACCACATACGCATGATGGATGACGGAATCGATCAGTTTTTCGAGGATGTAGCCGTCGTTATGCTCTCTCGCCCACTCCAAAGCCTTGGGAGCGTGTTCGCCCGCAAAGTCGAGGCAGAAGGCGTTGGTGCCGGAGGCGAGCATTTCGATGGAGTGCGACCTGTAGCCGTTGCCCCAAGTATCGCCGCTCTCGATGGGAACTGCGTCGGTGATGATGTTGCCGTCCCAGCCCCATTCGGTGCGGAGGACGTTGGTGTTCATCGCCGTATCCAGCGAAGCGAAGTCGGTGCCCAGGCGCTCGAAGGACTGCATGATGCCGCCTGCGTTGGCCACGCGGAGCGCGCCCTCGCCACCGCGGAGGCTGCCTTCGCGGAAGGCCTGCTCGGTGAAGAATACCGCCACGCCGTCACGGCCGGTCTCCTGATCGTTGCCGACGAAGTGCTTGGGAGCTGCCGCCACGCCGCATTCCTGCATCGCCTTCACTTCGGGGATGGAAGCGAGGTAGGTGAGGGTCGGGCATTCGCTCATGTACTCGGAGTTGCGGCCGCCGAACGGGGTCCTGTGCAGGTCGATACCGAGGTTGAAGCATTCAGACTTGCCGGCCAGGTGCGCTTCTTCGCCCATGGCCCTGCCGCGGCCGGCATACAGCTCGTCGTTGAAGGTGCCGGTGAGGATGTTTTTGGAAGTATACTGCACGGCGGAATAGGTGGTGCTGCCGACGGTAACGTCGCTGCCGCCCGCGCCGCCGTTGGTGCCGTCGCCGATGGGCGCTGCGGGGATATATGCGCCCGCCGCCGGATAACCGGAGAAGCTTTCTCCCAAGCAGATAGCGAACTCTTCGAGGTCGGCCTGGAAGATGAAGTTTCTCCACGCTTCCGTTTCGGAGATGGGAACAGTCCTCATGGAGGCGATGGTGATGCCCTGGTCGTTGCCGAAGTTTGCGGCGACGGTATTGAAGTCGGGCGCGTCTTCGGGGGTCTCGTACCAAAGGATGCCGTTTTCCGTGCCGCCCATGCGCTCGAGCATTTCGTCCGTCGCGGCGACGGTGGTCTGCTCTACGGGGTAGGTGCCTTCCCAGTCGCTTCTGGAAAGATAGGTGGCGGCATCTTCGATCCAATAGTTGATGTCGCAGTCGTCAAACTGGTTGGTGACGCGCGTGCCGGGCGTGCCGTTCGCCGTCTCGGAATACATATACGACTCTTCGTCGCGGCTGTTCAATGTCCACTTGCGCGCCAGGTCCGCATTGCCCGCCGCGTTGCTGTCCTGCGCGGTGGAGGCGACCATGCCGTCTTCCACGCCGAAGCCGCGGAGCGCCAGAACGTTGTTGAGGGCGTCGTGCGCGTCCGAACCGACGGCAAAATAATAGTCGCCGCTGCTGAGGTAGTAGCCCTTCAGGTTGTTGTCGTCATACGAGGCGAGCAGGTACTTGTCGATGGTGACGGTGACGGTCTCCTCTGCGCCCGGGGCGAGCAGGCCGGTCTTGCCGTAGCCGGCGAGCTGGATGCCCGCTTTTTCGACCATGTTTTCCTTTTCATATTCGCCGTACGGGGTCTGTGCATACACCTGCACGGCGTTTTTGCCGGCAACGGAGCCGGTGTTCTTGACTTTGACTTCCACCACGACGTCGTCGCCGTCAGTGTTGATGCTCTCGATCGACTGTTCGAAGGTCGTATACGAGAGGCCGTAGCCGAAGGGATAAGAAATTTCATTCTCGTACTTCCATTCGCTGGCGCCGAAGGAAGCGCCCACGCCGCTGGAAGCGTTCTTGTTGCCGTCTCCGGTGACTACGTCGGCATAGCGGGTCTCATAATAGCGGTAGCCGATGTAGATGTTTTCCACCTGGATGGAAATGAGCGCGACCTGCTCGTTTGCGGGGATCTTGCCGCCGAAGGTGCCGGCGCCGCCGCGGACGACTTCATACGCTTCCATATCGGAAGGCAGGCCGGAGTTGGAGAAGAAGGGGGTATTCGTGCCCGAATTGACCACCGCGGGAGCGGAGAGGGAATTTTTGGCATAGGTATCGACCAGCTTGCCAGAAGGGTTGGTGGTGCCGCTGAGGATCTCAGCCACGCCCGTCAGACCGTAACGGCCGGGATTGCCCATCATGAGGATGGCGTCTACCTTGTCTTCCACCTCATACGTCTCCATGGCGTAGCCGCCCGTGTTGAGCACGAGGATGACCTTGTCGAACTTGCCGCTGTCGGCGATGAGGTTGATCATTTGTTTTTCGTTCTCGAACAGGGACAGAGCGCTCCTTATCTCGCCGGTGGTGTTGTCTGCCATCGACATGGCGTTGTCGGTGCCTTCGGAGCCTTTTCTGCCGATGACGATGATGGCTGCGTCGTCATAATCGCCCACGTTTGCCATCTGCTGCTGATAGAACTCGATGCTGTTCTCGTTGTAGCCTGCGCCGCCCCAAGAACCGGTGGTCGAACCACGGGGGATGGCATAGCCGGCGATCGTGTACGCAGTCGTGGGGAGCGCGTCCCAGATGGTCGGGTTGACTTCGATGTCTTCCGCCGCCAGCGCGTCCTTCAGGTTGATGGAGACGTCTTCGCTGACCCTGGTGCTGGCGCCGCCGTCCGTCCTGACGGGGTTCTTGGCGCCGTTGCCGAAGGTAGAGACCTTGAGCCCCTTGCCCAAAGGCAGGGCGTTGTTTTGGTTATACAACAGGGCCGCGCCTTCGCGCATCTCGTTCTCGTTCTGATCTTGCAAAAATTTGATCATCTCTTTCAGGTTTTCCTCTTTGGTGAGGTCGCCGAAAGTCGACTTGTAGTACTCGAGGTCGGCATCGGGATCGACGTCGTCATTGACGAACTCGCTGTCTTTCAGGCCGAGCGCGTCGTTGATGGTCGATGCGTACGTGTTGCAGATGCTGGTGGCGATCAGCACGATCACCAACAGGACCGCAAACAGCGCCGTCAGGCCTTCCCAAAGTTTTGTGTGCTTTGATACTGTCCGCATACAGTCCTCCATGAAAAATTTTTATTTGGATTTCCGCGCATCTTTTTTATGGCTTTGCTCTGCATGCTATAGATGCTTTCAAATCACTTGAAAAATGCGGCAGAAACTTCAAATCGAAAATTCGTTCCGAGTAAGGTTCGGGGCGGCGGCGCCTGCCGGAAGGGAAGGAACGCCCGTTTTCCCTCCGCTGCGGCGGCCCTTTTTCCTCCGCTGCGGCGGCCCTTTTCCCCGTCACCGCGACTATCATAGCACAAATTTTGAATTTTTCACATTTTTGGCAAATTCCGCACAAAATCGGCACGATATACAAACGGGGCGGAAGCAAACGCCTCCGCCCCGTGAAAAAAGAGCGCAAATGTATTACGATGCCAGCGGTATGAGCACGCTGAGGCGGAAGAAGCCGTCTTCCGCCGAGAACACGGCGTTGCCGCCGTACTTTTGGGCGATGTAGCGGATGCTGCGCACGCCGATGCCGTGGTTCTGCTTGTCTGCCTTGGTGGTGACGGGCAGCCCCTCTTCAAAGCGGACGGGGCGGGAGCAGTAATTTTCCACCCGGATGCGCAAAAGCCCGTCTTTGGCGCCGATATTCAAAAACACGATGCGCTTTTGCGGGTCCTCTTCCTGCGCGCAGCTTTCGATGGCGTTATCCAGGGCGTTGCCGAGAAGCGACCACACGTCGGAAGGCTGCATCGCTTCCAGCCCGGCGCCGTCTGCCATATAGGTGAAGGCGATGCCGTGCTTTTCGCAGGAGAGCGACTTTTGGGTGAGGACGCTGTCTAAGGCGTCGTTGCCCGTCTTTGCCACGTTTTCATAGAAGAGGACGGCCTCTTCCACGTCTTTGAGCTGTTCGACGCCGCCGCCTTCGGCGCGGATCTGGGCGAGGCGGTGCTTTAAGTCGTGGCACTTCATGTTGACCAGCTCGATGGTCTCGCGCGAGAGGCGGTACTGCTCCTGCTCCGCCTGCAACAGCGCCTCGGTGCGCAGCTTTTCCTTTTCGAGTTTTCCGGCGCGGAAAGAGCTGTACTGCAGGAGAAGGGCGAGGATGTCGGAAAAGGTCATGCTGACGCGCAGCATGACGCCGTCGGCGCTGTCTCCGGGGAAATAATTGGCGATCTTGACCAGGATATCCACCAGCAGCACCACGCCCACGGTGAGCAGCATCATCCACACGCGGTTGATGTTGATGTCTTCATCCTTGCCGCTGCGGCGGGCAAAACACAGCCAGCCGAGGGGGAAGAGGACGGCGGCGCAGAGAAAGTCGGTCAAAATGCGGTACTCCGCCGCCCAGGGGAGCAGTGCGCGTACCACGATGGCGACGTTGACGGAGATATTCTGCAATGCGTAGGCGCCGATGCAGTTGAAGGCGACTTTTTTGAAGGAATACCCCGAACAGAATTTATGCAGGAGGATGGACAGCGCGAACACGGGAATGGTGATGTACGACCCCAAATTCAGCCACTGTTCGGGGAAGAAGAAGGCGACGGCGATGTACAAGGCCGCCGACAGAGGCGCCCGCCAGGCAAAGCCGCGGCGGCGCTTGTAAGGGAGCATGAACAGCAGTTCGGCGATGAAGATCTCGGTAGCGAACACCACCCGCGAAGGGCCGCCCATGCTGATGTTGTGCAAATACCAATCGACAAAGGCGTCCATTTCAATTGCCTCCCGTGAACAGGGTGAGCGCGTCTAAAAAGCTCTGTTTTTTGGTGCGGCTGAGGGGCAGTTCTTCCCCGCCGACGCTGACGCTGTCACGGCGGATACGGGTGACGCGGGCGAGGTTGACGAGGAAGGAAGTGGAACAGCGGGCGAAGTTATAGTCTTTGAACGACGCTTCCGCCTCCGCCATCGACATGCGCACGCGGAAATTCCCCCGCGCCGTGTGGAAGGTGACGTAGTGCTTGTCGCTTTCGGCGTAATAGATCTCGCCCCGCTCGAGCACGACCTGCCCTTCCTGCGTGTCTAACCGCACGCTCGCCGCCCGCCTGCGGGCGCAGGTGTGGAGGATCTTTTTGAGCTTGAGCGAAAAGCTCGGCCACGCCAGGGGCTTGACGATAAAGTCGGTGGCGTCTACCTCGTAGCCGTTGATGGCGTACTGGGCGAGGTTGGTGATGAACACCAGCACGGCGCTGCCGTCTACGCGGCGCAGCTTTTTGGCGGCGTCCAGCCCGTTGAGGTTGGGCATTTCGATATCCATGAACACCACGTCGGCGCTGCCGTCGTAGTCGCAGATGAAGGCAAACCCGTCGGCAAAGGTGCGGACGGTAAACTGCACCCCCGCCTCTTTGCCGTAGCGCGCCAGCATAGACGTGAGGGCGCGCACGCTCCCCTCGTCGTCTTCCACGATATCGATATTGAACGTCTCTTCCATCCACTCCCTCCTATATACGGCGCAAGGAAGCGGGCTTCTCATTGCCTGCGGCAATGAGAAGGGGCTTGCCCCTTGCAAAATTTCTGAATCTATTATAAGAGAAGAAGCGGCAAATTTCAAGTGCTTTCGACAAAAAAGCGCAAAAAGCGGGCGAATTTGTGTATCGTTCAAAAAAAATATGAAAAGAGGGCAACCCCGCCAAAAATATGCGGGTTTCTTGCCCGTTTGCTTGCCTAATCGCGCCGCATATGCTATAATTTTGTAACTATCATAATACAGCGGAAATACGATGGGAGAGAAAGCAGCGCGGCGCCGCCCGCGCCTGAAGCGGAAGAAAATGCAGACTGTTTACCTGAGAATAAAATACTGCCTCGACTTTGTGCTGGCGCTGCTGGCACTGCTGGTGCTGTGGCCGCTGATGGCGGTCATCGCCGTGTGCATCAACGCCGAAGACGGCGGCAAGGTGCTCGTCCGCCAGCGCCGCACGGGGCTGGGCGGGAAAAAGTTCACCTGTTACAAATTCCGCTCGATGAAGAGCGACTGCGTCCCCTACGACAAGCACAGGCGGGTGATCGAAGACGACGACAAAAACCTGACCAAAGCGGGCAGGTTTCTCCGCAAGTACAAGTTAGACGAGCTGCCGCAGCTTGTGAACATCCTCAAAGGGGACATGTGCTTCATCGGCCCCCGCCCCCTGCTGCCCGACTTCGACCGCGACTACGAGGACTGGGAGATGGTGAAGTTCGAAGTGCGCCCGGGGCTTACCGGCCTGGGGCAGATCTACGGCAACGGAAATCTGCACATCTTCGAGCGCAAGTATTATGACGCCTATTACGCCATGCACTTTTCGCCCAAGATGGATCTGAAGATCCTGTTCCGCACCGTGGGCGTCGTCTTCAAGGGCGAAAAGCGCTATCTGCGCCGCCCCACACAGGAAGAGATGCGCACGCTCCAGCTGGAAGTGATGCGCACTTATACCGTGCGCCCGGAAACGCTGGCGCAGCTGCGCCCCTCTACCGACCGCTGATGGGGCGCTTTGTTTTGCGCCGCACGGAAAGCGGCAGGGAGAAGATCGCGCAGGTACTGGGGGATGCGTCGCTGGGCGGCGTGCGCTCGTGCATCTTAAACTACATGCGCTTCGCCCCCAAAGAGCGGTTTTGCTTTGATTTTTTTGTGTATGAAGGAAGCGGCGGCGCCGATCTTATTTGTGAAGGAAGCGGCGCACCGGCGGACGGAAAAAGCCCGCAAAACGGCGGCGCAAACGGAAACGCGGGCAAAGGCGGCTGTTTGCAAGGAAGCGGCGGCGCCGAAACGGCCGCAGGACGCATTCCCGGCGATTTTGCCGAAGAGGTGCGCGCCATCGACCCAGAGGCGAAGGTATTTTCCTTCCCCCGCATCGACAGGCACCCGCTCGCCGCCATGCGCGCTTTGCGGCGCGCCTTCCGCGACGGCGGGTATGCGGCGGTGCATGCGCATATGACGACGCTTTCCGCCCTCGTGCTGCCGGCGGCCAAGGCCGCGGGCGTGCCCGTGCGCATCTGCCACGCGCACAGCAGTTTTGACAGGCAGTCAGACCACTGTTTCGCCAAGGCGGCGCTGCGCCCCTTTGCGGCGGTCTGCGCCACCCACCGCATGGCCTGCGGGAAGCTGGCGGCAGAGAGCCTGTACCGAAAAAAGGCGGACGAGGCGTTTATTTTACCCAACGCCGTAGACCTTTCGCGCTTTGCCTGCGCGGCCCCCGCAATTCTTCCGCAGGACTTTTCCCCCGCAGCGCTGCCGCAGGGCTCTGCCTCCGCAGCCCCCGCGCAAGGTTTGCCCCCCGCACTGCCGCAAAACATACGGCTGCTGCTGTTCGCAGGGCGCTTCGTTCCTCAAAAGAATCTGTTCTTTTTGTTAGACGCCTTTGCGGCGGCGCTGCCCCTGCGCCCCATGGCGCTCGCCCTCCTCGGCGACGGCCCGCAGAAAGAGGCGCTGCGCGCCCATGCAAAGATGCGCGGCATCGAAAAGAGCGTATTGTTTTTGCCCCCGCAGGACCCCGCCCCGTGGTATGCCGCCGCCGACGCGCTGGTACTCCCCTCCCTGTACGAGGGGATGCCCGTGGTGGCGGCGGAAGCGCAGGCGGCGGGGATCGCCTGCCTGTTTTCGGACAAGGTGACGCGCGAGGCGGACATCTGCGGCGGGGCAAAATTCCTTCCCCTCGACACCGAAATTTGGGCGCAGGCGATGGCGGGCGGCCTTCCGCCCAAGGCGGACAACGCCGCAAAGCTTGCCGCCGCGCATTACGACATCCGCACGGAGGCCGCGCGCCTGACTGACTTTTACGCCGCCGCCCTCGCAGAGGCGCTCCGCTGAACCCGCAAAGGGTTTGGCGATCCGCAAACGCCCGCAAGGCATACCGTGCCCGCAGCCGCCGGAGAGGCGCCCGCAGGGCACACGGAAGAAGGGCGGCCGCATATGGAGAAAAAAATATATGGAACGAATACAACACCCCACCCTGCGCAAAGTGCGCCAGCAGAGCTTTCTGCTGGGGCTTTTGGTGCGCAGGAACATCAAAAACCAATACTACCGCTCCTTTATCGGCGTGCTGTGGACGGTGCTCAACCCCCTTTTGAACATGCTGGTGATGTGGTTCGTGTTCTCGAACATCTTCGGCAGGGATATGGTCAGCAACCTGCCCTACCCGCTGTACCTGCTTTCGGGCAACATCATCTTCGCCGTCATGCGCGGCTCTACCAGCTCGTCGCTGACCTGCCTGGTCGGCCAGCGAGACATGCTGCAGAAGACGCGCGTCTCCATCACCCTGTTCCCCACCGCCAACGTGCTTTCGGCGCTGGTGACCTTCGGGTTTTCCTTCATCGCCCTGCTGCTGGTGGCGATCATCCTCGCCTGTACGGGGCAGTTCACCTTTCACTGGCAGATACTGCTTGTGATCGTGCTGCTGCCGGCGCTGACCTTGTTTTCGCTGGGGCTTTCGTACTTTTTGGGGGCGCTGTATGTGTTTTTCCGCGACCTCAAGCACCTGTACGGCGTGCTGCTGACGCTGTGGACGTACCTGACGCCCCTCTTTTACACCGTTGACAGGCTGGACGAGCGGGTGGGGAAGATCATCGCCTACAACCCGATGTACCACTACGTCAGCTACTTCCGAGACGCGCTTTCGGGCGCGGTGCCGGGGGCGCGCGAGCTTTTGATCTGCTACGCCTTCGGCGTGGGCGCCTTTTTGCTGGGCTACGCCTTTTTGTACGCCGTGCGCAACCGCATCGCCGCGAACTTATAGGAGGCCGCCATGGAACAAAAGACAAACGGCATCCCCGAACAAAAAGCGGCCGCCGCAGGCGGTATGGATGCGAAGAAAATAGAAACCGCCCCGCAGGGAGCGCCCGCAGATGCGAAGAAAATAGAAACCGCCCCGCAGGGAGCGCCCGCACAGGCCGCCCCGCAGGATGTTCGGCAGGCGCCGCAGGCGCAGAGCCGCGGCCCCGTCATGCGCTTTGCTTCCCGCATCCTTCCCGAATGCCTCAAAAAACCGCTGCGCAAGCTGCGCGATTCCGCCGCCGCCCGCAGGGCGGCGAAAGAAAAGCCGCCCATGCCCGAGGGTGTGGTGTTGGAAGCCTCGCACGTGACCATGAAGTTCACCAAATACGAGGTGGGCGTCAACTCCCTCAAAGAGTGGGTGGTGCGGGCGCTGAAGGGAGATTTGAAGCGCGAAAAGTTCGTCTGCCTCAAAGATATCAGCTTTCAGGTGCACAAGGGGGAAGCGGTGGCGCTCATCGGCCGCAACGGCGTGGGCAAGAGCACCCTTTTGAAGATCGTTTCCGGCATCATGGAGCCGACGGAGGGCTATGCGCGCTTTGACGGGCGCATCTCTCCCCTGCTGCGGCTGGGCGCGGGGTTCGACGGCAACGCCACGGGGATGGAGAACATCTTCCTCAACGCCGCCATCATGGGCTACACCAAAGAAGAGATCGAGGCAAAACTTCCGGACATACTCGACTTTGCCGAACTGGGCGACTTTATCTACTCGCCCGTAAAGACGTATTCTTCGGGTATGATGGCGCGCCTCGGCTTTTCCATCGCCATCAACATGGAATCGGAGATCATGCTCATCGACGAGATCCTCTCCGTCGGCGACGCCGCCTTTTCCAAAAAGTGCACGGCGCGCCTAACGGAACTGCGCAAAAAGGGGCTGACCTTCCTCATCGTCTCGCACGGCGGCATCGTGCGCAAGCTGTGCGACCGCGCCATCTGGATCGAGCGGGGCAGAGTGGTGATGGACGGAAAGGCTTCGGACGTGTTCGACTGTTACAGCGCCTACATGACCGACCCTTCGCACGCGCAGCTCTCCTTTACCCAGGCGCCGCAGGAGATCGCCGCGGCTGCCCCTGCCGCCAAAAAATAAGCGGCTTCCAAAAAATAAGCGGGCGCGGGCTTTCTAAAAACAAGCGGCTTGCCGTACAAGGAAAGGATGCCCTGCCGCTCCGAAGGGGCGGCGCCTGCAAGAGGGGCGCTCCCACAAGAGGGGCGCGCCTGCCCTTCCAAAGGCGGCATTCCCCTTCCAAAACATAAAAAACAAAACCTTCGGAGGAAAAACATATGCACTATGACTATCTGCTGGTGGGCGCGGGGCTGTTCAACGCCGTGTTCTGCGAACATGCGCTGCGCGCGGGCAAGAGCTGCCTGGTCGTCGAGCGGCGGAGCCACATCGCCGGCAACATCTACACGGAGCAGGTGGAGGGCATCGACGTGCACGTATACGGCGCGCACATCTTCCACACATCCGACGAGGCGGTGTGGGAATACGTCAACCGCTTTGCCGGGTTCAACGGGTTTATCAACCGCGTCAAGGCAAACTACAAGGGCACCATCTACAGCATGCCCTTCAATATGTATACCTTTGAAAAGCTGTGGGGCGTGAAGACGGCCGAAGAGGCGCAGGCGATCATCGAACGGCAGCGCGCCGAGCTTGGCGGCAAACAGCCGCAAAACCTCGAGGAGCAGGCCATCAGCCTGGTCGGGCGCGACGTGTACGAGACGCTCGTCAAGGGCTATACCGAAAAACAGTGGGGGCGCAGCTGCAAAGACCTGCCCGCCTTCATCATCCGCAGGCTCCCCTTGCGCTTTACCTACGACGACAATTACTTCAACGACAAGTACCAGGGCATCCCCACCGAGGGCTACACCAAGATGGCGGAAAAGATGTTCGCGGGGGCGAAGATCGTTCTGAATACCGACTACGCCGACTTCATCAAAGATACCAAAGACACCTTCGGCAAGACGGTGTACACCGGCCGCGCCGACGAGTTCTTCGGCTACAAGCTCGGCAAGCTCGACTACCGCACCGTGCGCTTTGAGACGGAAGTTTTGGATATGCCCGACTACCAGGGCAACGCCGTCATCAACTACACCGAATACGAGGTGCCCTACACGCGCATCATCGAGCACAAGCACTTCAACTTCGGCAAGCAGCCCAAGACCATCATCTCGCGCGAATACCCCGCCGAGTACGCCGAGGGCATGGAGGCGTATTACCCCGTCAACGACGAAAAGAACACCGCCCTCAACGAGCGCTACAACGCCTTAAAGGCGGAGCGGCCGGACGTCATCTTCGGCGGCAGACTGGGCGAATATAAGTATTACGACATGGACAAGGTCATCGCCAGCGCCTTTGCCCTGTGCGAAAAAGAGGGCTTGCGCTGAATTTGTTACAAATATTTCATCATCAAACGGCGAGGGCAAGAAGATCTGCCCTCGTTTTTTTATTACGCGCACCTGCACGCGCCCGCACCTGCACGCGCCCGCGAACTTCCCCCAAGACGCGCGCATGTTGCCCCTCGTTGCCGATGCGCGGGCGAACAGCCTGGACCTTTCGGCGCTTTCTCTGCAAGAGTGCCTGCAAAGCCCCGCCGTGGGCGCGGTATGCGCGGCAAAAGAGCGGGTGTGCCTGCTGATAGACAGGACGGACACCTCGCAAAAGACGCTGTACTGGAAATAGCCGATACAAAAAAAGAGCCGTACGGCTCTTTTTTTGATGTCCTTTTTGTATTTTTGTCTTTTTTCGGCCCGCGCCGAGGGGCGGACACATATGAGCCGCACAGGCAAACAGGTCTTTTGCGAATGTAAAATTTAGAATGTAAAATGTAGAATTTTGGAAGTGAAAAAGAAGAGATGTGCCGTTTTCCCTCTTCCTGTCGTCCTGAGCGAGCGAAGCGAGATTTTTGGAAAGAGGAGGAGCCGCCTCGCAGGTCAAGCGTTTTGACAAATGACAAAATGCTGACAGCATGGGCGAGTGACGACGAGCTTAGGTTGACCGGGTAGGAAGCGGAGCGCACGGTATGCCCCTTTGTCATCCTGAGTAAGCGCGCCGCGTCGTTATATCCCCGTCATTTTTTGATGGGGATGGTCATATCCAGGCTGAAGATATGATTTTTGCAGGAGACGGACATGACCCCGCCGTAGCTTTCCGCCGTGCGGCGCATGCTGATCATGCCGAAGCCGTGGTTGGCGGCGTCTGCCTTGGTGGTGCGGGGCAGACCGTCGGCGCCGATGGCGGGTTCCTGCGCGGTGTAGTTTTCCACATGGACGGTGAGCAGCTGCCCGCGCGCCGCCACCGCGAGGTTGATGAGCTGCCTGCTTTCGTCCTCTACCTGCCGCGAGGCGGCGATGGCGTTATCCAGCGCGTTGCCGAACAGCGAATAGATATCCACCGCAGACATGAAGGAGAGCTTTTCGCCGTCTGCCATATAAAAGAAGCGGATGCCGTACTTTTCGCACAAGAGGACTTTGTTCTTGATGATGAGGTCGAGCGGCTTGCAGCCCGTCTGCACCACCGCGTCATAGATGTTGACCGCCTTTTCCACGTCTTGCAGGGCGCGCGCCTGTTCCTCGCCATGCATGCCGCGCAGGGCGATGAGGCGATGCTTCAAGTCGTGGCATTTGATGTTGATCATCTCCATGGCGCTGCGGTCCAGCTCGTACTGGCGCTCTTCGCCGGCGCGCAGCTGGTCTAAAATTGCGTTTTCGCGCCGCAGCCTGCCCCGCTCGGAGAGGCCGAACAGCATGCACAGCAGCAGGATATCGAAGCTGACGAACATTACCTGCCAGGCGACGAAGTCGGCGCTTTCCGCCGAGCGGCGGTCCAGCTGGATGACATAGATGACGATGCTGAGGATGACGGAGACGATGACCAGGGGATAGCGCTCGCGGGCGAAGTCGGCGTCGGCATGCTTCAATTCTCGGAAACAGAAGAAGAACATCACCGCCTGCAGCGCCAAATACACCGCCGCCTGCGGGATCGCATAGGGCAGCTGCACCAACAGCGGATCCCAGCCGCCCAAGCCCGCCACCAGCGCCGCGGCGGAATAGGAGAGGTTCTGCGTGGCTGCCGCAGCCGAGGCGCGGAACAGCCCGTCCCAAAGCTCTACGCGGTAGCACAGGGGGATGAGCGTCAGCGAGAGCAAAAAGGCGCACAAATACCGTATCACGGGGAAATAGCGCTCGAACAGCAGCCCCAGCCCCACAGCCAGCGCCAGGTACAGCAGGCAGACGACGACAACGCGCAAGGGGAACAGGCGGCGGCGCTTGAGCCCGACGGTGAACAGCGCCAGCGCGATGAGCACTTCCGCCGCGTGCAGCAGATAGCCGAAGATATCTCCGTTGAGAAAGTCTGCCATTTATACCCCTCCCCTCTGCAGATAGGCGTTGAGCGCCAGCAAAAACTCCTTTTTGCGGCGGCGGCTGATCTGGATGGTATCGCCGCCCACGGCCGCCTCGCTGCCGTCGATTCCCTTCACATGCCGCAGGTTGACCAGATAACAGTTGCTGCAGCGGAAAAACCCTTCGCCGGCGAGGGCGTCTTCCAGCTCTTTCATCTTGCCCAGGCACTGCCATGTTTCGCCGCCCGCCAAGTGGTAGATGAGATAATGATCGAGCACTTCCACATACCAAAGATCTTGCAGGGCGATGCGGCGGACGCGGTCTCCGCTGCCGATGCTCAGCCGCTTTTTGCCGCTCAGTTCCGCCTTTTGCTTCACCTTGTCCATGAGCACGGCGAAGGGAAAGTACTCCACGGGCTTGAGCATGTAGCCGATGGCGCCCGCCTCGTAGCCCTTGACGGCGTACTGCGCCATGCCGGTGACGAAGACGAGCGGCACCTCGGCGTCGCGCTCGCGCAGCTTGAAGGCGCAGTCCATGCCGTTCATGTGCGGCATTTCGATATCCATGAACACGGCGTCGTAACGGGGCTGATAGTCGCTGACAAAATCAAGCCCCGAAGGGAAGACCTCGGCCGCGACCTCTTCGCCCCGCTCGGCGGCGTAGCGCTGCAAAAAGCCGCGCAGCACCTCCGCGTGGGCGGGCTCGTCTTCTACGATGGCGATGTTGAGCATGTGCTTTCCTCCTTATTTTGCCGAACAAGGGAGTTGCTTTTTGCGCAGCAAAAAGCAACGGGGATCCCCGTTG